>JAEIGA010006329.1_pt1 | contig 18023 bp, 16 predicted proteins | sample 9270691 | NCBI WGS metagenome assembly JAEIGA01 (sample SAMN17057246, study PRJNA624740) | gut metagenome | biome: biome; isolation source: fecal sample | host: Bos grunniens | place: China: Xizang | collected 2019
TCTCACAATGAAAAAGCTTCTTGATGAGAACGCTCTCGGCAGAGTTTTCAGAATTGAGTCCCGTGTTCAGGGTTCAAGAGGTGTGCCGGGCGACTGGAGAAATCAGCCTCAGCACGGCGGCGGTATGGTTTATGACTGGGGCATTCATCTGCTTGATCAAGCTCTTATGATGACCCTTCCCCGCAAGCTCAAAACGGTTTATGCGGAGCTTACAAACGTAACCAACGAAAACTGCGATGACGGTTTCAGAACAACTCTTATTTTCGATGACGGACTTTCATTCTATGTTGAAGTAACAACCAGCAACTTCATCGAGCTTCCTCTTTGGTATATGCTCGGTGAAAACGGAACTGCAGTTGTTGATGACTGGAAGTGGAACGGAAAAATCGTTAAGGTTTCCGACTGGGAAAACAGAGATGCAGTGCCCATCGTTGCGGGTGCGGGTATAACCAAAACAATGGCGCCCAGAACCGACGACACAATCGAAACCTATCCTCTGCCCGTCCAGAAAGCTGATTGGGGCGAATACTATAAGAACGTTTTTGCTCACCTCAGAGGCGAAGCTGACATCATCGTTACCCATGACCAGCAGCGCAGACTCATGCGCCTTGTTGAAGCAATTTTTGAATCAGGAAAAACAAACAAGGTTGTGGAATTCAACGATATTATCTAATGTATCATTAATATATAAATATACAATAAACGCCGGGTTTTTGCTCGGCGTTTTAATATTTATGCAAAAAATTAATGTTTTCTTAAGAAAATATTAGAAAATTTTATTTAATTTTAAGCAAAACCATATTGACTTTGGCGATTTAGCAGAGTAAAATAAAGTTAACGCAAAATTCTTTTCAAGAAAAAGTGAGTTTTGCAGTCAGAAAACAAAAAATGGAGGAAAAAATCATGAAAACATTCAAAAAAGTTCTGGCAATCGTTCTTTCACTTATGGTAGCTTTTTCAGCTCTCAGCATCGGTGCATCGGCAGCAGGCCCCAATAAAATTGACGTTGCTTTTGTTGTTGACACCACCGGCTCAATGGGAGATGACATCGATGAAGTTAAGACAAACATGATCAATTATCTTGATGACCTCAAGGATAGCGGTATGGATTTCCAGGTTGCTATTGTTGATTACAGAGATTTCCCCGAACGTGCTGGCTCTGAGGATTATCCTTATAAAGTTCAGTGCGATTTTACAAGTGATTATGATACTATCCTTGCGGCGATTACCGGTCTCGATCTTGGATTTGGCGGCGACGGTCCCGAAACAGTTTATTCAGGTCTTATAGACGGTCTTAATGAACTTACATGGAGAAGAGATTCAGGTAAGACTGCTATTCTTATGGGTGACGCACCCGCTCTCGATCCTGAACCCTTCACAGGATATACTTTCGATATAACTGCTGAAGTTCTTAAGGAAGGCCCCAAGTCTCTTGAAGATTGGAGAGAATTCGACACAGGTCTTGATACAGCATCTGTTCCTATGGCAGAATACGAAGACAGAAGCCCCATCGTTCTCTTCGCTATCGCAACATCAACAGCATCAGAATCAAACTTTACAGCTTTGGCCGAAGCAACAGGCGGTAAGAGCTATTCAGCATATGATTCAGAACAGATTTCAGAAATTATCGAAGAAATCATAGAGGAAGAAATTCCTGATATTATCATTGATCCTACAATTGATGATTCTTTCTTTGGTCAGATTAAGGCTTTCTTCCTCAACCTTTTCTATCTCATTACTTTCCAGTTTGATAAGGTAGACTGGGATGCTCTTGGCGGCTCACTTCTTTGCAGCGTAGGAGTTGAATATTAATTGAAAAACAAGATTAATGTTTCAAAGCGCATACTTGCGCTTGTGCTCGCAATAACTCTTCTGTTTGGAGGAACGGTTTCAGTTTCTGCGGCGGAAGAATATATAATCGGAAACTTCACTTATACCGTGTCAGATGGTAAAGCAAAAATCACGTCATACCCTGAAACAGCATCGGGTGCCGTTGAGATTCCTTCGAAGCTCGGCGGCTACCCCGTCACAGCGATAGATGTGCATGCTTTCAGCGGCTGCACGTTTATTACCGAAGTGACGGTTCCCGATACGGTTAAAACAATCGGAGATTATGCTTTTGCGTACTGTACCACTTTGACAAACGTCAAAATTCCCTCAAGCGTAACTTCCATAGGCAAAAATGCGTTTGCTTATAGCAACAATATTGTTGTTGAATGCGAAAAAGGTTCTTACGCAGAGAAATATGCGAAGGATAATGATATTCCGGTAAAATATTTTAATTTAAAAAATGCAATTATTATTGTTCCGGGCATTACAGGCTCGGAACTTTACGGAAAGAATGTTTTTGGAAAAACCATAAAGCCATGGCTTGATTTGCTTCCCGCTGGTGTTAATGTTTTGTTTGACAGATTGTCTTGTGACGAATATGGCAATTCAAAAGCTGATATTTGGGCTGGTAATGAGTCTACGGAGTCTTTTGGTACAGTTATGCCTGGTTCAGATACAGGTGCATACACAAATCTTGTTAAAGAGTTAAAACAATTTAACTCTCGATATAAGATGTATGATGATGTTGTGTTTTTTCCGTATGATTGGCGTCTGACAAATACAAAATCGTCGGAAAAACTAAATGATTTTATTGAAGATAACGGATATGACAAAGTTACGCTTGTTGCCCATAGTATGGGTGGTATTGTTTCTTCAAACTATTTGGCAAAGTATGGCTATGAAAAGCTGGACAAGCTTATTACTTTGGGAACACCTTATTTGGGAGCTCCGAAAGCGTTATACACCTTTGAAACGGGTTTGTTTTTAGATGGGTTTAAGGGTAATGCTACTAGTTCAATAATTAAGGCGTTAGCACCCAATATGCCTGGTATCTATGAACTTTTACCAAACAAACAGTATTTTTCTAACGGAGATTATTATGTAAGACTTGATGATACAAACTTGAGTTATAGTACAACAACTTCGTATATGGAAATTCAAGGTTGGTATAACTCATATGTTCATAAAAAAGCAGAGAATCTTTATGATTCAAAAGAAATGAAAAAGGTCTATACCGATATCGTAAATAAAAATATAGATGCATATGTGATTGTAGGCGCAAAAAAGGATAATGGTAGCTATTATTCAACAATTTCCTTGATGAAAAAGGATTTGGGCTTTTGGGATTTTATGACAAAAGAGCTGATTAGTTACATTGATTTCCTTAACCTTGACAATTATTATGACATAGGTAGAAATTATGGTGACGGAACGGTTCCCCTAATTAGCGCAACATTTGCGGGAGCTGATTTTGTGAGAGCTCCATATTATGTCGACAATATTGATCATTCAGCCCTTGCTTCAGATGGTAAGTCTATTCAGCTTGTGAAAAATATTTTGTTGGATAAAGGAGATTCTGCTGAATTTGATTATGGATGCGAAGGTAAAGTTTATAGAGATACTTCTTTTATAACAGGAAAAGCACGCACTTCAAGTGCCACAATGAAATATACGATTATCGGCGAAACCTCCACATTAAAGGTGGCTGATGCATCGGGAGCTGTTGTAGGTGAAATTATACCATCAACGGAAAAAGATGCTATTGTAACAGCAGCTGATTCTTCTGGTTCAGAATATCTTGCGGAAGATTCTTGTAGTGAGTTTAAGGTTTCAGAAGAATTTAAGCACAGTTTTTATGCTTGCAATTCGAGTTTTGGTGGAAAGGTAGTCTTTTTGCCTAATGAGAAATACACATTGTCAATGGAAGGTTTAGGCGATGGAGTTCTTCTTGTTTTGATTCAAAAGCTTGTAGACAACGAAGTCGTTTCCACAAAGGCAATATTCAGCAATGATGTTTCCGACGAGTCTATTATGACCTTAACAGGATCGTTGACTGAAAACAACTTGGCACTGGAAGTTGATTCGGATGGAGATAGTGTTGTTGATAAAATTATTGAACCGGTTAAATCAGACAAAATAACTATCTCTCAATCAACTCTCAGCATAAACTACAAATCAACCCAGAAGCTTGATGCCGGTGATGCTAAAAACATTGTTTGGTCATCATCTGATGAATCCGTAGCTGTTGTTGATTCCGAAGGCAATGTAACCGCAGTCGGTACAGGCACAGCAACAATAACCGCAACCATTGAAGGAACGGATATTTCCGATACATGTGAAGTGCAAGTTTCCTACGCATGGTGGCAGTGGATTATCAGAATTCTTCTTCTCGGATTTATTTGGTATTAATTTAATCTAAGCTTAACCGCCCGGGGAACCGGGCGGTTTTGTTATGCAATATATTCCTCAAGCGAATGGAATTCGTAGCCGTTTTGGCGGGCGAAGTCGATAATTCTGCCGAGGGCTTCGGCATTATCGGGTGAAACCGAATGGAGCAGAATAACCGCACCCGGGTGCAGACGTGACGTGATTTTTTCAAATGCGTAGTCGCTGCCCTTGGGGTTTTCGGCATCCCAATCGGCATAAGAGCAAGACCAGAAAACGCTTGTGTATCCCATTGAATCAACGAGTTCAAGCGCATTTTCGGTGTATGCGCCTTCGGGGAAGCGGAAAAACGGCGCGGAATAGCCGAATTTTTCACGAAGAAAGCTGTCGCATTCAAGAATTTCGTCTGCCATTCTCTGCCTGGAGATTTTGCTGAAATCGGGATGCTTTGCGGAGTGATTGCCCACAATATGACCCTCGTTTATCATTCTTGCAATGAGTTTGGGTTCGGATTTGATATGGTCAAGGGTACAGAAAAATGCGGCGGAAACGTTCTTTTCTTTTAGTGTATCGAGCACGGCGGCGGTGTAGCCGTTTTCCCAACCGCAGTCAAAGGTGAGATAAAGAACTTTTTCTTTTGTTTTTGTGTCATAGCAGAATGTTTTATAACCCGTTTTTTCAAAGAATTTCTGTGCGGACTCTGCAATTTCGTGGGGTTTACCGTTTTTTGCGGCACCGAAAGCGTGTTCGATTCTTTCGATGGAAAGATTGCGGTTGTTTTCGGGGTCGGAAACAGAGAACTTTATTGGGTCGAGCGGTTTTCTGCCCGTGTAAGGCGAGGTTTGAATAAGCGTTCGTTCGTCCTTGACGGTGGCAGGTGCATCTGCATCATATTCCTCGAGAGTGCCGTTTGATGAACACGACGAAAAAACGGAAATGGCGAGCAAAATCAAAACACTTAACAATTTTTTCAGAAATGTCACCTTGCTTTATTTGTAATCTTATTGTATATTATAACCGTATAAAGATTTTTATTAAGAAAAAATTGAATTTGTAAATTTTTTTTAAATTTCATGCAACAAAAATCGAAAAAACAGACACTAATTAAATGAGAGGGGTTGAATATCGGCTTTGAGTGCTCAAATTAAAGAGCTCGTCAAGTCTGCACAGAGCGGCAGTGCAGAGGCTTTTGGCGAGTTGTACGAGTTGTACTATAAAGAGATGTATTGCTATGCCTGCTACATAACCGGCAGTGAGCAACTTGCTCAAGATGCCGTTTCAGATGCGGTTCTTTCCGCATTCAAACAGATTAGTTCTCTTAAAAAGCCAGAGGCGTTCAAGGGGTGGATATTCAAAATCCTTTGTGCGGCATGCAAACGGTATTATACCGAAAACCAAAAAATGAGCGATCTTGTCTATATCGATGATGAAGAGGGCGGTTACAAAGAACCTGCGAGCTACGAAAACGTTGAGCTTTCGGTTGAACTTCGCAGAGCATTGGAAACACTCTCGAGGGATGAAAGAGAGATTGTAATATTAAGTGTATTAAATAATTACAAAAGTCACGAAATAGCGGAAATGCTCGATTACACTCCGTCAACGGTGCGTTCGAAGCTCAAGCGTTCGCTTGCGAAACTTCGAGAAGCTCTTGGCGAGAATTGAAGAAAGGAGGATGAATTATGAGAACAACAGATGATATTATTATGGATTCACTCCGCAAGGAGTTGAAGAAGGATGTAGAAAACGTTCAGGTTCCTCTGCGTTTGCAGAAAGAAAGCATTGTTGCAATGCTTAAACAAGAACAGAAGAAGGATGGACAAAACAACAAGGATTTTTCCGATAAAACGGTAAGACGAACAGAATCAAAAATAGTTGGATTGCCGAACATTGCGGCGGCAACAACAAATAACTATGGCGCCGAAGTGCCCAATGCATCGGGCGCTGCCAGCCGTCAAACAAAAAGCGTTAGCAACATCAAAAGGTCTATGGCAATGGTAGCAGCTCTTTTTGTTACAGTAGCAGCGGCACTTCCCACTGGCACAGATATTTGGTTAACTGCTGCTGCCAATATGAAAGATATAACAGATGGTTTGTTAGATAGAGTCGAATCTAAAGATATTTCAAGTTATGACACACTGAATAAAATGGTTGACAATTTAGCCGAAGAAGTACAGTCCAAGATTGAAAGAGTTCCGGATAATGAGGTGACGGGCGAAACGGTTCCGAATCAGGATCTTCCCGATGTTCCAAATCCCGGATTTGTGATTCCCGAAACAACCGCTCCGAACTATACAACTCCCTTCGGTGGAATACCCGGTTACACAAATGTTGACGGAACACCGGCAACAACCGATTCTCTGCCTCAGGTAACAATTCCTCCCGTAACCCCGAATGAAAATGAAGGTACAGGCGAAAACGTTGCAGAAACAACACAGCCCACAGCAGCTCCCGAACAGGGCGTAGTCGAAAAGGTTAAGTTCTCAAAAACTTTTGGTGATTATAAATTTGTGGTTTATGTTGATACAGATCAGGAAACAGGTTATGTTTCGGAAGAGATAAGAATTGTTAACAAAGAATCTGAAATCATAAGCCGAATTCCTCTTGCAGAAAGCAACGGAAGAACAACCTCTGAAGAATGCGTTGACATTAAGATAAACGGTGCTGATCTTATAGCTGCCGTAAACTGCAAGAATTCAGACGGCTCTTTGTCAACTCTTGCTCTTTACTATGATGTTTCCAATCCCGCGAACCCCAGACCTCTCCGTGTTCATGAACAGGACGGCAAATATGTTTCAATCTATTTCCACGGTAATGCGGTTTGTCTTGTAACAAACAAAAACCTTACTGATGAAAACAAGATTCCTTCATACAGTTTTGACGGCATGGAAGACATTGCTCTTGATAAGAGCAGAATCAAAGTTACCGAAAGTAATCCGGACGATTCTTATATCTTTGTTACAGTTACCGATATTTCTGCGGTTTCCAATCCTGTGGGAGCTTATGCAAAAATCGGTTGCGGCAAGAACATTCAGTTCTCCAACGGCTCGATAATAATCAGCAGAGAGTATGTTGACAGCAATCCTGACGCAAACGGAAAGTATAAGACATGGACCGAAATCACCAGACTCGTTCTTGGCGATCCCGCGAGCGGAAATAACACGGAAATAACCGATGCGGGCGTTAACCGAGTTGAAGGTTCACTTGTAGGCACGGTTTATGTTGATGCCGAAAACGAGAAGTTGCCTCTTCGAGTGGTAACCGAAACAGAAACCAACACAAACGTTTATGTTTTTGCTGAAGATATGAGCGCACTTAGTGCAAGCACCTTTGATCATAAAGGCGAATCAAAAGTAACAAAAATAAAACACGAAGGCAAAAACACATATATCACTTTTGATATAGACGGCAAAGAAGAAGGCGTTATCATCAACTTCTCAAAGCCTGAAAAACCAACCGCAAAGAAAGGTTCACCTGAAGTAACAACGGCTGCTTGTGAAGCACCCGAACAGGACATTAATCTTCTGAACATTTCAGAAACAGAAGGCGAAGCTTATTAATTATCTAAGAGCTTCCGCTGCCCCGACTTTTTATAAAGTGAAATAACGGATGGATAGGGGACAGATGGAATTCTTATAAAAGTCCGCACCCTTTGGGGAAAGGGTGCGGCAAAGAGGGTACAAAAGATGTAGTGGCGGCGGAGCGCATCGGCACAGTGCGTTCCGCCAATTTTTAGCTTTAGAGGTCGTCCGCATCCTGAATCGGGCGGATGCCGTCAAGCGGAGTTCCGGTGTAACTGCCGAGCACGTCGGAGATGATTTCTTCCTCTTCGGTGTCGTAGCCTCGGTTGTCTGCGCCGTTTTCTCTTCGGTAGTGCCACTGTGATTTGTTTTTGTTAAAGAATGAGTCAGGCATATAATTCTCCCTTCGGTTTTGACGTTAGTTTTTACCGAACAAGCGAAAAAATACAAAAAATACACAAATATTGAGGTTAAATCGCACCGCTAATGGTAAATATAGTGGGTTGACAAAGCCTTTTTTTGTGTGTAAAATATTTATATAAAAATATGAGTAAATCTCAAACAATTTAAAAGGATGGTAAACACAATGAAAAAGACAGTTTCAATGCTGCTTGCAATTATTGTGGCAGCCGTAGCAATCTGCACACTTGCTACATCAGCTTTCGCACAGCCCAGCTTTGACATTCCCGATGACCCCAGACTTGAGGAGTCAACAACAGTTGCTACCACAGCTGCTCCCACAACTACTGCAGCTCCCACAACAGCTGCTCCCACAACTACTGCAGCTCCCACAACAGCAGCTCCCACAACCACAGCTGCTCCCACAACTACTGCAGCTCCCACAACAACAGAGCTTCAGGACATCGTTGGTACTCTTGCTCCCGGCCAGACTGCTTATGAAGGTCAGGACGATACCACAGCAGCTCCCACAACAGCTAAGCCCGCAACCACCAAGAAGCCCGCTGCAAACGTTGGCACAATCCCCAGCACAGGCAGCAGCACAATGATTCCCGTAATCGCTCTTCTTGCTATTGCATCAGCTGGCACAGCAGTTGTTGTTAAGTCAAAGAAAGAAAACTAATTGAGTGAATTGAGGCGGCGTACCTTTGCGGTGCGCCGCTTTTTTTGTACTGCCCTTGATTTTCATTTTGCTATATGATAGAATAAACTGTATGAAAAGTATTGATATTAAAAATTTAAAAAGAACAGCAGCGGTTTTTATTGCATCGGTGTTGCTTTTGGCGGCTTCGTCGTGCTCAAGAATTCAGCAAATAGTTGATCCGCCCGAAACAACCTCCAACGTTGTGAGGGTAACATTCCCGGAGGGTTCAAGCGTGGCGCAGATTGCTCAGAAGCTTGAAGAAAGCGGAGTTTGCTCTGCGGCGGATTTTATGCTTCAGGCAAACAACCCGGCAAACCTTGAGGGGTTCAGCTTTGCTATCCCCAATCCCGAGGAGCGCTCGTTTTTGCTGGAGGGATATCTTTTCCCCGATACATACGAATTCTATCGCAACGAAAGTGCAGACAGAGCCATAAAACGTTTTCTCAAAAACACGCAGTCCAGAATGACTCCCGAAATTCTTGCCCGTTGCGATGAGCTTGGTTACAGCTTTGATGAAATCCTTGCTCTTGCATCAATCGTTCAGGAGGAGGCGGGGGACCCTGTTGAAATGGTTAAGGTTTCTTCTGTTATCCATAACCGTCTCAACAGCTCAAGATTCCCAAAGCTTCAATGCGACGTAGGCACATTTTATTTGAGAGAACACGTCAAGCCATACGTTGATGAAGTAAGATATGAGGAACTCATCGAGCTTTATAACACCTATCACTGCGAGGGATTGCCCGCAGGCCCGATTTCAAACGTTGGTATGGAGGCGATAAATGCTGCTCTGTATCCGAGCGAAACGGAATATTATTTCTTCATAACGGACGGCGAGGGAGTTTATCACTATGCCGAAACGTGGAACGAACATCAGGAAAATTGCGATGTTGCAGGTCTGTAATGTTGCTTTAATAAACAAAAACCGAAAGGATACTTAATCATGAAAAAAGCTTTATCGATTATTCTTGTAATCACCGCCCTTCTTGCAGTTTTCTGTTCTTGCAGCAAAGAATCAAAACCCATTGAATCCGGTGATTACACCTACGTTATTCTTGAGGATAACACTGCAAAAATCACAAAGTACAACGGCACAGGAGAAGTGGTTGAGCTTGATATTCCCTCGAGCTTTGACGACGTTACCGTAACCGTTATCGGCAAAGAAGCTTTTGCCGGTGTTCAGTCAATCAAGGTTGTTAACTTCCCCTCAACTCTCATCAAGATTGAAGAGAGCGCATTCAAGGGCAGCTCAATCAAAAAGGCATTTATGCACACTTGCTCTCATCTTACAGAAATCGGTGCTTTTGCGTTCAGCGAATGCCCCAACCTTATCCAGGCAGATATGGGCAGAGGTGTTCAGATTGTTGGCGAGAGAGCATATGCCGGCAGCACAAATCTCAAGATAGTTAACTTCAGAGGCAACACAGAAACAATCGATACCTTCGCTTTCGATGCTTGCCCCAACGTTAAGATTTATACCAAAGAAGCAAACATCAAGGTTATTTCATACGCAGATACATATCACCTTGAAAAAGTAGTTTCCTAAAATAATTTCAGTCCTCACTTCATAGAATATATGGGGTGAGGACTTATGTTTTACAATATAATTTCTGCAATAAGTTCCTTTGTCTGGGGTGCACCGATGCTTGCGGTTTTCCTTGGCACGGGAATTTTTTTATCGGCAAAATCGGGTTTCTTTCAGCTCTTTGGAGTTAAAGAATGGGTTGGCAAAACGGTTGTGTCCGCATACCGAAGCAGAAACGAAAAGCAGAGTAACGGTTCGGTTTCGCAGTTTGGCGCACTCACCTCATCGCTTGCCGCTTGCCTTGGCACGGGCAATATAGTCGGCGTTGCAACGGCTCTTTTTTCGGGCGGTGCGGGTGCGGTTGTGTGGATGTGTATTTCAGCGATTCTCGGAATGATGACCTGTTGCTGCGAAAACATTCTCGGGGTTAAATACAGAATCCGCAGCGGGTCGGGGTTCAGGGGAGGCCCGATGTATTACATAGAAAAAGGCCTTGGAATGAAAGGTCTTGCGGCGGCTTATGCGGTGCTTCTTATCGGTGCTTCCCTCGGAATGGGCAATATGACCCAGGCAAACTCCGTTGCTCAAGGGCTTTCGGGTTTCGGTATTCAGCCAACGGTGACCGCAATTATTCTTGCCTTTTTGGTGGCTGTTTCGGTTTCGGGAGGAATAAAAAGAATCAGCAAGATTTCGCAGATGCTTATTCCGATTCTTTCGGGAGCATTTATATTGGCGTGTGTTGTTGTTATTGCGGTTAATGCGGAGAATATCGTGCCAAGTATCAGGCTGATGCTCAAAGAGGCATTTACGGTTAAAGCGGTGTCGGGTTTCGGAATCGCAAAGGCGGCAAGATACGGCATATCGAGAGGCGTTTTTTCAAACGAAGCGGGGCTTGGCAGCACCGCTGTTATCCACGCTGAAGCAGATTGTAAAAATGCGGGCGAACAAGGAATGTGGGGCATTCTGGAGGTGTTTATAGACACCGTTCTTATGTGTACTCTGACTGCGTTTGCCATTCTTTCAAGCGGAGTTTTGCAGACGAATCCCAATCTTAACGGAGTTGAACTTTGCGCTGCGGTTTTTGGCAGTGTTTTCGGCAAGGCGGGAGAGAGATTTCTTGACTTGAGCATCTGTCTTTTTGCTTTTGCAACGCTCGTTGCGTGGTCATACTACGGAAAAAGCGGAGCGGAATACCTTTTTGGGGCAAAAGGCGGTAAGGTTTATAATGTGATCTATGCGGGAGCAACGTTTGTCGGATGCATTATGAAGCTTGATGCTGTTTGGTTGGTGTCGGATGCCTTCAACGGGCTGATGGCTGTGCCGAATTTATTTGCGGTTATTATTCTTTCAAAAGAAGCTCTGAGCGAATTAAAAAAGCAGAGACAGACGTAAAAGTCTGCCTCTGCCATTTTGTTATTGAGCATTCCAGAAGTTTTCGATTTCTTCCTTTTTTGCGGCAACAGAGCCTTGAACCATATCGGATTTTCCGCCGCCTCTGCCGTTGCATGCTGAGTTGAGCGCCTTGCCGATTTCGCGAACGTCTTTTGTTCTGCTGACTACGGCATATTTGTAGCCAACTTCGTCGTTGCCTGAGAAAACTGCGGCAATTCCTGTTTTTTCAGCAAGCATATCCGCAAAAACTCTTGCATCGTCTGCGCTTGCGCCGTCATCAAAAGCAATGTATTTTTCGCCGCTTGCTTCTGCCGCCTTAACAGCAAAGAGTTCTTTTTTGAGGTTTGAATAGCTCATTCTTGCTTCGTAAAGCTGGGCAAGAATTCTTTCAACTGCGGGAGTGATTTCGTCAACCTTTGCTTTGAGAAGGTTTGAGATTTCGTAGGCACTTTTGTTTTTCTGACAGTAATCCTCAAGAGCTTTTCTGCCGATCTGAAGGGTTATTCTGACCCCTGATTTATAGTTCATCATTGAAACCGCTTTGATGATACCGACTTCGCCCGTGAATGCAACGTGGGTGCCGCAACAGGCGCAGAGGTCAATGCCTTCGATTTTAGTCAGGCGCACCTGACCTTTGATTTCTTTTTTGCTTCTGTATGAATAATTTTCAAGCTCATCGTCTGTTGGATATATTGCTTCGACAGGGATATTCTTATAGACGGCTTCGTTGGAAAGACGCTCGATGCGGTCAAGTTCTTCGGCAGAAACAATGCCGTTAAAATCAACGGTGATGCTGTGGTCACCCATATGAAAACCAACGTTGTCATAGCCGCATATGGAATGGAGAACGCCCGAAAAGATGTGTTCGCCCGTATGAAGCTGCATATTAGTGAATCTTTTTTCAAAGTCAAGTTTGCATTCGGCTTCGCCAAGGGAAACAGCGTTTTTGCAGATGTGAATAACGTCTTCGCCGCTTTCAACAGTATCCGCAACCTCAATGCCGCCAATGAATCCCGAATCGCCCGGCTGACCGCCGCCTTCGGGGAAGAATGCCGTTTTATCGAGAATAACCTCAAAGCCTCTGTCGGTTTCGGCGCAAGAAAGAACGGTTGCGCTGAAATCCTTGATATATTGATCTTCGTAGTAAAGTTTTTGTGTCATAAAAAGACTCCTTAATTTTTCTGCTACGATTATATCATAAACGTGATGCAAAATCAAACATAAATAAATGCCGCTCCCTCAAAACGGAGCGGCAGAATCTTTTTTAGATTATTTTTTGATTTTCGGAATAACAAGGCAGCCTGCAATCACTGCAATCGCTGCCACAACAGCAACAACAACCCAGGTCATATTTGCACTTCCTGTTTCGGGCGAGGGAACAGTTGCTTCTGCTGCAAAAGCATAAAGAGCGGCGGTTACAACGCTCAGAATCATCACAGCGCAAAGAATAATTGCTACGATTCTTACAAAAATGTTACGTCCTTTCATTTCTATCATCCTATCCTTAATAATTTTTTCATTGAATTTCCTATTTCTTCGGCAAGGCAAAGCGCTTCATCTTTAGTTTTGCCTCGGCCCGCAATATAAACCTTAATTTTCGGCTCTGTGCCCGAAGGTCGGACTATTGCGGAGTTCCCATCTTCAAGAGTGTATGAAAGAATATTTGATTTCGGCATATCAATGGGAGTTTTTTCGCCCGTTTCAACCGTGGTGATCATGCCTTCTTCAAAGTCGCCAACCTTAAGCACCTTAAGCCCCGCAAGCTCTGACGGAGGATTATTTCTTGTTTCGGTCATAATTTCTTTCATTTTAACCATACCGCTTGCGCCTTCAAACATAAAGTTATAAAGTCGGTCAACGGTAACGCCGAATTCGGCATAAATATCGTTAAGCACGTCAACAAGAGTTTTGCCCTTGCTCTTATAATAAGCCGCCATTTCGCAAACCATGAGCGAAGCGGCAACGCCGTCCTTATCTCTTGCGTGAGTTCCTATAAGGTATCCGTAGCTTTCTTCAAATCCCATAATGAAGCGGTTCGGATCATCAAGGTTTGAAACAAATTCGCCAACGTATTTGAATCCCGTGAGAACGTCGGTCACCTTGCAGCCGTATTTTTCCGCTACCGTATTAACAAGCGGAATCGAAACAAAAGATTTGGTCATTACGGGTTTTTTAGGAAGAGTGCCCTTGGCTTTTCTTGCGGAAAGCATATATTCCGTAAGAAGAACGCCTACTTCGTTGCCCGAAAGAAGAACGTATTCATCGCCCGAGAGAACGGCGATTCCGACTCTGTCGCAATCGGGGTCGGTTGCAAGGAGCAAGTCCGCTTTGTTTTCTTTTGCCATTTCAAAAGCACATTCAAAAACCTGTTTGATCTCGGGGTTGGGGTAGGGACAAGTGGGGAAGTTTCCGTCCGGCATTTCTTGCTCGGCAACAACTCTAACGTTTTTGAAGCCCGCCCGTGAAAGAACGGTTCTGACGGGAACATTTCCCGTGCCGTTGAGCGGTGTATAAATAATTTTGATATCGCTTTCTTCAATAACCTCGGGGTTAATCGGTCTTTTCAAAACTTCGGCATAGAATTCTTCGATTATATCTTCCGAAATATATTCGATAAGTCCGTCTGCAAGAGCAGAGTCAAAGTCTGTTGTTTTTATGCCGCTGAACATATCAACCTTCCTGATGAAGGAATATGTTTCTTCCGCCGCTTCTTCAGTCATCTGATAACCCGCCGGGTCATAGCATTTATATCCGTTATATTTTGATGGGTTATGGCTTGCGGTGATAACAATTCCGCCCTGACACTTGAGGCGCATAACCGCAAAAGAAACAAACGGAGTTGGAATAAGATGCGGAAAAAGATAAGCCTTAACGCCGTTTGCTGCAAGCACAGCCGCACACTGTTTTGCAAAAACATCGGAATTGATTCTTGAATCATATCCCATTGCAACGCACGGCGATTCATACTTGCTGTTAAGATAATCCGCAAGGCCCTGGGTTGCCTGGCAAACGGTGTAGGTGTTCATACGGTTAGTGCCCGCACCAAGCACGCCTCTTAAACCGGCTGTGCCGAATTCAAGATTTTTATAGAAACGGTCAAGAATTTCTTCGTCGTTACCCTTAACCGCAAGCAATTCGGAATGCAGTTCTTCGTTGTTGGCGGTGTTTTCAAGCCAAAGCTCATAGAGTTTTTTAACATCGTTCATAGCCGTTTCTCCTTTGGTACTTAATATTATAATTTTACCTTCTTTTTATTTTATTGTCAATGATTTGAATTTATTCCCGAAACAAAAGTATACATTTTACGTTTTTTTGTAAGTTGACTATATATCTGCCATTTGTTATACTTAAAACATAACAAATAAAATGGGGGATTACCGTGAGTTCGTTTGAATTAATGATAAATAAAGTTCTTTCTTTGGTTTTTGCCGTTGTGTTGATTCCGCTTTCCGTGCTTACCCACGGAATCGACCTTCTTTCTGAAGGCGAGCGTACAGACAGCGCAAAAACAAATGTTGTTGGTATCGGAGCATATTTCCGTTCGCAAGGCATTACGTCCGACGGTGAAACGCTTTATTTCTCGTCAAAAACAACTCTTATCCGTACCGAATCCGATGCAAAAACACTTATTAACGCAAATTACTTTGCCATTCCCGATGAACTCAAAGAACTCGGCATTGCCCACATTGGCGGTTTGAGCTATTATAACGGCAAGATTTATGCGGGACTTGAGGACAGCAAGGTTTGGGATTATCCGATTGTTGGCGTTTATGATGCTCAGACTCTTGAACTCGTTGAGTATTACATAATGGATGCAGAGAAGATAACAAGAGGTTTGCCGTGGGTATGCGTAGACAGCGAAACAGGTTATCTCTATTGCACTGATCACTCCAAAAACCCCACAAAACTCCTTGTTTATGACACTGCAGACGGAATGAAGCCTGTTAAAGAGGTTGATCTTTCTGAATCGCCTTATGCAATCCAGGGAGCAGAAGTTCTTGACGGTGTTATTTATGCCGCAACAAATGACGACACTCAGGCGGTTTATATTATATACCCCGAAAACGGCAAGGTTTTAAAGGCTTTTGACCGCAACCTCACCTCGGGCAGCGAGGGGGAAGGCATGACTTTCATCGAAAAGGACGGTCAGACAGTTCTTGTTGCGATGGATATGGGTCCGATATTTGTTAACGCATTTGTGCGTGAATACATTTTTGCATAAACCCTTTGGGAGGGAAAAAGAAAATGAAAAGTAAATCAGTAGCGGCAACTATTGCCGTTATTATTGCTATCGGTGCGATTGTTGCCGTGCTTGGAATCAAGCTTTCGGGCGGCGGCAATTCGCCGGCAATAGATGTAAATCCGAATTACTACGAAGAGCCTCAGGCAAGTGTGCAGAATGAATACCCCGTGTTTACAATGCCCCAAACAACTGATGCTCCCTGGTGGGAATCGATTTTCGGCAGCGAAGAATCTACAACTGAAGAACAGACGGAGCAGACAACCGATGCAGAGGAAACCACACTTCTTGAGGAACTTACCGAGGTAACCGAAATCATAACCGAGGTGACGGAGCTTATCGGTGCTCAGTTCTCCGAAGTTTTTGATATGCCCAATGCGCCCAAATATATCCCGCCTGATATAGATGTTAATTTTGATAAAACTGCGATTGCGTCGTATAAATACGATCCCGACGGCAACTACTATTATACCGACGATAAAGCGGCGTGGCAGTCCAACTTTGGATTCAACGAGGGCTATGACAGCATGGCGCCCGTTACTATGATGTTCTATGATACCGTGAGAACAAAGTTCAACTATGGCGGCAAGGAATGGATGGTTCAGACCTGGAAGGGTCAGTACGGCTATGCTTTTGTTGGCGGCGAGATTGGTCTTTACACAAGAAAAGCCGGCAGCGGCGGTTCACATTATAACTGTGCATCAAAAGAAGATTGGCTCAAAATGGAGATGCTCTTTATGTGGGACGAAACGGGCACGGGCGTTTACGAACCTATTTTCCAAAGACCGTATGCCGATTATTGGTGGTGCACAGGCTTTGTTGTTGGCTTTGACGGCCACAAAAACCGCCATCAGTTCCGCCTTATGACAAGAATTACATTCAAGGATACCGAGATGGCAAACGCATTCTGTGAAGCTTTTGAAGCAAACGGCTTCACCAGACTTGATTACCTTGACGAAAATTGCATCGACTCATTCGTTCAGGTCGGCAATGAAGTTGGTTTTGTTTGGCAGAATATCACTCATAAATAAATAAAGACCGCAGTTTTTACTGCGGTCTTATTCTTTATTTCAAAAAGCCGTTGATGATAACCTCTTCAGCCTCTTCTTCGCTCATGCCGAAGGTCATGAGTTTGATGAGCTGATCGTTATTGATCTTACCGATTGCCGCTTCGTGAACAATCTGTGCATCGGCTGAATTTGCCGTGATTGCGGGGATTGAGCTTACGGTTGCGGTGTCCATAATAATCGAGTCGCACTGAACGTGAGCTCTGCACTTTGCGTTGCCGATTGCGTTGGGATGGAAAATCTGCTTTGATTCATCCTGAGCAACGGAGCGGGAGATAATCTGCGCAGAAGCATCCTCGCCGTTGAGATAAACGTCTATATCCGAACGTGCATACTGATTGCCGTGGGTAAGCAGTCTTTCGGTCACAATGAGCTTTGCACCCGCACCGAGATATGCTTTTGAATCACGAACAGTGGAATCAACGCCCTTAATCTGAACCATTTCCATTTCGCAAACGGAGTTTTCGTCTTGCTCAACAACGGTAACGGGGTTAAGGATTCTCTCGCCCTTGCCGTCGCCCTCGCCATAATGCTTTTCAACGTACTTGATTCGTGCGTTTTTGCCGATATGGAAGGTGTGGATACCGTCGTGCTGGGACTTGTCATCGCCGCTGTTGTGAATTCCGCAGCCCGCAACAATGGTAACGTCGCAGTCGGCACCGATATGAAAATCGTTATATACCAGCTCCTTCAGCCCTGATTGTGCGAGCAAAACGGGAATGTGTAAGCTCTCATTTTTGGTACCGGGCTTGACGTAAATATCAATGCCCGCTTTGTCGGTTTTTGCAACAATGGTGATGTTTTCGGAGTCGTTTTTGCCATAGAGGCTACCGTTAATGCGCAACGAGTATGCACCCTGAGGCACGTCGTGCAGGTCTGCAACCTGCTCAAGCAGCTTTTTTTGAATAGCGTCCATCATTATTTGCGCACCTCCTCAAAAAATCTGCATCCTACCTGAGCGTTCAAA
>JAEIGA010006330.1_pt1 | contig 18018 bp, 11 predicted proteins | sample 9270691 | NCBI WGS metagenome assembly JAEIGA01 (sample SAMN17057246, study PRJNA624740) | gut metagenome | biome: biome; isolation source: fecal sample | host: Bos grunniens | place: China: Xizang | collected 2019
ATTTAATGTGATGAGTGCCGAAGAGTAGACTTGAACTACTAACCTTCGTGTCTTAATTATGCACGATACTCTACCATTGAGCTACTTCGGCAAGTTCCTCAGCGGGCTTCACAGCTGACTGAGGTTTGTCGGCTTATAGATACCGACCTATATTTACTAACCCAACTTAAATAAATGAAGAAATTTCCCTTTCGGGAGAGCGATAGGCGGGACTCGAACCCGTGACCCTCGGCTTGGGAAGCCGATGCTCTACCTACTGAGCTACTATCGCAGATGGCTCGCTGGATTTGAAGCGAGCCTTATTTTAGAGTTGAAAGAACGCTACACAGATTGCCTGACCCACTGTGCATCTGGGGGCGATTTACATAGAAAAACAAAATATAAATAACACGGAGTGTCCTTTTCACTCCCTTTAAATAAAACACTCTGCCACTTGGCATTGTGGATGGCGAGGCGGTCAAACCTCACCACCCAATCCGAGCGAGCTTCACAGATGGCTCGGAGGTTCGCGTAAAGCGTGTTTTTTAACTAACTTAATAACTATGAAAGCACCTAAAGGCACTTGTGTGTGGGAGGAGGATCGAACTCCTCCGAGCCGCATACCGCTCACGTGTCGCTCTCTCTGCTTTTTTAGTCACAAACAATAATATCACTTATGAGGTAAACTATCACAAAAACCCTCTGGCGACAACGCTCAGGCCCCTATGCCTGCCACACATTTTCTACTTTACTCTGATAACTCCGTAAGGATATTGTTTATTAGTGCGATGTTTACGCACTCGCCATCTTAGCATCATAAAGAAACCTACCAATCTATCTACGAGCGTTACGCGCTCTACTTTAAAAATTGCGTTCATAATATTCTCGTTTTAGGTTATTAAACTCTCATTCTATTGAAGTCTGCCATTGTGCGGAATGCTGGGTCTATCCACGGCATATCATCGCTCTCTTTGGCTCTTCTTATCTCCTCCTCCTCAGTAGCGAGGTCAATCTCTGTGATAAGAGTATCTATCTGCTCTTGGAGGATTGTTATTGCCTCACTCTTGGTGTCGGTGTTGTATAGGTGGCAAGCGCACTCCTCATCAAGATAAAGGAGATCGTTGTACTCTGCTTGCAACTCTCTCAGTTCGGTTAGTTTGTCCATATCATTACTTATTTGCAGTTACCATAAAATACTCTTTGAAGCGTGATGTGCGACCATCAGTCTCCGCACTTAGGATGCGGTCTTTGATGTCATAACCTTTACGCCTGAGCCTCGATACTATCTTGCGAAGCTCTGTGGTGTGGAACAATCTAAAAGCCTTCTGTACAGTTAGCTTCTCACCTGCCATCAGCGCGAATAGCACCTGATATAGTGGCAGCTTGTTGTTTTTGTCGTTCATATCTCTTAAAATATTAAGTGTCAAAAACAAATAGACTCGGAGTAAACAGAAAACATTATTAAAACAGGTTAATAACATATCACCGAGTCTATTGTAAGGAAGCCCCACGAAAAGAAGATTTATGATATGGTTAAATGGTGCAAACGGTAAGGTGTGGGGCTGTGTAGTGGCCATACCACCGATCAAAGTGATATAGCCTATATCGTATTACAAAAAATGTAAATACAAAAAATGTCACAGCTATTTATCAGCTACCTTTAGGGTGATAAATCGACCTTATTTCTCGCCTCTTTCGCGCATTTCGGCTATTTGCTTACTCGCGGAGGTGTCTTCAATTACCCGACCTCACAGGCAAGTAGTACGATACCAGCGTTGGTGTGAATGGTAGAGGCTCACACAGCCTTGCCACGCAGGTTTATGGCGATTACAAGCTCTTGTTTTTGCCAATTATGGCGTTTGCCTATGCCAGTTTATAGGCTGATTACTGGCTTAAATGTCGTCTTCGTGGTTCGGATGCCACCCTTAGCAAGAGCGAGCTTGCGAATTTTATCAGCTTGCTCAGATGCTGTTTGGAGTTGCAATGCACGCCAGACGGACACTCGGCTACAGCCTACCTCTTTGGCAATCTCATCGATTGTACCACGAGGACAGACTATACACTTAATTGTCTTTTTCTGCATTTGTTAAAGAACTTTTTGGTTGTTGGCAGAATTTTTTATAACTTGCCGATTGAAACCTAAAATGTAACCTATTGCGTAATCGTTTGCTCAAGTATTACGATGCAAATATAAAGCATTTTCCTTTATCTTCCAAATATTTTTCAAGGAAAATTCAAGGAAAATAAAAGAATTTTAAGTGTAATCTTTTAACCTCTGGGTATATGACTGATATTGAGATAATTGCGAAGGTCGCAGAATATACAGGATTGTCCTTTAATAAATTGGCGAAAGAGATAGGTTTGACTTCTCCTCAAACTTTCTACGATATAAAGGCGGGAAAGCACGGAATTTCTAAGGAGTTGGCTGAAAAAATTCACGCACGATACTTGAATATAAATGAGGCGTGGTTGCTTACAGGCAACGGAGAGATGCTGGTGGCAGAGCAGGGCATAGCACAGATAGTTACATCTGCACCTATAGCACGCATTGAGCAAACAGCGGTAGTACGAGAGGATGAGGAGGTAGAAGTAGACATAGAGGGTCTTATGCTCGACACGAACACTGCCCCAAAGGACATTGCCACGATAATAGACGAGGACATAGAGTATCTACGCAGATGCAACAACAGACTTTATCCTCGCCACATACTTAAACTCCAAGACCGCTTCGGTGATACCTTAATCGATAAGTATACCAAGTATCGCAATGTCGTAGAGGCAGAGATAATAGAGTCATTCCCAATAGTCCCAGAGGCAGTGATAGCCGAGCCAAATACAAATATTGAAGAAGTGATAGAGGAGGATGGCTCGGAGTTAGAGGCGATAAGTCCAAACCTTCTTCTTTCTAATATGAAGGTAAATGTGGCAGAGCAGATCAAGGGTACATCTATGCTCCCTACATTTCAGCCTAACGACTGGGTGTTCATCCGCTTCCTGAAGGACAAGATGAAGATTGTTAGTGGCAAGACATATTACCTTAATTGCAAGAATAGACCCACTATGATTCGCAGGGTCAAGTTTGAGGGTGAGGATAAGCTCAGGCTGATTGCCAAGAACTCACAATATGATGACATCGTAATATGCCGTTCTGACATTATTAACATAGGTAATGTAGTAGCTCTCTTCCGAATGACCTTTGGTGATCAATACTCGGAACTTGAGGAGCTACGCAGAGAGAAGGATCAGGAGCGCGAGAAGAAGGACTCCCAGATAGATAAGATGCTTGAAATGATGCAAGCACAGGGAGAGCAACAGAGTAAACTGATAGACTTTATAACTAAGGAAAGGTAGTATGGTGAAGACGGCGATAATAAAGGTAAACAATACTTCAATAGGAGTAACCTCGTACAACGATAATGATTATATATGCCTTACGGATATGACGAAGGCATTTGAGGGAGGTAGTAGCCTTATAGAAAATTGGCTGCGTAATAAAAATACAGTTGAGTTCTTAGGAGTTTGGGAACGATTAAATAACCCTATTTTTAATTCCGTCGAATTCGACGGAATTATGATGCAGGTCGGGTTAAATAGGTTTAAGTTGTCCGCAAAGAAGTGGATTGATGCTACAAATGCTGTAGGTATAGTAGCAAGGGCAGGTAAATATGGTGGTACATACGCACATAAGGATATAGCATACCATTTTGGTATGTGGTTAAGTCCAGAGTTCAACTTGCTTGTAATAAAAGAATTTCAACGCCTCAAGGAGATAGAGAGCAACCAGTACAATTTAGAGTGGAATGTAAAGCGTGTGCTATCCAAAGTGAACTATCAACTACAGACGGATGCGATAAAGAATTATATCCTTCCAAATAAAGATGAGAGTATGCGTGAGGAGTGGGTATATGCCGATGAAGCAGATATACTCAACCTTATAATGTTTGGTTGCACTGCAAAGCGTTGGCGTGCGCTTAACGCTGAAAGAGCAAACGCAGGGGAGAATATACGCGATATGGCGAGTATCAATGAACTCAATATTATCTCTAACCTTGAGTCGTTAAATGCAATGCTCATTAAGCAAGGAATAGAAAGAAGTAAGCGTATTGAGGTATTGTCGCAAACAGCAAAGGAGCAACGAGAGCTTCTTGATAAATACGACTATATGAAATCAATAAAGAAACTCGATGCTACAACTTATGTCGATGCACTTGATAAATAATAAAACAGGACCACAGGGAGAGAACAGAGCAAGCTGATAGATTATATAACTAAGGAGAGGTAAGGTATGAAGTATTTGTTTTATATAATGTCTATGGTGGTTATTACTGCGTGTGTAACTACAAACGAGGGATACGAGGGATACGAGGAGAGGATAAGTGCGTTAGAGAGTGAGATTGAAGACTTGCGAAGCCAAGTAGGATTCCTTGAAAATGAGAATTTTATTATGTCGGATGAAGTAAATTCTCTTGATTATCGCGTTTATGAATTAGAAGAAGCAATGGAAGATGTGGAAGGTAGAGTGAGGGATGTGGAAGGTAGAGTGAGGGATATGGAGTATGATATATTGTGGTTGGATTAATGAATCTTAATTTATAAAACTAAAAGAATATGAAAAAGGTATTACTACTATTAGCAAGCGTAGCACTACTCACAGGATGTGGTAGCGCAGTAGCACAATCAAACGATAAAGAAGCAATAGGAGAAACAGTATATATATGCACAGGTGGTTACTCGAAGCGTTATCACGCGACACGAAGCTGCAAGGGATTGCGCAACTGTGGAGGAACAATAAAGGCTATAAGCATTGAGGATGCAGAGGAAATGGGGCGTACCCCTTGTCAAATATGCTGTGAATAGCAGACCAGCAAAGGCAAGCGACTACCTACTATCGAGCGAAGAAGAAAATAAATAGCTATGACAAAGCAAGCAATAAAAGCAATACTTAAAGAGTATAACATATCTCAGCGCGAGGTAGCAAAGAGTATGGGGATAACACCTCAAACATTATATGAGCGTCTGGAAGGTAAAGATATGAGCATATCTACGCTTACAGGAATAGCCGAAGCCCTTAATATCTCTCTGTCGACACTATGCGCGCATATAGAAAAACACATCAAGGGAAACATCCCACAGCTCGATGAACTATCTATGTTGCGCAGAGAAAATGAATTGCTTAAACAGATAATATCCGAGAAAGATAAAATAATTGGTCTCCTACAACAAATGAGAAAGAGCGGGGAATAACTCCTCGCTCCTTTTGTGCGTTCCAACTATATATACATAGTATATATAAAGTGATAATGCGCGGAAAATGCGCGGAAATGTGCGGAAAATGTGCGTAACCTCGCACACTATCGCATCCTGCGACTAAACCTACGATACCACTCAAAGTCGATGTGTGTGAAAGAGAGATCGTAGGTCGTTTCCCCTTCTTCTTTCTCGAATATCGCAGAGAACACGAAATACTTAGCCGAGAATGGTACTCTACGCCATATGAAAGGATTTACACTCTCAGTGCGTAGGACCAGATCCGTTTTCCTTAATTCTGTGTTATCGACGCTTAATGTCAATTCGGCAGCTATCTCCTCAGCACCAGTAGTCATACGCGGAATGATAGTCTCCAACCTTTTAAACTCAACATTGCCTAACTTGATAGGTCGAGTAGTTATAGCCGCAGTGAGTGCAGTATTCTCATTCTCATCATTAAGGTCGTAGATGATATTCGCCCCAGATTTCCTGTTGAGTTGGATCACCTCATCGGTGTTTATCTTTTCTCCATTAAGCTCTCGCGTAGACCAATACCCTTCGTCAAGGTTGTAGACATAAGCCTTCGACATTGAGGAATTGTACAAGAGAATCTCGTTGAACTGCTTGGGATGGAGGAATACGCATCCCTTGAGGAAGTCGAGATCAGGTAGACCATTAGCCTTGTGTATAGGCGTAGAGATTACCTTAGAGCCTTCGCCTGTGAGAATATGCACACCCTTCTCGGTGATATATGCTACAGCACCATTAATGGCTAAAGTAGATGGGTTAATGATTCTATCGTAGTTGATAGGATTGATAGCAGAGTAGAGCGTACTCTCGCCAGCACGAAGCGCATATATGCCCTCCTCCGTAAATACATAGAGAGGCAACGCACCCACCTGCTCATCACCAATCTTGATGGCTGCCGACTGCATAGCAATGATACGGTTGTTCTCACTACCTATGCGATAACTAAGGTTGTAAGGGAGTGAGAAGCAATTGTTTGTTTCTGACACCTGCAAGCGGTTGGGCTGTCGGATAATAGTCTGTTGTGTTGCAGATATACCCATAGTTCCGTTGTCGTCCAAAACACCTAAAGGTGGATAATGGTACTCATTTGTTGGTTTAGCGACATAGTAAGATATACCATTGTTGTATGCTTGCTTACAAGGGTAGGATGCAACATTCTGATTTTTGATGTGATTGAGAAATGCCTTCACGCTTGTATCTGGGTATGATATAACATTTGTCACTCCAGGTCTCATGGCACCAGTCACCGAGTAACTATCAGGTAATAGATGTGTAATTAGTCCCTCAGATTCTACGGATAGACCCAATTTGCGATTGCGGAAGACTTCGCCAGAACCTCCCCAATCGAAGAAGGTTTTAGGAGAGATATTAGAAGAATTAATATAGTCAATAGAGGTGTCACCGATATGCAATCTATTGTTATAGTCATAGGATGTAGTTCCAGATAACGGCATAGTGATTGATGGAATATATACTTCGTTAGTTATAGCACTATCCAACATACTTCTTTTGACATAGAGGTCTATGAGATAATCATCATTGTTACCTGTTGCGAATGCTCTTATTTCTGACTTGGAATATTCTTCGAGCAGATATAAAGGGCTATTAAAGATATCATCAGAGTTATATATATTGAGGAAATCAGCTTCTTTTTGTGCGGGCATGTCGCGGAGGTAATTAGCATCGAAAGGATTGTGTACGCGAGAAGCATAGATTGCTACACTATCAACGATGGAATTTTCAGAAACAACATCTTTAGGGATCCCTATCTGCAATTCTAAACCTCGATATATAACAGGGAATATAGGTAGGTCAGTATATTTTAGGTCCTTGGTCAGAGTAATAGCGTCAGACCTTATCCATACTTTCTCTTTTTTAGGCCTTACTGAGCCGTTGGATATTATATCATTCCCTTTGTATATTTTAGACATCGCATATTTTTCGGTGCGGGTGGAAAGATATAGAGGGCTAATGCTTATGGTAGAGCCATCAGCCATACGATATGTCACAAGAAAGCATATGTTCCCCCATATCTCATCCCCATTATATATGGATGGCAAAGATTGATCAGCTACATCGTAGATTGGGATAGAGAAAGACAACTTAATATCTTTCCCTTGATTCTCGACATAGTTGAATGCTTTTTGTATAGAGTCTAATGCATCTTCGTCGAATTTAATTTCTGTACCACTGGGGACAATATTAATATTACTCAAATAATAATCCTCGCTTAACGAAACAAGGACATCTAATTCTTCTTTGGTTTTCGGACTTTCACTGATGCTAAATTTAGTTGGCAGAGGTAAATTAGGTGATACCTCCTTGTATGTTGTACCTTCGAATAAGAAATACTTAGTTGATACTCCCTCAGTAAATATCAATACATTGCCAAAGTGCGATATCTTCTGTGCAGAAGTAAACTCGGCAATCAAAGCGTAAGTATTATCCTCAGCGTTATAGTCATAATATGAGTATGATGTTTGACTGGCAGAGTACAATACCACATACCTATTTTCTCCTGCTGATGGGTGTTTGTAAACTATTGTTCCCTTCTTCGGAAAATCTTGTGAGCCTACATTGGCGGTCATAGTTTTAGAGGTGTAAGGGTGTACAGGTCTCCACGCATTAGCATCGTAGCGCATATTATGCAACTCGGTACACGAGCCATCCTTAACAAGGTCGTCTGGAGTAGATACATCTATCCCCTGAATAGGCACAGAGGTGCGCTCCCTTGTAGGAGTAGTTAAGTTTTCAATGTTTTTCATATTCTTTAGATGTTATGGTTAAATGTTCTTGTATAGATTGATCGAGGATATTAAATATATTGGTAACAGACTTGCTCTTGGCTGTTTCCTTGTCCTCTTGTGATTGTGTGTTCTCCTTAACCATAGCAAGACACTTAGTGGCTATGTTGATAAGGTCGGCATCCTTCATATCCATCCTGCGCAAGTCATCTGTAAGGCGTGAGCGTAGTTCATCAAGAGCAAGAGAGCCTATCTCCTGCATCTTCATAGTTATATCACCTATAACAGCAACCTCCTGAGCAATAATAGCATCTTCTACAGAGTTAGTAACAACCTGCGCTCTCTCACGATAGACGGCTCTCTCACTCTCGGAGAGCCTATCCCACGCGCGCTGTATGGTAGTATGGTGTATAGAAGTAATCTTAGACGCTTGCCAAGCACTATCACCGCACCTTACATACTCGATTAAAGCCATATTCATAGAGACCTTAGAGGCTCTATTCTTTGAGGCTTTGGTCACAGGATTTTTAGGTATTGTTTTTTTTGACATACAAAATACAATTTTTCTCTTGCAAAGATAAAGGTTTTACTTTATTTTTGACACAGTTATAAATAATTTTAAGTATGTTAGGAGCATTAATAGGAGCAGGCATAAGTGTAGCATCAAATGCTATAGGCTCTGCAATCGCTAATAGGCGTAAACGAAGAGCGGAAGAAGAGTATCAGAAAGCTATGGGGCAACAGATGGCTCAGCTTGACGATGAGATAAATTCAAATTATCTTGATAGTGCAGAGGCACAGAATGCTCTGCGCAAGCAGACAAATGCCAATACAGAGACATTGCGTCAGTTAAACACATCAGCCATACGAGGCGGTGCTACAGATGAGGCTAAGGTGGCGATGGCATCAAAACTAAACCAGAGTACCGCAGACCTTGTTGGAGACCTTGCAGTCGTAGGAGAACAAAAGAAGGACCTCTTGCGCCAACAGAAGCGAGAGTTGGAGTTGGCAAATATCGACCATCAGTATGCTTTGGACTCTGATACATCAGGAATTGACACTCTCACATCGAGTATATCATCTGCAGCAGGCAGTCTTGGCACTGCCATAAGCGATGCAGGTATCACTGGCAAGGATATAAAGGATCTATGGAATAAATGGAGAAATAAAAAGTCTTACTCAAATGCATTTACCACAGGTGGAGACTGGGAAGGGTCAACGATGACAGATGAAGATAGGAAAACAGCGAGACAATATGGATATGGACAATAAGAAGAAGCAAGACATTATTAAGGATGTTCAGAATGCTAATAGTTCAACTGACCAAGGCGTAACTACTGTCTATGATAGTCTTGGACAGTCACTTGCTGAGGAGGCTAAGACTTATCAGGGAGCGTTAGACGCAAAAAAACGAAGGATTGAAGATGCAAAAACCGCAAGGGATGAGGCTATTGCAAATAAGACATCCGTTCTTAGTACTATCTTCGAAGATTACAAACCAAAGTACGATGAGGATAAGGAGAAACGACTACGACAGCGTGCAGTGATACAATCGTTAGGCGATATGTTGTCTGCAGCAGCAGTTGGTGTAAATGCCTATGGCAAGAGAGGTATGGGCTATGTGCCTCAAATGGGAGAGGGGTCACACCTTAAGTCATTGGAGGAGATAAACCGAATGAAGGAAGATTATCGTAAGGCTAACGAGGCGTGGAAGGAGTTTGATATTAAAAGAAAGATTGCAGATGAGGATGCTAAGGTCTCTGCTGCAGATGCGCTACTCACAGCAGAGGAGAAAGATTACGATAATATTCTCACGCAATATAGTAAAGTCTTGCAAAATGTATATGACCTCGATGTAAAGAAGGCAGATGCGTTGGCTAAATCAATCTTAGAGGATAAAGAACAAGCAAATAGACTTGCATTGGAGAATACAAAGCACGCGCACAATGTAGCCCTTGAAAAAACAAAGCAGGGCAAGGATAATCTTACAGCAGATGAAGAGAAAACACTTGAATATCTTGAAAATTATTATGGTGGTGATATTTATGGAGAGGATGTGACAACAGTAACCAGACCATACAAAATTAAGAAGGCGGGTGTAGGCACAGGCGAGTATGAAGATCGCTCAACAACCACGAAGAAAAGCCGTAAGAGGAGTGATTTAAAAAAGACAGACCTGCAAAGTCTTATTAACAGCAAATCTAAGGAAGAACGCTTCAGGGTATACAAAGAGTTCCGCGATAGAGGGAATACACACGAGCAAGCATTAGCCAACACCGATAAGTATTTTGCAAACTAACAAGATATGAGTAAAGATATAGATATTGCAAAGATTGATGAAATTTTGAATTCTCAGTCTACCTCCTCTAAGGTCGAGGGTGATAAGGAAATACAAGATACAGAGGATAATGGTATTGATATCTCTAAGATAGATGCAATATTCAATGCTAATAAAGTAGATGATAATGCTACAGCAGAGCAGAAGGAACGATTAGAGACATCGTTTGCTTTGGGAAATCTCAACCGCTCATTTATGAATAAGCAGATGGCTGAGATAAAGAGTGCCATCCCTGATACTACAGAACAAGAGGCATACGACTATCTCACTACTGATGCAGAGGATGGTAGCACGGATGCTATTCGTGGTACTGCTCTTGCTGACCGCATTAAGAGTGGATATGCAATTACGAAGGGTGATGCTGAGGATAGAGAGTTCATTCAGACTAAGTATTCACTTGCGGATGAGCTTGTAGCAACACTGCCTCTTGCTGATCCAATAAACTCTACAGATGTAATGGTGGGTGCTAAGCGTATGCCACGCGGACAGGCAGAGCGTGTAATGGCACAGGTAGTAGAGAGCACTATGCACCCAGACTTGCTAAAGAGTAATGAGGCGTACCGAAACAACTTCTTTATGGAGAACTATGGTACTACAGCCGAGAAATATCTTATAGACCTTGACAAAAAACTTGCCAAGTTGCAAATATCTTTGGATAAGGAGATAAAAAGAGATATGGATGCTATGCCATCTCTTATGCGTGGAGGTGTTGCAGGGGGTGTAGACCCAAGAGTTGTGCAAAGTTTTGTAGATAGCGAGAGTTATGGTGGTAACACCATACGCAATGCAAGAGAGAAAATTCAGTCAATACTCAACAATAATTTCGTTTCAGGCGTTGATGAGGGTTTTGATGCTCTTTCAGCACTATCACTTGGTATCAACGATATAATGTCGGGTGTTAGCATCAACAACATCCTAAGTAAGTCTGCTGCGGGTAAGCCTCTTACAAAACGCGAGAGTGTTGCTCTTGAAGCGTATGATATCAGTGAGGAGTTGGAAGGTCTCCAGGACATTATTGCTCCACAATCTTGGGGTAATAAAGTAGGTCAAGGACTTGGAACTACGGCAGAGATGGCTATGCCGTTTATTCCTGCGATGAGTATTGCTGGTAGCGTAGGTAAATTGGCCACGCTCCCTATTCGTGCATCCGCGAAGTTAACCCGCAGAGCATTTAACAAAGGTGTCGTTAATGGTGTCACAACAGGTATGAAGCGCGCTGCATCCCTTGCAGGTAAGTCATTGCATAATGTTGGAGTATCTACACTATCAGGTCTTGTGGTAGCACCTCTTATGCCATCAACTTGGAGCACATTCGTTGACAATCGCAATAAGCGTTTCGAGATTAAGGATGGCAAGGTTGTGGCCCACGACAGGTCAGTATGGAAAGACCTTGCTAATGCGTGGATTGAAAGTGCAGGAGAGATTGCTGGTGAGCGCGTAGGTATCCGTATGGATGAACTTATTAGAGGTAGTGCATCATCATTAGGTCGTATGCTTGCGATTGATAATTTGTCAAGTAAGGCGGGTAAGATTTTGTTTGGTGGGAAAACACCAGCATATATCAAATCACTTCAGCAGAAGGCTGGGTTCACGGGCTATCTCTCTGAACCACTATCAGAAGTGTGGGGCGATGCTGTAGTCAACCTTATGAAGATGGGCTTAACAGGCGATGATAACTTTGCCGAAATGGGTGACGCTGATTACTGGACTACCACACTTGCAACTTGTGCGCTTTACGGCACAGGACTGAAGATGGCGACAGAGGGGCTTCCTATGACTAAACGCATAGCGGACATTGAGCGTATGGGTAGATATCGCAAAAATGCACTCAATGGGATAGAGTCTGAATCGTTGTATAACACTATGGTGAGTATCCTTGCAGAAGAGGACATTGAGGCAGCTGCAAAGAGATTATCGGAGATAGAGTGGAATAAGTACCATCGCATAGATATTGGTCACGCTATGGACGCTATACGCGCGCACTATGCTCAAAGTGTGGCGTTGAGTAGCGAAACCGAGACTGCGAGACTCAATTCCTTTATGGGTCAGGTAGGTGATATTGCTAATATTACTTATAGAGGCAAGGAAGGTAACGAGAATACCAATGAGGTAGTGACCATAACCGACAAGAATGGGGTAAAATATATGGCTATTAGTGGCGATAGTACAACTCCGTTCTATGTGTGTCTTGATGCGAATTTAGAGAGAATAAATATACTTAGTTCGGATGTGGTAGATGTATCACGCACTACTCTGGAGGAGAGAATGGCAACAGCCTATAGCGAGCAGTTCTCTACAGAAATTGAAATGGAGCGACAACAACAACTTATAGATCGCTATAACGAGGTGCGCGCAGGTGTAGGTGGTGCAGATGCAATAAATAGAGTACGCACATTGTTTGGTGCGGAGGAACATCGTTCAGGAGATGATGTGACATTGGCAGATGGTACACAGGCTATAGTCGAGGAGCATCTGCCTGAGACTGGAGAGTATGTGGTGACGAAGGTTGATGGCACAATGGAGTGCGTGCCATTCTATAATATACTATCTACAAATGCATTTACTGCTGAGGCGCAGTCGTTGAGTTTCGCACAGCGCGCATTATCTACGGCAGAGAATGAGATAGATATCGAAGAAGATGTCGAAAATTCCACAGAGACCGAGCAGATTACAGAGTCAGATGTCACTGAGAATGGAGCATTAGCTGTGGGAGATGTAGTAATAATACCTACAGGTGAGAGAGTACGCATACGCGCAATCAATGAGGATGGCTCATATGAGGTAGACTACAACACAGCAGAGAGGGTCTCTCCAGAGGATATGGAGATTGAGGTTTTCGATGGGGCAGACCTTAAAGCAGAAAGTGCGGAGGTTGCACCTGCGCAAGATGTTTTAACAGATGTTGATACACCTCCTATATCTGAGGGCGTTGAAGAGACGGTCACAGAGGAGACAGCACCTGTTGCTCCACAGATAGAGAATAAACCAATTCCTACAAATGAGGATGGCACAATCAACTATGAGGCAATAGAAGACCCTAAACAGTTTGTAGACCTATACTCGCACGAAGCAGGGGGTATAGATACTGCTATTACGGATGTAAAAGAGATGCGCGATAGCGCAGTAGCTGAGGTCGCAAAGAATGCAGAACAGGGCAAGAAGATTACATCTCCAAATGAAAAGATTGCCAATCGCAAAAAACAAGAGACTTTAGCTCAGAAAGTAGCTTTCTATGATAGCGTACTTGCAGAACTTGAGCAACAAATGAAACCAACTGAGGATGCAGAGAACGCAACTCCTGTAGAAGATGTCGTATCAGGAATAGAAGATGTTGTGGAAGCAGAAACTGCAGAGGATATCACTGAGGATGCAACAACTCCAGAAACCAAGATAGAGGAGGCTCAACCAAAAGAGGTGGGTCTTATAGATAATAAACTATCTAAAGACCTACGAAAGCCTATTTACAAAACCCTTAATGCTCTTGGGGAGGCTCTTGGTATCCAGATAGAGTTGGTAGATGCTATTGATGGAGTTAAGGCGAATGGTCAGATTATAGGTAACAGAATACAGATTGCGTGGAAAGACCGTATGAAAGCCGTAACATTTATTGCGGGACACGAATTTTTACACCGCTTAAAAGATATTGCTCCAGAGCAATATGTGAAGTTTAAGGAGAGTGTGAAAAATGATCTTGGAGAGAACGGTTTTGCAGCTCGTATAAATCGAATGAGGCGAAACTACGAGTATACCAATGAACAACGCATAAAGAAAGACCAGGAACCACTTGCGTATACAGATGCACTCCTTGAGGAGGAGGTGATAGCAGACCGTATGGGAGAGTATGTGGAGAATGCAGAAGCCTTCAATCACTACTTGGAGTCGATAAAACCACAGAATGCTTTGCTACGCGCTATACGCGATGCGTGGGCATATATTAAAAACCTGTTTAAGGGCGTAGAGTATCGAGCAGAGACAAAGCGTATCAACGATATGCTTGAAGCGATAGATGCTCTCATTAATGCTGGCGCAAGTGCTATCAAAAAAGCACAGGGTACGGAGCACTTGGGGGAGAGGAACGCTGTACAAGGCAAAGAGAGACATTCCATCATTGGAGAGCAGGGCGCAGAGGCTCTTGACCGAGCAGAGGAGGCGACAACACGCCTTGATAATCTCGAAGTAGCACGCGAGACTCAGGGTGCGCGTAGATCCATCATCGCTCCCACCTTCTACTCAAATGCTCAGTATGCTGTGCAGAATATCAAGCAGGAGAAGGCTACGCCTGAGCAGTGGTTCAAGATGATTGAGAAGGCTGGTGGTCTCAAGGCTGGCGAGGATAAGTGGCTCGGTCTAAGCGATTGGCTCAAGGCAAGCGACAAGAAGACACTCACCAAAGATGAGGTGTTGCAGTATATTGCAGAGAACGATATTCAGATTGAGGAGGTAAGCTATGGTGAGCCTGAGTATCTTAGTGAGAATGAAATATACGAGAGCGATGCTTTCTCAGGCCTTGTGTCTTCTCTCACGGATTATGATGAAGATGACAATCCACACATCAATCAAGAGCGATATAAAGAGTTGCAAAATGCAGACCCTGATTTTCTCGATGGTTTCTCGCTTGACTATTGGGGCGAGGGGTTAGATATTGATGATAAAATGGCTGCTGCAAGATATTTAGGTTTGCTTGGCGTAGATAACGAGATTAACAACACTCGTTTACAATATACTACACAAGGTCTAACTAAAAAGAAGGAGATAGCTCTTGTAGTGCCTACTATTGAGCCATACAATCAAAGAGATGAGATACACTTTGGCGATGCTGGTGAGGGTCGTGCTGTGGCGTGGATACGCTTTGGCGATGCTGAAGCACAGAGAAGTGAGGAGGTTATCCGCAGAGTAGATGAGTTTGAGACCCCATATAAAGATGTTAATAGTCACGAAATTTACAGACCCAAAGATAGACTCTATGCAAAAGACTTTATTTCCTATGGCAAACTAAAGTCTGGGGAGTATGCCTATGTGGTATATGTTAATGATAAGCAAATACCTGTCGCTCATAAATCATTAGAGGATGCTCGTAACGCTCTAAATGAGCATTACAAGGCTAACCCTGAGAAGCGAACAAGATGGGATAAGGTGCTTGTTATTGATGAGATACAGAGTAAACGACACCAAGATGGTCGTGAGAAGGGATATGCTGACAAGAGCGTAAGCCAGCAGGAGCTTTATGAGGCTCAAGAGGCAGCATTTAGTAAGGTTATAGATTATGAGAGTGCGTTAGCTGATAAATATGGCGAAGACGAGTGGGCTGCATTGGCAACCGCAGAGGAAATGGCTGAGTATGAGAGGTTGCGAGCTATTGATGAGGCAGCAACAAATGCCTATGAAAACTATGACAAGGGCGTCCCCTCTGCTCCTTTTGAGAAGAACTGGGCTGAGCTCGCCTTTAAGCGTATGCTACGCTATGCTGCTGAGAATGGCTACGACTATGTGGCGTGGACTACAGGCGACCAACAGGCAGACCGCTACGACATAGGCTCGGTAGTCAAAGATATCGTTACCTACGACACGAAAGATACTGAAGGTAACCCTATCAAGAAGATGAAGTTCCGTATGAATAATATGGGTACTTATAACATCGCTACAAATATGGAGGGTGTCATTGTCAAGGGTGACGGTGAGATGAAGGAAGGTATGCACCTTTCAGACATCACAGGAAAATCTCTTGCCGAGAAGATTATGAATGGCGAGGGTGAGGATGCTATGGTGTTTGAGAATGGCAAAGATATCGAAGCTAAGAGTCTTGAGGGCGAAGAGCTACATATCGGTAACGAGGGTATGAAAGCCTTTTACGACCAGATGCTCCCATCGTTTGTGAAGAAGTACACTAAGAAGTGGGGCGCAGAGGTTGGAGAGGTTACAATGCCTGACCTTGAGGAGAATAACACTATGCACGCAGTGAATGTCACCGACTCTATGCGTGAGAGCGTTATGCAGGGACAGCCCAAGTTCTCGTTGCAGGTGTCAGCTGAGGAACTCGCAGAGATAGAAGCAGAGCGCAAAGCTATCATCGAAACTGCAAAGGCTAATGGAACATACCTCAAAGCACCTAATGGTAAGGGTACTAACCTTACTCCAGAACAGTGGGTCGATGTTCGCACTTCTCGCTTTAAGAAGTGGTTTGGTGATTGGGAATTGGCATCACTATGGAAACAAGTCCAAAATCTTAAAACCATATTTATCCCATCTGCTAATTTAACTATAAAGGATGCGGAAGAAATTTATAACCATATAGGTGTAGTAGAGAATGTGGCAGATGGAAGAAAAGTGGATTTCGTTCACGGCACTTTTGGGAAAATCGTAAGACATAAGGGGTATGATACAAAACAGTTAATTCCCTTAATTGCTGAGGTATTCCAAACATCAATCCCTATCGGTTTTGAGAAAGAAATTAAAAAAGAAGGGCATAAAGACCACTCAAGTAACTTTGTGGGATATCATCATTATCTGGGTAAAATTAATTCGGAAGAAGGAGAGTATTATGTCCGCTTTACAGTTCAGCAGATAAAGACTAATCCTTCAAAGAAAAAGAAAGAGGGATTTACTCCGAATCAGTTGCACTCAACATTCGTTAGTGATATAGAAATATATAGCACCGACAATCGTGTAGTCTCTGGCAATTCCCCAGCAACTGCGAATGACGATGCTATAAATCTTGACACAAAGTTAGAAACTTTTTTGAATAATGCAAAATATGCTTACGAAAATGTTTCAAAAATTGTTGATGAGAATGGTGAGCCTAAGGTAGTATGGCACGGAGATAGAAAGAAAGCGCGTTACATATTCTCTACAGATACCTTCTTTACGCCTAAGGCAGAGTACGCAAAGCGTTATACTAATGGTACAGGTGAGGTGTATGCTACATTCTTGGATATTAAGAGACCTTTTGATATACGAGATAAGAAAGCATACGACATATTTACAGAGTTTCGTGGAGGCCGAAAGCCCGTAGTAACCACTACTGGTGCAATGGATTGGGGTGAGTATAGCTATGAGGATTTGCAGGAGTATGTGGAAGATGTAGCTCCAAATGGGTATGATGGATTTATTCTTGATGAGGGTGCAGACCCAGATGGGAATGGAGGAGTTGTTCATAGAGGCTTGTCTTTTGTACCATTTACACCTAACCAAGTCAAATCGGCAACAGATAATGTAGGTACTTACAATGCGAACAATCCCGATATTCGTTTTTCTCTCATTACCCCTGAGAAGGATGCTTCCTACCTTGATGCTGTGGAGCGTGGCGATATGGCTACCGCACAGCGTATGGTGATGGAGGCAGCCAAGCTCGCTATGCCTAACACAAAGGTAGTGGACGAGGATGGCAACCCAAAGGTTGTGTATCACGGAACTCCTAACTATTTCAATGCTTTTAGCAAAGAGATGTTCGGGACCTCTACTGATAGAGGTATATGGGGCAATGGATTCTATTTTTCCGACTCTGAGCAGTATGCTAAAACATACGAGAAGCGAGGAGATAAGCAAGGGAGGACACTAACAGTATTCTTAAATATCGAAAATCCGTTATTCATTAGCCTACGCAATGGTGGCAACGAGGGTGCTATGTATTTCCACGAGCTAATGGAAAAGCATTTTACAGATGATATTTACGAGGATGCAACG
>JAEIGA010006331.1_pt1 | contig 18017 bp, 29 predicted proteins | sample 9270691 | NCBI WGS metagenome assembly JAEIGA01 (sample SAMN17057246, study PRJNA624740) | gut metagenome | biome: biome; isolation source: fecal sample | host: Bos grunniens | place: China: Xizang | collected 2019
GCAGAAGTACCTAAATCATCATAAACATTATTTAAATATTTTTCAATACGAGAAGCAGAAGAATTAGCACTAGCTTCTTCATCCTATACGCTTTCGAGTGTAATATTTGCGTAAGTCGTGATAACGTCAATTGAGTCATCATCGGCCAACATGTTACACACGCTTTCATGTAAAAGCTCGGCTTCGGGCAAAGTAAATAATAATTCACCATCAGTTTTATTAATTGGAAGCTGATGAATTAATAATTTTCTTAACGCGTTCTCATCGCGCTTCGCTTCGCGTTCGCGGGCGTTTTCGAGTTCATTCGCCGCCATTGTCGCAGATACAAAAGGCGGCGTTTGGTCATCATTAAAGAAGAAGCACAACCCGCCCTCGGCGGCAGGGATTTCTGCCCAGAGTTCTTTGTGGTTTCTGTGGGCGTAGAGCGCCTGAACATATTTCGGAAATAGTTTAAGAATTTGTTTACGTTCAATTTCATTGCTTGTAATGTTGTCAAAATAAGACAAACTAATTTCTAGAATTGGTAGGCCATCGCCATCCAAAAATCTGCTGCGGCAATAACGAGCGGGTAATTTATAGAAGGTGGGCTTTTCGCCTTCATCTTCTACTAAAAGCCCGTAATATACACCCTCTGATAAAACAGTTAAGTTAATCTTTGGAAGTATATATTCTAGATGCATATCTTTAATGTATCTAGAAATTTTCTTATATGCCGGCTTCATTTTCTTTGGACGAGAGTCAGTGTCATAGTGCGGAACAATTACATAACCGTAACTAAGTAGAGTTGCATAATACTGCAAAGGGCGTGTATAAGTACCACTAAAGCGATTGTAGTATTTAGAAAGCTCGCGAATGGCCTCGGGGTCACCGCTTTCAATGATTTGACGAATTTCTTCCTTAGAGAAATCGCCAACCATACGGCTGTAACTGCGGCCATAAGAGTTTCTATAACTATTATTCTGTTGTGGCACTCGGACAGCTTTCTTGGCAAAACTAGCAAACTCAGTTAAATCGCGGGCAGGCTTGGCCGCAACATTAGCTTGAGCCTAAACTTGTTTTTCATTTGCCATTGCTTAATGCCTCCGTTTATTTCTTGAAGAAAAGAGAGTCATTTTGGAAATGTCGGTAATACCGGTTTTCTTTTTCCGCACTTCTTTATCTTCATAATATTTGATACGATATAATCCGTAAGAAAGAGCAGAGACACGGTCTTTGTTAATTCGACGTGAAATTTGTTCAACAGCGATTTGGCCGGCCGCACCACTAGCTTTTAATTTTAGATTATTCATCTCATCTATAAGTCGCGAAGTCATGGTATAAGGTAATAAAAATTTTTCTCGACTTAAATAATTCATTCGCTATCCTTTTTTAGTAGCCATCAATTTATCTTTCACGATTCTTTCGTTAGCTAATAATAATAAATTGCCACTATTAATTTGAACATATAGGTTAGAATAAATCTCGCTATTCATAGTTGCATTGGCTTTAATGTTAAAAATTACAGCGTGAGGAGATTTTTCTTCACCGCGTGGAATTGGGTAATTATCTGGGTCATTAGTAACATATAGAGGTCCATATATTTCTCCGTTAGAGCCGTAAGAAGAAACTACCAATGCGTCGATTAAGCCAGCGCCAACACCGTTACCGTCGATTACAACCTCTCTTGGCTTGTATTCTTTTACTAATCCTTTAATATGAGCGGCCTGTGCTAATAGGTTCATTTTAGTTAGGTTCTCAGTATAAACTACTTCTTTACGCCAACCATCGTCTTTTGGTTTTACTTTAAATACAAAGATGGATGTATCATTCTCACCATAGCGCGCAACGTCAATGGAGATTAAATAGAACCAGCCTTTGTTATTTATTTCAGATTGGGTTAAATTAAACTTGCGTTCACAATTCAATAAGGCTCGTGACTTTTCTAATTTCTTTGCATTAAACCAGGATTCGGAAGAACCGCCAGTCCAGATACTCATAGATTCGCGGGCGAAACCGTCACTAGAGAAAGAGCTAGATAGCTTTTGATCTTGAATAGTTTTCTTATCAAACAAACCATAACGCAAAGGCAATTCATAACTAGCGCCGCAGATAAAATAATCTTCAGGTTCCAATACAGATAACGTAGTTAATTCAATTAAACGCTCATAAGCGAAAGTGTTCTTGGAGCCCGCAGATGTAATATAAATTTGCTGTGAATGAGGTTCTTCGGGATTTTGTCCACCGTCCGCAGTCATACGCGGAATGTTCATCATAGGGATAATAACTTCAGCAAGAGCGGTACCGTCAATTAGAGCAGCTTCTTCCATTACGCCGCCAGTAGCACGTTGACCACGGGAGGAGGCGCCAAGAGTTAGAATTTGGAATACCGAGCCATTCTTAAAAATAAGTTCAATATAGTCTGTACTCATATGCTGAGTTAGTACTTCTGACTTCAATAGCGGCCAGTAAGTCCAAATTTCTTCCAACTTAGACTTAACGATGGCAAGAGAGGATTTCTTGAACTCTGATACTACAAATCGTTTAGAACGCGGCAAGAACATACAAGCCAAATAGCAAGACATAATTGCTAAGAAGGATTTAGATGTAGCACGCGTAAAAGTTCCGAAGAAATACCGATAGCGCATCATTGCTCTAAGCAAGATGCGCTGATAATAATAAAATTTTATTGGGCAATTTTTTGTTGCGATTGTATCCAGGAATAGGTCTGGGTAAAGCATAAAATATTGGCTATACTACTTAAATAAATCTTCGTTCTTCTCGAGGAATTCCTAAGTAATTACCACACCCTTCTCTACCGGGATACCTTCTCTTAATTCGCCCTAAACTGGGTGGGAGGCTTGTTCTTTAATTGAGGGCGTCATCGTCATCGAACATTTCCTCCAACTGAGCCGCACCCTCGTACTCGATCTCGACATCTTCCATGGAATCTTCATATACATATTCTTCTTCCATGCGGTTAGCGAGTTCGAGCTGTTTGCGGCGATTTTCTACTTGGTCGCCAATAGCGCCTTCGTTCATTACCAAGCGTTGCAAATACTTTTGAATATTCTTAATTGTAAAGTCTACACTATCTTGCGGCTCAGTATGCCATTGCGGACGCCATCCACGCTTTTCAAGCCAAGTATAGAGTTCGCCTACACTGTCAAAGTCGCCGACGTTTTTGGCATTCTTTGGTTCGAAACCTTCGGTTTTGACAATGTTATGATAAATGGCCATTTCATTTTTGGCATCCAGACCGGCACGAATTTTTTGGGTAGCTAGTAAGCCAACTTCACATAAACGCTTGGCATCATCACGCTGGGTTGCACTTACGAGATTTTGGGTGGTACACAAATCATTATAAAAGTTTTCTAAATAATGATAATCTTCGTCTGAGCGATCCATGTCGGAAGGCCACTTGATTCGCATCTGTGCACGCCAAGCTTCGTTAATGGTAGGAATATTATCTTGTATGGTTCCAGACTCCATACTAAGTTTCCATTTCTCATTAACTTCGTGCCAATCGAGTGCCGAATAAGATGCGTTTTCTTCTAATAATTTTAAATACATTCGTAGGGTTCGTTCTTTTGCATTTCGTTGCAAACGTGTCCATTGATCAATTAAAAAAGGAATATCAAACCAACGACACATTTGGTCCACTTTTTCCAAGTCATCCGAAGGAACAATTCTTTCTAAACAAGGGACGCAGATATAACTGCGCCCCTTTGGATGAAACGGGGAAGCGGTGGCCGCAAATTCTTCTACCTAACGTTCTTGTTTACAATACGGACATTTAGGCATTGGGTCTCACTTCCTGTTACGATTTTAATATAATCTATTATATGATTTGCCGCATACTCTTTATTTGGAGGATTCGGACTTTTTCTTTTCCTTACGACGTTCGTAAGATTCTTTTTGACAAACTTTACACTGACTGCAGAAGCCGGTGCGTTTATCGCGGGAGCGTGCAAAATAGAAAGCATCTTTTGGATAAACGGTGTGGCACTTAGAACATTCTAGGGTTTCTTTTATGCCTTGATTTACCTCACACTCCAGCCTAATAGCAGTAGCGGCGTTAGCTAATTTTCGTGGAATTTTTTTCCTCATCATTTCACGAATTTGAAGTACTGACATTTCTATATCTTCTGCCAATAGAGCCTGCCGCACAATAAAGATGTTGCGATGAGCAACGCGCTGCTCTAGTAGGAATTGTTCTACATCATCAAGGTTTGCGGCCTCAACAAGATTTTCAACATCAAAACATAGGGCACGAGTTGCGGAATCGGGCTTATCGTAAGAATGTTTTAGTAGGTTGGCATAGTGATCTAGTAGAGCCAGTATGTGGTCGGGATTTTCGTAGTCAATTTTGTTATCACTAATTTTCCAATAAAGGTTACCATTTTCGTCTTCGGGCGCATCCTCTAAAGCGGGTTGCGGCAAATCGAATGGTTTGGGGTTGCGTTTTCTATAACACCATTCTTCAGGCTTTAGCCATAGGCCAGTATTGTTTTCAAAGTCAATTTCACTGCGGCCCGGGGGTGTTATATTAAAGAGTTTTAGGGTAGGTTTATAGGAATCTTTTAAGTAGTATTGATGACGTCTTATATCAATTAACATATGGCCAAACTTATATAGTTGGTATTTTGTTAATGGATGATTTTTAACGTAGTCGTTTGGCGGAATCTTACCTCTATACATGTCATAGCGTTCTTGTAGCTTGTCTATTTCAGCCCATAACTCTACCATGCCGGGGATATCGGAATCGCCAACATCAATCATATTGCCAGCTTCATCGTAAGTGGGCCTTTTAATTTCAGGCTTAAATACTTTGTAGCGCGGGCCGTTGTTACTTTGTTTTTGCTCTATTTCTGGAGCGGTATTGGGGTCCTCGAGTAAGGCGTCTAATGATTCAGTTTTTTCATCTTTTGTTGACCAACTATCGTAGCGACGTTTGGGTTGGAGTATTTCTTTACGGTCTCTAGCACTTAAATATTTTTCATCTTTACCAAATAATATATAATCGCCCATTTGCTCGAGGTCAGCAGGACTGGGGTCCGTATCTAGGCTATCTAGGATTTCTTTAACTGCCTGATTGCGGTCCGTGGCTAAATAAATTTCATAATCTAATGAGTAGGCTTTTTTCTTGGCCATCAGGGTACTAACCTCCGAGTGTTGCGGGAGAGAAAGAATTCTCTCTTATTTTTCTTTATTATACTATAAAATTGGAAATTTGTAAAATTTTAGTAAAATAAATTTGGGAGGTGGGAAATAAAAATTCATGGGGAGGGAGATTTTAGAAAAGAGAAAATTTAAGAGGGGAATTTCAAAAATAAAATCTGGCGGTAAATGTGGAGACCGGCCCACTTCCCGAAAGTTAGACGCGACTAACTCCCGAAACCGTGCCCCGCTTTAGCACACTAAAGCATTAAAGCGCGGTCTGTGGCGCTTTAGCAAGCTAAAGCATTAAAGCGTTCATGTGTGTATGGCAAAATTTGGAAGGGAAAATAATGGCAAAATATGGCAAAAAATTTTTTTCAAAAAATCGCAAAAAAGGGCTTTACAAATGGCGGAAAGTGTGATAATATATCATCAAGCGGAACGCACAAGCGAACCGCGCCGAACCTTGAAAACCGAATCAAAAAAAGTTGAAAAAGTTTTCAAAAAGGTATTGACAACACCGCGGAAACGTGGTAGAATGAATCATCGGATTTGATAAATCCGGAACAACAGAAAGGAAGGTAACACCATGGAAAACATCACCATCAAGGTCAAAGGCATTCCGGTCAGCTTCTCTTGCAAGCAGGACTTGCAGGCACTGCGCGACAACGCGCCCGACCTCTTCAACGCCATCCGCACGAACAACGCCACGCTGATTCAGTGGGCGTTGGAGCTGTACATGGACGAGCTGGACGCGCAGGACGCGAAGGCTTCCACGGGCAGCTATGGCAAGCTGGCCGAAGTCATGGGGCGCGTACAGGACGCGCTGGACACCAACAGCCGCATCTACCTGCACGACATCCGTTGCCGTAAGCAGGGCATGGACGACCACCGCAAAGCTGGTATCCGCTACGAGTACAAGACGGGCTTTGCACAGTGGGCATACGGCGCGAGCTATGACGAGTGCATGGCAAAGCTGGAAGCCATGGCGAGCAAGGGCATCGTGATGCGCTGGGATCCCTTCAAGGACGAGCGCATGATCGAGATGCCGCTGGCCGACCTGCTGGAAGTGCTGGCAAGCTACAAGCCTGCGAAGGGGCTGACGGTCTGGTTCAGCTTCAAGCCTGCGAAGAATCAGCTTCAGCTTCAGCCTGTGACCAACAGCAAGAAGCGCGAGCAGTTCATCCGCGACCTGCTGGGCGAGTAAGTCCAAAGGGGAAGGGCGAAAGCCCTTCCCCAAACCCCCAAAGAACCTGCATAAAATGAGAGGAGAAAAAACCATGAAGAAAAGCTACAACACCATCATCGCCTATGCTAACAACACCACGCGCATCATCGTTGATGAAGGTATGAATCTGTCCTTTAATCAAGTTGTCCTGCTGGCTCGCATTGAGATGGAAAACGACCACAATATCCTCGATGTCATCGTATCCCATGGCCGCAAGTCTATCGAGCTGACTCAGAGCTACAACCCCATCACCGGCATGTGGGAAATCCGCAAGATTTAACAAACAAGCTACAAACAGAAAGGAAGTTAAAACCATGAAGAGCACCCATATCAGCTACGATTTTTTCTACAAGAACGGCGAGCCCTACTTCCACACCTTCAGCATTGGGATCTTTGAAGGCGCGAAAACCCTGTTCCACACTATCACAAGTCCGGACACCTGCGAATACGCTTTCGCGGGGGCACTGAAGAAAGTGAAGGAAGAAGGCTTCATCGAAGGCTTTAAGTACGAGGGTGAGGACGGCGTGACTTCCATAACCTACAACAAAACGATTGAGGGCTGAAAAGCCCTCAATCTTCCCTAAAAAATAAGATGTGTATACATCTAAAAACAAGCTTGACAAATAAGTAAAAGCTATGCTATAATAGGGCATAACCTAAAAGAAAGAAGGTAAACGCCATGAAGAAGCACACCATCAACACCATCGCAACCGCTGTCGCTGTCGTATCTCTTGCCGTTTCTTTTATCGGATTCTGTGGGGCTATTATTAGCACCTTGAGCGCCTTTACCACAATGGCTTGCACTGGCACTGCTGGCATGGCTATCGCACAGTTTTTCATGGAGGGTTGAAACAATGATGAATCTTTTTTCTACCACCCTAAACGGTGACATGGACAATCGCTTTTACTTCCATGATGCAGAGAGCATTGTGCGCTTCCTGCGCAATGCAATCGAAAAAGAAGACTGCATTTATCCAACCAAAATAAGCACATGGCAGGAAGACCGCAAACGTACCAAATTGACTTGCACTCTTATGTGGACACGTGTTGACCCTATCACGCACGAAGTCAAGAACATTACCAAACGCATCGTATGTCATGAACCTGATGAAATGGTAGAGTCTTGCACAAGTGTATGGCTTGAAAGGGAATACCGTTATCTATACACAGAGCGCGAATTGGTTACACGTTATACATACAAGCGACTTGCATGGTAAGGGAACGCAAGTTCCCTTTAAGATTTTAGATGTGTACACATCTAAAAACAAGGCTTTACAAATAATCAATAATGTGCTATACTTATGCCATCAAAGAAAAGGAGTTGACCATCATGACGACCATTATTGCAATGCTTTCCACCCTTAACAATAACGACGGCTTGACTCTTAAGCGCGGCGAACCTATCACCTATAAAACAGGTTGGCAAGTTGCTGACTATGGCATGGAAACCTCCAGCATCAAAGAAGCGGCCGCAGAAATTATGCGCATGCAGGGCAATTGCGGCGTATGGCTTGCAGATGGTGTTTACTATATTGACCATTCTTTCCGAGTAAACACAAAACAGCAGGCCATGGAAATTGGCCGCCTGCACAATCAAATTTCTATCTATGGTTGGACACGCCGAGTGCTTGCCTATTGCTAACAACAATAGGCCTTTATTTTTTAGATGTCTATACATCTAAAAACACCCCTTTACAAAATCGCCATATTATGCTATACTATATACAGTTCCAAAGGGAACACAAAACACATGAAAAGAGGTTATACCATGAAAATGTTCTTTGATGCCACCACTGCCCGCGCTACCACCAACGCCCGACTGATCGAAGAAGCCGCCCGCATCCGCGAATATGCGGAGAAAATCATCGTTACCCTGGTGAGCCCCGGTATTGAGCAAGCTGCCTCTGACGGTTACGACCGCGTTATTATTGCGCTGGATGACGAAGCCATAGAGCTGGCTCGGCTGGAAATCATGCGTATTCTTGCTGAAAACAATTTCAATGTGAATTCGCGCGGCAACCATCTGATTATCAACTGGTAAGGGGCATTTGCCCCTACCCCCAATTTTAAGATGTTTAACATCTTAAAATAATAGTTGACAATTTCATTTTCATATGATATACTATAATTGCAAAAAGGGAGAAATCCCAAATAAAAGGAGGCAACCCCATGAGAATCATTTGCGTCACCACCGATTGTCCTTTCGCTTCTGTTGTACATCGTCGCCTTGATGAAATCGCCGAACGCATTCCGTGCATTGCAAAATTCTTCTCTGTTATCGGCGAAATCTATATCGAATGCCGGCAGGAAGACGCCGCATGGGTTGAGAATATGATTGCGGATTTGGTCTAACCAAATCCCCTTTTAGTTTTAAGATGTTAAACATCTTATTTCCCCTATTGACTTAATTTCATTTTTATAGTATACTAATAATGTCCAAAGGGACAAGAATAAAACAGAAAGAAGGTAACCCCATGTCTAATGTTAAGATGAAGAACACCGCAACCAGTATCGTTGTCAATGCCGTTTTGCTCCCCATCATTTTCTACTTCTTCGGCCCTTTTATGATGATGATGGGATGGAACATCATCGCGTGGGAATGCGATATGGTACAGTTCAGTTATTGGCAGATGTTCTGCATTTGCAATGGTTTGCATTGGTTCATTAAGGGTTTCCGCAAGTGAGCGGAACCCTATAAAATAAGATGTTTAACATCTTATTTCATTTCGGGAATGTGTTTTCACATTCCCATTTTGCGCATCAGCTTTTGATTCTTCATAACCCGGTTGAAAAGGTATTCGGGAATCCTATCATAATTATACATCCCATACAGAGCCTTTACTTGGCTCAGACTTGCAGGGTAGGCAGTTACCAACGTACCATTTTCACCCTTGACAATCAGAATGCCGGTAGAAGTCAGGCAGTTAATGCAGTTATTATTGCGTTCGGGATTGCGCACCTCCAGCACCACTTCACCCCAACCAATGTGCTTTGCAATCAGCATCATTCTGTCCATACGATCATAAGCAACGTGCGCGGAAACCTTGACAACCTTCATCATAATTCTAACCTCTTTTCGTTTATTTATCTTTGCCTTTCGGCTAATTGTATTATAGCACAACACAATAGAAAATGCAATACCTATTTTAAGATGTTTAACATCTTAAAAATATACTTGACTTAATTTCATTTTTGTGTTAGACTGATAATGTCCAAAGGGGCAGAAAAACAAATTAGAAAGAAGGTTACCCTATGTTGTATGATTCTGATATGGAACGCCGCCTCTCCTCCCGTGGTTACTCTGTCCGCGTCTTTGGTGATATGACCGCCATGATTTTCTATAAGGGTAGATTCGTCGATGAAGTGCGCGGCGAATGGGGTCTGTATAATTGGATGTGCGATAGGGAAATGTTTGAGGACGATTAAGTCCTCTTACTGTTTTAAGATGTTTAACATCTTAAAATAATGCTTGACTTTTACCGCAAGTTGTGTTATTATATAATCACAGCAAGGGACAAGAAAGTTCCGCTGAATGAAAGGAAGGTATGAACCATGATGACCATTAAGAAGTTGACCGATCACCGCTACTCTCAGTGCCACGTTGAAATCGCGCCCAACGGCGAAATCTATTTCTTCTCATACGTTACGCTTGTGTGCCGCATTGATGCGGAAGGTTGGTTGGAATGTACCGGTACCTATTCCCAAACCACGCGCAAGCAAATCGGTTGGTTCCTTAAGGAATACGCGCCCGCAATGACTTATCAAATGGTCAAACAGGCATTCGCCGACAACATGGCTATCAACATCAACACCGCCGAAGTAGTTCCCCTTTAAGGGGAACTTTTATTTTAAGATGTTTAACATCTAAAAATATCTGTTGACTTTTCCTATGCTCTATGCTATAATACATAATGTCAGAGGGAGGCCGGGCCGAAGGGTAGACCCCGAGTCCCACGTGAGACGGATAAGTCCCGGACGACCAAATCCTCTGTGCCGCGCGGAGTCCTGTTGCGCGGGATACAAGTGTGAACCAGCACCTACCGGCGGTTGGAAGTATGTGGGTAGGGGACGGCAGGACGACCGCCAAAAAGCCTTCGGGCTTTTCTTTTTGCATTTCATTTTTAGATGTTAAACATCTTAAAAAGTTTCCTATTTTCCTTAAATTTTTTTCAAATAACCCCTTGACATATATATAAAAGTGTGGTAATATATACTTGTCCAAAGGACATAAAACAAATAAAAGAAAAGAGGTAAACACCATGTACTTCAAGACCTACGCTCCCGCCACCCTGTCCCAGAACTGCGAAACCGCCCGCGCCTTCCATACCTACTACGCCGTCCGCAACTTCTGCGGCAAAGACGAGCCCCGCGCCACGGACTACCATGACTATCTTGTGTGCAAGAAGGTACGCGGTGGTGCCAGCCTCCTCGGCCTTGCTCATGGCTATGAGCTGTTGGGCAACATCGAGCGTGCTATGGAATTGCGCGCGCAAGTTGATGAGGCTGTTGCCGCACTGAACGCCAGAGAATGGGCAGATATTAAGAAGGCCATCCGCAATGCAGGCCAGCCCCTCCGCAAGCAGTTTGTTGTCTACTTCGCCATTATTGATGGCGGCATTAAGAAGGGACAGACCCGCGACCTTGTCCAGCGTTACAGCAACATCAACCGCGAAACGCCGATTGAAAAGTTGTGGTATCTGCCCGTTAAGTCTGAAGAGGAAAGCCTTCTTGCAGAAGCAATTCTCGGTGACTTCTTCGACCATGCGCGAGCAATGAAGCGTTGCCGCGGCAAGGATGATTACTATCAGTGCGACGAAGAGGCCGCACAGCGTTTCATCACCGCCAACGCAGGCAAAATCTACCAGGCCATTATGGAGGCCATCGAGGGGATTTAATCCCCTCTTTTCTTTTGTGTGTGTTTTTAGATGTTTAACATCTTAAAATCTGTATTGACATATTCCCAAAGATATGGTATTATATAATCGTTCCAAGGGAACAAACAAAATAAAAGAAAGAAGGACACAACAATGAAGATGACGAAGGCTATCCGCGAATTTATCGAAGAGCAGGTTACCGAACGCGCCGAGAGCGCAAGCAACACCCGACTGACCGAACTGCGCGAAGCGGCCGACGCGGCTCGTGAACGCTGGAATGGTGCGCTGGAAGCCATGCGCAAGGAGTTCGATGCCAAGCTGGCCGAGCTGGGCGCGGCTCATGGGTTCGCTTACATCGGCTATTCTGGCAAACCCGCAGACCCGCAGATTAGCGGTTTCTCTTGCACGGACTACCGCTATCTGCCGGAAGTCAGGGCATATAACGAGTACAAGGCACAGTTGGACAGCAAGCGCGCCCGTGCCATCAAGGACATCATCGTATCCATGGAACTGGGCGGCACGAAGAAAGAACTCATGGAAATGATTGTCGCGCTTGAGTTCTAAGAGAAGGGGAGCAATCCCCTTTTCTTTTGAGCGTTTTTAGATGTTTAACATCTTAAAATCTACATTGACTTTTTCCCTATTCTATGATACAATATCAGTGTAATCAAGAAAGGAGTTGTTCCCATGAATAGTTACCACGCCCCGACCCTCGGTGACCCCTTCAACACTCTCGGCCTGCGTAATGTCAGCAACACCGTCAAACGCTATTACAACTGCGGTGGCTACGCCTTCGGCACTTTCAGTTGGTACTGGCCGGGTCGCACCGAAGAAGAGCATGACGAAATCATGGAATACGCCGAAGCTGAAGATTGGGACAACGCATTGGAGCTGGCAACCGAAGCCATCATCAATGAGCTGTCCGGCTGGTCGGTTGTTCCGTTCAACCTTATCATGGAACGCAAGTATTCTCCTAAAGAATACGAAGTTGTCGCTATGCGATTCTGTGATTACGACTTCCACTTCTGGAAGTTGGGTTGTAATTGGAACTGGTACGACAAGATGGGAAGTGCCGGATGGATTGACCGCCATGCTTTTAATGACGTTCGATACACATGGTGTCATCGCTACAATTCCCCGATTGTCTGTTTCGTTAGGACGCGTTAAGCGTTCCTAACTTTTAAGCATTTTTAGATGTTTAACATCTTAAATTGTTCCTTGACAGAATCTAAATTTTATGCTATACTATACTTACAAAATAAAAGGAGGCTATCCCATGGCTATTATGACTAAAACTCTCGCTCTTATCATGACCCCCGAGATTCGCGCTCAAATTTTGTTCCAGCTTGATACCTACCTGCGCGAAAGCGTATATGATGAAGACCTGTTCGAGCGCTGGCTTGAAGAGGGTGTGCCGGATGGTACCAAGAGTTGGGAAGAACTCACCGATATCGAAGCGGAAGACTTTGCAGAGATGTGGAATCTTGCGGAATCCATCATGAACGAGCAGGCCGCCAACGCGGAAGAAGATGAGCCGCATGACATTGATGACGATATGGGTTACAACCCTTATATGGGTTGCATGGATTGGGATTGCTAACGCAATCCCTTTTAATTCGTTTTAGATGTTTAACATCTTAAAATATAGGTTGACATTTCCTTAAAGGTGTGCTATTATATACTTGTCCAAAGGGACAGAATAAAAAAAGAAAAGAGGAAACCAACCATGTACGATTACAACGATTACCGCAACACCGTCGAAGCCATCCGCAACACCACCGATTCCCGCTCCCTGCGCTCTGCCCTCCGTGGCTTCCTGTGCGAGTCTGCCATGACCTGGTGGCATGGACTGGAAGATAACCAGCGTAAGGCCATCATTCTGCTGGACTTTGACCCCTCTGTTGTTACTACCATGGTCTTCTTCGGTGAGCGTGATTGGGGCTTTGGCGGTAGCTATACCGATGTGCTCGACCTGATTCTTGATAAGGCTGAGCTGCTGGCCAAGGCTGAGACTCAGGGCAAGTGGGATTACGATATCAGCAGTATCATCCACTATGCGCGCATGCAGGCTCAGGCCGAACAGGCCGCACGCGAAAAGGCCGTGGCAATTGCGCAAGAACTGGACATGGTGACTGGCCTTTCTGCTCTGGAAGACTTGCTGGTTGAAAACAGCGGCGAGGTTCGTAACAACCGCAAGTACAAGAAGAATCTTGCCAAGGAAATGCGCAAGGCCTTCCTGAGCGATGCTCTGCGGTATGTTGAACTTCATCACAATGACCAGCCCACCGAGGAAGAGGACGAGTAATCGTCCTTTCCTTTTAGAGATAATTAGATGTTTAACATCTTAAAAGCACTATTGACTTTAATTTCATTTTAGTATATACTATTAACGAAAGGAAGGGATAAACATGAAGAAGAAAATTTACCTCGCCGCACCGTGGTTCTCTCCCAAGCAAGCCACCATTTATAATCAGGTTGTCGAAAACCTTCGCGCCAATCCCAATTATGAACTCATGCTCCCGCGCGATTTTGTAATGGAAAACGGCTATGCCATGGATAACTTCGATTGGGCTTGCCATGTATTTGAACATGATACCATGCTTCTTGACAAAGCCGATATTGTCTATGGCATTGATTGGGGCTTTGAATCTGATGCGGGAACAGCATGGGAACTTGGATATGCCTATGCCAAAGGTATCCCCGTTGTCATCGTGCGGCCGCAGGAAGTAAAACTCGCCTCGTTAATGTTGATGGGTGGCAGTATTGCGGCAGTTGATGAAAAGTTGGAGTATCGGCCCATGTGTAGCGTGGAATATAAGTGAGGGCAACCTCACTTTAGATTATTAGATGTTAAACATCTAAAACATACTATTGACTTCTTCCCCAACTTATGGTATCATATACTTGTCGAAAGGAAGAAAGGAAAGTGATGCCCCATGATTTAGTGCAGAGCCGCAACCGCGTTGAGGACTGGCGCGGCAGGACATTATATTAGACCTGAGCCTCCAGCGGAGCGGAAGGACATGGGCTCTCTCCCTTCGTAATTGAAGCCCGGCCGCGGCGTAGCTAACCGCGGCTGATTTTATTTCAAAACTGGATTTAGATGTTTAACATCTAGAAGCTGAGAGCTGGGTTAATTACTATCCCAGCCCCGTTCCTTTGCCCATTTAAGATTATTATTGATGACATAATCCGCAATCTTAGTACGAATTCCCGCGAGTTCTGCTTCCATACGAGCGTCTTCCATCTGCGCGGCATACAGTTCATTCCGCAGTTGTTCAAGACCTTTTTTCTTTTTGGCTTTAACATCCGCGGGAAGATAAATATCTTCCCTTACAATAAGGTCAATTTCATGCTTACGAGCGAGAATTTCTTTATGATACCAATCGCAAATCTTACAAGACAATGCATCCCGCTCTCGAACCAGTTCAAACAGATGCGGATGTTCCTTCTTTCGCTTTGCTTCCTTGCGCGTCCAACGCCAATCCATAATCTTGGCAATAAGCCAACCGCAAAAGATTGCCCCACCAATAAGAAGAATTGCGCCTACCAAACACATCAGTTCAATCATGTTCTAACCTTCCTTTCTTGTCTTTTGACACTATCATTGTAGCACACTTCTATTATAAAGTCAAGCATAAAATTAGTGTAAATAAAATTTTGTGAAAGTTGCACAAAAACTTTTCTTAAATTTTGTCTAAAGAAGCAACTTGATTTTTTACTCCAAGTATGGTATAATATATATAGAAAGAAAGTTGAAAAGGAAAATGGTATCCAATATCATTTTAGATGTTTAACATCTTAAAAAGATTGCCATTTCCGCAAAACTTTTTTCAAAATACCCCTTGACATTTCCCCCATTCTATGCTATCATATAGGTGTTCCCGATGAGGAACAGGAAGGAGCAACACACATGGCTAAGAAGTTGACGAAGTCCCAGCTGACCTCCAAGAAGCGTGAAGATGTTCTCGCAATGCTCACGGAATATCTCGCCGACCTCGGTGAAGATGTAATGCGTGAAGGTGGCAACTCCCTGGTATTTCCTTCCACCGATGACGAAGGAAACGAGCTTTTCGTGAAGATTGCCGTTTCTATTCCTCGCGGTGACCGTTCCGGCGAAGCCTACGATGGCTATGCCGCCGCCGAAGACTACAAGATTCACCTTGAAGAAGTCGCGGCGAACAAGGCACAGCGCGAAAAGGAAAACGCCGCCAAGGCCGCCAAGGCAAAGGAACGGCGCGAAGCCGCGCAGGCGAAGAAGGAAGCCGAAGCCGCAAAGCGCGCGGAGTTCCTCGCCAAGAAGGAAGCGGAGGGGCAGTAATGCCCCTCCCTTCTGTCAAAATTTAATTAGATGTTAAACATCTAAAATAAAACTTGACAAACTACAAATTTTAGTCTATAATGAACTTGTTCCAAATGAGGGAGCGAAGTTAGATAGCAAACAGGGTTTGAAAAAAGTTTCAAAAAAGTTTGAAAAAACACTTGACAAACCACACAAGATATGCTATACTAATGATGTTCCCAAGAGGGAAACAAAACAAAGAAAGAAAGAGGTAAACACAACATGACTACGAATGAGATGATTTCCGCTATCCTGTCCCAGTTCCCCAGCTCCGCCATGGTTCGCCGCTCCAAGACCAACTTCATCGCCGTTCCCATGGGTGAGAATGAAGATGGTGTGATGACCTATGCCAAGGTTGCCGTGTCCGCCCTGCTCTCCAAGGATACCAAGACCAACACCGCCTTTGATTTCGATGCCGCTGTTGCCGAGTACGAAGAGTACGCCGCCCAGCAGACCGAGAAGGCCAACAAGCCCAAGGCTCCCAAGAAGTCCGGCGCTGACCCCGAGAAGCAGGCCGCTATGGCCGCTCGTGCCGATGCCGCTCTCGCATGGCTGATTGCCAATCCCGGTGAGCATACCGCTACCGATATCAAGGCCGCCGTTGACTGCATGGCCAATGTTACCATCATGCAGGTTGGTTCTGACCTGAAGTCCCTGCTCACTGCTGGCACTGTGAAGTGCGAGAAGCGCGAGGGCAAGAACTACTGGTCTTTCGCGGGCTAATAAGACAGGAAGGGGAAACCCTTCCTTTTCTTATATCTAAAAATAAGATGTTTAACATCTTAAAAAGTTTCCCTATTTCCCGCATTTTCTTTTAATTTGGGTATTGACTTCCTGCCCATTGTGTGCTATAATCTTCTTGTAAGTTAAACGAGGGCGAACCCCTCACGACAAGAAAGGAAGTTAAGACCATGAGCCGCACTACGAAGTACATCATCCTTGACACCGAAACCGCCACCCTGCCCTTCATTGGTCAGTGGGAACTGTCCTCCGAGGACAAGAAGAAGCTTGCTATCGCGAAGCCCCTTGTCTATGATATCGGTTGGACCGTTGCTAGCCGTACCCATGGCATTCTGGAAAAGCGCAATTTCCTTGTTGCCGAGACCTTCTCTGTTCCTGCAATCTTCAATACGGCATACTACCATGAAAAGCGCCCTCTGTATCTTGACATGATTGCCAAGGGTGAAATCGTGGTTCTGCCGTGGGATGAAATCATGAAGATTCTGCTTACTGACCTGCAGGATGCTTCCTACATCTGCGCGTACAACGCCATGTTCGACTTCAAGAAGGCAATTATCTTTACCGAGCTTTACATTCGCAAGCTCTACTCCCCCTTCTATTATGAGTGGGAAGACCTCCAGCGCGAATCCTGCCGCCGCATTCTTCATGAGAAGAAGAAGCAGAACGAACGCGACTTTGACCCCGAGCACTTCATCTTCCGTGGTGAAAAGTATCCCATGATTGATATTTGGGGCGTTGCTTGCAAGTATCTGCTGAACAACAGCAAGTACAAGAACATGTGCTTGAAGGAAAGCAAAATCAGCAATAGCGGCCTGTACTTCACCACCAACGCCGAAGTTGCTATGCAGTATCTGTCTCAGCGTTTCGACTTTATCGAAGACCATACCGCGCTGAGTGATGCGGAAATTGAGACCGAGATTCTGTTCTACTGCCTGAAGCGTGGCAAAATCATCGTCGGCATTGAGTATTTCCCCTTCAAAATGTTGGGGTATACTACCGACTATGTGCAAGAAGCGCGCGGCGTAACCGAAGCAATGGCACAGAACGTTGCAAAGGCTATCCGTGACTATCTGGGCGAGGGCGAGCCCTCTACCCCCTATCAGAAGCAGACCTATAATCGTCTGATGGTACTGGAAAACTTCATGGAGGAAAACTGGGGTTAACCCAGTTTTTTCCCATTTTTATATTTAAGATGTTTAACATCTTAAAATAAAACTTGACTTTCTCAAAATCCCATGCTATAATAAGTCATCAAAAGAATTAAGGAGGTCAACCCCATGAACACTACGAAGTATTACAAAGTCACTTGTCACCGAGCGCATCAGGGTCGCGGCAGGAGTGTTCCCATCAGCTTCTACATTGCCGCCGAGAACGTCCTTCATGCCAGCCGCATTGCCCAGCGTATGCCCGGAGTGAAGCATTCCAAAACCATCATGAGTTGTGTTCCCATTTCTATGGAAGAATACCTCGAAGGCCGCAAGTTGAGCGCATACCATCGCATGGGAGGTTAACCCCTCCCTAAATAATAAGATGTTTAACATCTTAAAAAGTTCCGCTAAAACAGTATTTTTCTTTCAAAAACCCCTTGACAGTTTTTCATATCCATGCTATAATAAGTCATACTCAAACGAAAGGAAGTAATTGCTATGACTACTAACCCCGTGTTCTGCTTCGATATGGATGGTACTATCGCTGA
>JAEIGA010006332.1_pt1 | contig 18016 bp, 32 predicted proteins | sample 9270691 | NCBI WGS metagenome assembly JAEIGA01 (sample SAMN17057246, study PRJNA624740) | gut metagenome | biome: biome; isolation source: fecal sample | host: Bos grunniens | place: China: Xizang | collected 2019
AAACGCAGCGAAAACATCAGAAGATAACGCTAAAGACTCAGAAAACGCAGCGAAAACATCAGAAGATAACGCCAAAGACTCAGAAAACGCAGCGAAAACATCAGAAGATAACGCCCGGGATTCTGAGACGGAAGCAAAGAGCGCAGGAGTACGGGCGGCGGCTTCTGAAACTGCAGCGGCAGGATCCGCGAATGATGCTTTGAGTTATGCCCGCCTGTCGGAAAGCTGGGCAGTCGGGGAGAGAAATGGCGTCCCGGTACCGGCTGAGGATGATACATATGAAAACAACTCAAAGTACTACGCCGGACAAGCTGCCACATCCGCTAGTATCGCAGAAGGCTATGCGGATGATGCGGCGGATATAAAAGCAGAAATTACAACAATGATCGGACAGGTCCTTTTTTTCGTGGATTACACAACGGGCAACTTGATGTATACGGATGATAATCCTTATACATTCCAGATAAACACGACAACCGGCAACTTAGAATGGGAGGTAATTTCGGCATGAGTGCAAGTGCAGGCAGGGTGCTACTGATCCCTCGTGGTCCTTATGATGATACAGAAGAATATCATCCCTTGGATCTGGTTTACTACCAGGGGTCGACATATTTATGCAAGGCTCCCTCGACGGGAAATGTACCGACAAATACTACTTATTTCCAGATTTTTGCCCAGGGGACAGCCTCTGCAGCTGTAGCGGGAAATTATTACGGAACGTGTGACGCCGCGGCAGGAACGGCCACAAAGGTTGTTACAATTCCAGCGGCAGAAAACTTTGTACTTCAGGTGGGAGATATTATCGGAGTCAAGTTTGACAATACCAACACAGCGGAAGATGTAATGCTTAACGTCAATGGTACGGGCGCATTTCATGTTTTCTACGGTAACTCCACCGTCACCACGTCTAACCTTTTTGCCGGAGGCGAGGCAGGGCGTATAACGGTATATCAGTACGATGGTACCAATTGGGTTTGGATATCGCATGATGTTGACGAAAATTCCGACGATGCCAGGGCGTTAAAAACAGACATTGCGCCCATCGAAACCTCACCCACTTCGCACGCCTACCAGACAGGAGATTTGCTTTACTATAGCGGAGTGCTATATAAGACCAAGACGGCTATTGGTATCGGTGACACACTTACAGTTGGCACCAATATTGAAACGGCTGACGTAGATGGAAAGATCAATGTCGCGGTAGATGCGCTCCTGGAAAGGGAGTTTTACGATCTATATGGCTTGTGTACCAAGACGACAACCATAGGCTCGAACCAACAGGGAAACAAGGAAATCACCGAGGTAGATTCCGGAGCGAGCATTACAGCGGTAACGGTGATCAGCACAGTCAACGGTAACAAGCAGATTGTAACAACCGTTACTCCGACTGCAGGGGATTACTATTACGTTAAAACAACTATTATTGCAAACACATCGTCAGGTAAAACGATCACGGAGACATACACGAAGGAGGCGAAAGCATGAGTTACCCGGAAGCACAGTACGCGATAGACGAAATAAACGCCTATACAGCGGACAAGGTTACGGTAGACAAAATCTATGAGATTGTATCTGGCAATGATGTTTATGGGTTCATTGAACACATGGATGTCCTTTCTCCCGGATCCCGGATTGAGTATATCGGAAAAAACAAGAATTACTCCCCGATCAGCATTACCATGGGCGGAGGGTATTCTTTGGGGGACTGGGCAGATTTCCCACTCCTGGCAAACAATAAGCCTTATATGGTGCAGGCCTCGGGTATTGTGGACTATGAATTGTCCTCAACCAATTATACAAAGAAAGCGGATGGGGTGACGGCTTCAGACGTTGCCAATACATCATATGCCGGAGGCGCCTTCTCCTGGCTGCAAAAGATTTATAAGAAAGAGTATAACGTGGGGTCAGATAGATATGTTTTATTCTCGTTAGCACCACGGGACGGCTTTGTGGCCGCAGGGTTTATAGATGACAGTAATAACGAGCTGGAAGGTGTCTGGCTTCCAATGTTTTATGGGGCAGAAGTCAGTTCAAAAATGGCGAGCCTGTCCGGAACCACACCGGTAGCATCAAAAACAACGGAGCAGGAGAAAACCCTTATAGACGCATTTGGAGCGCGGGCGAAGTTTTTGGGCGGCCCTATAATAGGAACAATCCATGATCTGCTGAAAATGTGGGGTAAAACCACCGACACACAGGCCAAGTATGGGTATGGTAACTGCAACGGAGGTTCACAGCAGATAAAAGCCAACGCAGTTATTGGTGGCGGTCAGTTCTACGGTACCGGTGATTCGGATAAGAAAAATCTCAACAAAATACTTCATTCTGTAGTCTTGGGATCCTGGCAGCAGTGGCAGAGAGATCCTTATACCATCTGTGTGAATGGGCGGGTCAAGGTATCAAAAAACTATACCTACAGCCTTACGGCATCGGGATATACGGATACGTCTGTAATTCTGCCAAACGGCGGTTGGAATTACCCAAATTACTACAAGAGTCAACAAGGTTTTGGCCCGATACCGCAGGCACCTTTTAAGGGTTCAACTTCTCTTGGAGGATGTGATGGATTATACGTAAATAACGGCATCACGGCGGTAGCCATTCGTTTCGGTGCTTGCGCCGATGACCTGATTGATGGTTTCGGTGCGTTGGTTTTGGACGCTGCGGCGGCGCATGCGGCCTGGAGCCTTGGGGCGTCCGTGCTTCTCTTACCACCTGCCGGAGCCGCGCCTTATGCGGCTGCGTAAAGGGGGTGTGGGGGTCTTCCCCCGCAATACGTTTCGCAACTAGATAATGAGGGGATTGGACTTGCGGCATCACGGCGGTAGCCATTCGTTTCGGTAATTGCAACAATGACCTGATTGATGGTTTCGGTGCGTTGAATTTGAACAATGCGGCGACGAATGCGAACTGGAACATTGGGGCGTCCGTACTCTATCACACTTTGGATTAGTAACTAAAATGCGAGTCCTTTTCCTACACCACTGACGGTTGAAATACCGTTTATCCGCCATCTATTGGTTAGGGGAGTGAAAATTAATCCGATGCAGGACGGGCGCTTATTGTGGTCGTACATATGCGCCCGTAGGAGATAGAAGAAAAAATATCTTTATACTACGATGTTAAACAGGAAATACAAAGAACTAAAATGCCAAAATCTAATAGATTATGTTCATGGAAATATTAAACATTATAAGTATCTGTATCAAAAGATGCTGGACAGAAATATTATTCGCCTGGCATATAAAAAGTTGCGAAAAGGGAAGACGAAGCGGAAAGAGATTCAAATGATAGACGCTGACCTTGATAACGAGGCTGAGGCTATCCGGGAAACTATTTTAAACACAAGACCGTGCGAAGTGGATCATCCCGAAAAGGCATACAGACCACATAAGCGTACACCTAAGTTTATTCATGAGCATGGCAAAGACCGCAAGACTTATATGCCGGAAATTCACGAGCAATGGTTGCATCATATTATTGTACTGGTATTGGAACCAATCATCACAAAGACGGCTTATCCGTATTCCTGTGGCAGTTTCCCCAAACGCGGTGCGCATTATGGCAAGAAGAAAATGCAAAAGTGGATCCGGTCAGGTAAAGGGATACGGCATTATGCGAAGTTAGACATAAGGCATTTTTATAACAGTATATACTTATGGGTGCTAATGCGCGAGCTGTCGATAAGAATCAAGGATGAATGGTTTCTGTATTTTATAAAGCTATGTCTTAAGGGTTTTAAGAAAGGCATTCCGCTGGGATTCTATATAAGCCAATGGTTGGCCAATTATATCCTGGAGCCGTTAGATTACTTTATATATGACGTTTTGGGCTTCCGGAAAACGATGAGGTACATGGATGACATTGTGATCTTTGCGGATAGCAAGAAGGATCTTCACAGGGCGGTAACAGAGATTAAGGCGTTTCTTGGGAGACGGTTCAGGCTGAAGCTTAAGCGCACATACCAAGTATGCAAATTCTGGTACAGAAAGAAAAACGGAAAGATAACAGGACGCGTAGTTGACTACATGGGTTTTCTGTTTTACAGGGAAAAGGTCCTGATCAGAAAGAGAATACTCCTGGCGGCAACAAGACTGGCAACCAAAATACGGAAAGCAAAAACAAACAACAGACCGTATTATCTGACCCACATCAAAGCTATGTTGTCATACATGGGATGGTTTAAAGCCACAGATACATATGACTGTTATCTTGACAGGATCAAACCAAAGATAAATATAAGAACCATGAAAAAGATTGTATCCAAAATGGACAGGAGGACAAAGGATGGAATGGAAAGAGGAGCATTGCTCAACGCGGCCTGATAAAAAACAGATAGTTGCAGAAGGTGTCCTGATCGAGAGGCGCAACATAAGAGAGGTACACCACGAAGCAACAGACGATATGCTCGGCTACGATGAGTGGGTGTGCGAGAGTCGAGAGATAGCCATGGCTGACTATCAGATTATTAAGGCTGTCGAAGAAATAGACACCAATGCTGCCATTGATGCCTATACTGAACAGCTGATCGAGGAGGGACTGTTATGAGTACACTTGTAAACAGCTTGAAACGCCTTTATGAAAAAGGCAGATTAACCAAGGAACAGATCTGGGAGCGCGTAGAAAAAGGCACAATCTCCGAGGCTGAATATGAATACATCATCGGGGAACCTTATGAGGGTGGAGCATGATATCGTATTATTTGAGCGTTATAGAGAAGCAAGATGAAATTATCATAATGCAGTCCTCAGCCATTGATGAGCTTTGCAAGCTGCTGGCGCAGCATATCACAGTCGAGGAATTTGAGAACCTGGAGATAATGCGGGAAGTGAACCGGACAGCAGCATTAAAAAAGGCACTAGAAAGGATGGGATCATGAAAGATGTGACAGGCGTGCTGGCAGATACACCAAAGATAGCAGACCATGTCAATGTGATATGGGGAATGATTGTGGCTTTTTTTAGTTACTTGTTCGGGGAACACTGGTTTTTGTTTGCCGGTTTTCTTGCGCTCAACGTGATTGATATAATCACGGGGACATACAAAGCGCATGTTGCAAACGGTGTATCATCTGAGGCAGGCTTTCGCGGGGTGATGAAAAAAGTATGGTATTGGACTGTTATTGCGATTGCTTTTTTTATCGCCAGCTCATTTGTTGAGATGGGGGAAGTAATTGGTATAAAGCTGGATTTTGTAATACTTTTCGGTTGGCTCACCCTGGCAATGTATCTTGTTAATGAGATCCGATCCGTGCTGGAGAACTTAGTTGAAGTGGGAGTTGAGGTACCGGATTTTATGGTGAAAGGTTTGGATATAACAAAGAAACTTATGGATGCAAAAACAAAAGGAGGACAGGATAATGGTTGATAGCTTATATGACAGGCTGGTTGGCGTACTCACCGATGAAGAACTGGAAAGGTATGATATTCACTTTTCAGTGGAGGATGGAATACCGCATTTGAAAGTATACGAGGTAGAAGAGAATGAGTAACGTTATTATCGGATCCGCCCGTTGTGATGAGCGGGGGAAGTATTCTGGTGGAGTTGCGGGGGATCAGAAGCAATCCGCGAAGCCCGACTATAAGGGCGAGGTTTCGATGCAATCTTTTTACCTACACAAAAAAGGTTGGACTATTCTTCGCGCTAAGGATCCGGTGCATGCGGAGCGCATAGCATCCTCAATGGAGACGGCTTGCAATAATTCTAATATTGGGTATGGCCAGAATCATAGGACAGCAATCTTATATGTGGGAACAAACACGAAAACCAGGACAGAGTGTGATTGCTCGACCCTTATACGCCAGTGTGTAACGGAAGCCACGGGCGTTGATCCCGGCAATTTTACAACGGTTAATGAAAAAACTGTACTTATGAGGACAGGCTTGTTCAGCGCAATGCCTTACACCCCGGGAACTACTCTTTATACGGGTGATGTTCTTGTAACACAAACCAAAGGTCACACCGTAGCAGTAACAAGTGGAGCTTCCAGAGGATCTGGAAGACCTCTTACTGATATAGCTCGCGAGGTTATAGCGGGAAAGTGGGGCAACGGGAATGAAAGAAAATCCAGGCTTAAGGCTTATGGCTACGATCCTGACGAAGTGCAGCGCATGGTGAATAAACTACTAAAATAAGGAAGCAATATTTTAGAGTTTGCATGAAAGTTTGCACGAAAATCAATAATACCGCTGATATGGAGGTTTTGCAGAGCTGTTTTTATAGGTTCAAGTCCTGTTAGCCGCAGTTTTTTGGGGATTGGCGATTTTACTGGAAAGTAGCGCTAATCCCCTTATTTACTGGGTTTTGTTAAACATTATATATTGTGTTTATATTTTAGGAAATGCGTATAAATACGATATTTTTTAAAAAAAGTTTGCACGAAGTTTGCACGAAATGAGTACAAAAACAAGACCCTCATAACAGCTTATCTAAATACTCGTTAGTCTTTCTGGAGAACTCCGCCTGCTTATCTGCCAGTACATTCCGGTATACGGACTTTAAGATTGCATCAGAAGACCACCCGCCGCGCTCCATGATATATTGATCAGGAATGCCCAGAGCGTGCATGATGGAAGCGGAGTAGTGCCGGAGGTCGTGGAACCTGCAGGTAAGACCGAGCTTATTTCGGATAGTGGTAAAGCGGTCGGAGATCTGCTGGGGATCCAGCGGAACTACGCGCCCCTTTCCTTTTCCAAGTTTCTCTATCACGGCATCAGAAAATGTTATGTACCGGTCTGACCCGCTGGTCTTTGGCATGGGCTTCTTTACCCACTGTCCGTTAATATCCATTACAATATCAGCGTGTACGTGTATCGTGGTGTCTTTGATATCCTCATAATCAAGGGCGGATATCTCACCGCGCCTTAAGGTTCCCACGGAGGCAAGTATGATTGCTTTGGTAAGGTCATCGTCTGCAAGCTCTATGAGCGCCTTGACGTCCTTATCTGTCGGGACGGAGTATTCTTTGGGCTTTGGCTGTGGAAGCGTTACACGGAAGTATGCGGCCGGGTATACGGAGCGCACAGAGGATATGAACAATCCATAGATGTTCTTCACCGTCTTGGGAGACTTACTGGCGGAATGGAAATTTATGAAGCTTTGTACTATATCAGACGTAAGGGCGGATATGGAATACCCGTCAAGGGCGGCATAGTCCTTCTTCTGGCTGCGCCGGTACTCCCGGAAGGTGGCCGGAGACAATACGGACTCGCGGGAAGATATATACCGGTCGATAGCATCTGCTACCAGGCAATCAGAGGAAGTATACCTCTCCCGATCGTGGAGGTATTGAGCCGCAAGGAACTCAGCCTCTTTTTTGGTGTCAGCTGTAAAAGACTTGAATTTCTTCTTTCCCTCTACGGTCCCGAGATACGCCTGACATCTCCAGCGGCCCGAGGGGAGCTTCTTTGCCTTCATACATACTCCTTTTCAATTTGAGGAAAACATGGGAGTATGCTATAATTTAAGCAACTCCTCAAATTCGTTTTCCTCCATATTTCCTTAACTATGGGGACTGACCCTGCCGGATGTTGCCACCAACCGGCGGGGTTGTTTTTATGTATTCAAAAAGAAAGAGCTGGAACCAAAATGGTTACCAGCTCTGAACGATCTAGCAAAACGGATGGGCGGCGTATCCATCATCTCAGGTACTCCATGTGGAGTGTGTCGGGAGCCTTTCCGACCTCGCTTGCTTACAAGTAACCACAATATAGGCTTATTTTCCATTGCATTTCACGCGGTAGAGGCATCCCCTTCTTTTTCCTTATCTGTCCGGATCCCAAGTGTCTCCTTTACCATCTGCTGATGGAAGTAATCTGCCTGATCATACGCGGCTGCCACCCGCTGGGTGTCCGGTGAGGCAGCAGGGGACAGATCTGTCTTGTATTGTATCTCCTGATCATCAAACGCCATGGAGTCCATGGTTACGTTGAAGTAGTCGCATAGTCTACTAAAGGCAACAAGAGTAATGCATTCGTATCCGCGTCTATACCAATTAGATATTGTTGTATACGGGATGCCGCTTAATTCAGACAATCTTTTTCTATTCGATCCCTGTATAGAAGATAAATAATCAACCTTTTCCAAGAAAGTCATTAACAACACCCCCTCTTTAATAGGCATTTTATGACGGCTTGTTAAATATGTCAATAAAAAAATACTCATAAGAATAAATTTATACTTGACAAACAGTCATAAGAGTAATAGAATGTGTTCTAATAACTCACATGAGTATTGCGTTGCTATACTACGTATAGCAAGCAGTATTTTGTCTTGACAGATAAAATACTAAAAAACTTTTGAAAGAGGAGGTGATTTAGTGGAGAAGGAGAAAACCAACCTTGAAAGATTGCTTTGGGAACAGGAAATACCGCTTGTTAGACTGCGTGAGGTTATGGGCGCCTCGTCCCAGAAGACAGTGTACAACAAAATGCACAAGCTGAACAGCTTCACCCTGCCCGAGATGGTGGCTATTCAAAAGCAGCTGTTTCCCAGCTATTCCCTTGAATACATCTTCGAGGGATACGGCGAGCTTGAACAGAAAGGCGCCTGAGCCCACAACCCGAACTTTGAAAGGAGAGATTGTGAACACATCAAGCTTTATTGCCGGTCTGCTTGCCGGGATGATCATAACAAATATTGCGATGGTCTCCGCGCAAAAGACCTTACAGTCGGAGAACATCGCAAACGAAGTGACTCGCCTTATCAATGATAGGTCCCACAGAGCTAGGTTCTGTTAACCCATTCGTGATAACAACGAAGAATGTTTAGAGTGCGCTGGTCACTCTCAATAAGCGCATTGGCGATAAGCTCAGCCATGTCTTTGGAATCCTTTATATAATTTTGAGTCTTGTTATTAAGGATTAAATCTTTGGCATCTTGTGAATTTACCAATGCAATAAAGTCGTCAAAATTCTTCATAGTGCCTCCTTTCGTTTAAATTTAGGTGTTGCAGCACCCACGGAAATTGTACACGAATGAGCGAGGCAGATACAACCCGAACTTTGAAAGAGGGTAAGAACAATTGTTGATGTTGGTGCCATTAACAATATGCCTGAACAGTATTGATCAAATAAAAACTAATAAACCCTTTCTTTGTTTTTTGTTCTTACCCTCTTTCAGGGTTTGGGTTAATGATGCTTTCACAATGGGACTGTCTGCAGACAAATCAGATCAGGGTTTAAATAATACACAATCCGAGCCTTGAAGGGGGCAAAGAACATATATACTACATGCCTTGTTGTTGTTTTTTGTGGCACCTCCACATACTTTCTTGTAACCTCCTCTTTGCCCCTTTCAGGGCTTGGGTAATAAGCGACATGAGGAGGATATAAATGATAAACATACCTATTGAGGATTTGAAGATCCATCCCAAGAATGTCCGTACACAATATGAGGGCATTGAGGAGCTGGCGGCCAGCATAAAGGAAAAGGGCGTGCTGCAGAACCTTACAGTCGTTCCGGATCCGGAGGAAGAGGAGAAGTATCTGGTTGTTATAGGCAACCGGAGGCTTACGGCTGCAAGGGCAGCAGGGGTGAAGGAATTGCCTTGCGTGATCGATCTTGATATGTCGGAGAGCGAGCAGGTGGTAACTATGCTCTGCGAGAATATGAACCGCAAGGATTTGAAGGTTTACGAGGAAGCTGCAGCTATGCAGATGTGTATTGAGGATTATGGTTTTTCTGTCGAGGACGTGGCCCAAAAGACAGGATTATCCAAAACCACAGTTAATCACAGGTTAAACATAGCACGTCTGGATCGGGAGGAACTGATAGACAAAGCAGAGGATCCGGAGTTCCAGCTGACGCTTCACGACCTTCTGACCTTGGAGAAAGTCAAAAGCGAAAAGACCAGAAACAAGATATTAAGAGAGGCGAGAGACTCAAAAGACCTTGCAAGGATGGCGGAATGGGAAGCAACGGAGGAGCGTAAGAAAGCTAATGAGCTGGCTTTTAAAGCTCTTGCAAAGAAAAGAGGGATAAAGAAAGCACCGCCTGAAGCAGAGAACAATTACTATACCGAGTGGGAAAAGGTCACAGGATGGGACTTAAGGGATAAAGTCCCTTCCAGGCTGGTCATACCAAAAGATGACAGAGAATTGTTCTGCATGACAAGATATGGCGACTTTCTGATCATAGCAAAGAAGAACAAGAAAAAGAGGGATTTGACGGAGTGGGAGATAAAGGAAAAGGAACGCCGAACCATGGAGAAAAAGATCAGGGAGAAATACAGAGCCCTGATGGAGGACATGGGGGATTTTATTCGTTTTCTCTTTAAAGAGGTCAATCCAACCAAAGACTCAGAAAGCCAGTTCATAAAAAGACTGTGGCACTTTATGTTGGAGCACTATACATCCTGTGCGATGAAGGGGGCTATAGCGGAAGTGATACTGGGAAAAAGCATCTACTCCAAAAATATCGATGATGATATGAGAAAGGAGCTATTTAAACAGGTGGATGCACTGCCCATGGTATACCAGCTGATGGCTGTTGCCTTTTCTCAGGTAAAAGATCTGACCATGGCCCGTTATGATCTGGAATATAAGGATGGAGACGGAGAACACTTAAAGGGGTTTAAGGATATTTTATCAGATTACTATAGTTATGAGTATCCAAATGATGACCTGGCACAGATCGCGGATGGCACGCATGAATTATATAAAAAGAAAGACAAGGAGGGGGACGCATGAAAGACATGAACAACAGCCCGGAGAACAGGGAAAGCAGGATCGTTATAGACTCATGGCTTGCACGCAGGGGAGTGACCCGGGCAAAGATTGAAGCTTTCGGGCGGGCAATAGGACTTTCTGCAAATCAAACAAGAATAAAGTACAAGGATCCTGGCAGGCTTACGGTAACGGAGATCCGACGCATGAGGCTGACAGACTCTGATGTGATAAGGCTGGTAAAAGGCATAAGGGAATAGTCAATTGTTCCCCGCTGGCCAGAGGGCAGGTATCCCCCTAAATATAATCGAGTGCACCTGGTTATATGCTACCTGCCTTCTGTTTAGCGGGGAATAGAAAGGAAAGAAATGAAACTGTATGAGGTTGATCTTCCACTGAAAACCACCGTGAGTATCGGTTCACAGTCCGGATCGGGATATTTCTATATAGGGAGCCTTGGGGAGTTTTGGTATAAGGCCAACAGAGGATTTTTTGAAAAGTGCTTTATGGAGGTATTGGAAAACGACTTAAGGCGCAAGCGGATTGCCGTAAAAAACAATCTTAAGGAAGTACGCGAACGTCCGAAGAGCCTTGTGGCTCAGGAGCGGCTTGCGAATTCAAGAAAAAAATACCGCAGAGCGCTCAATAGATACGTTCGTTATGTGGAAGTTTCAGAAAGGGAGGTATTGGAGATTTATGAAAGGGTGTATGAATCGGGCTACGCAATCCTTGTTGAGGGCGATGAGTCTGGTCGTTTGTGGGATGCTTCTGAGTGCATCAAGCCCCATAACGGCAAGAGCAGCTGAGGACACATGGATCCCGCCGGAGTATGTAAAGATCTGTGAAGAGGTTGGGGGGGCATATAACATCCAGCCGGAGTTCCTTGAGAGTTTTATTGAGGCGGAGTCTTCCGGGGATCCGAGGGCGACAAACGGCAAGTGCAAAGGACTCATGCAGATTTACGAAGCTGTACACCGGGACAGGATGAGGCAGATGGGGATAACGGACATTTATGACCCTGAAAGCAATATCCGCCTGGGAGCAAGCATAATAGTTGATCTGTTTGAGATGTACGGCGACGATACCGCCAAGGTGGTCATGCAGTACAACGGATCCAGCGACGCCAAGCGGAGAGCTGCAGACTGGGATTTTACGGACTACGCCAACAAGGTTCTTAATCGGACGGCAGAATTGGAGAGGTTACATGGAAAATGATTAGAAAATAAAAGCAGACAAGGGCAAGTTAAGGCTTACGCTGGTACCGCGCCGTATTCTTAAGCTTATCGCCCTGGTCCGGGAATATGGCATCAAGAAATACGGTGATGCGGAAAACTAATAATGGACCTTAACGAAGGAATTTGGCAGATATCACCGGAGGAGTAAAAGATGATAGTAATGTTGACAATTGTGATAATCATATTACTGGTGTGTTTCGAGGAAATATCGGAGCTTAATGACAAGGTGGAAGATATAAGCTGTGAACTGTCATACCTTAAAACAGAAATATCCGACCTGGTGGAGCTGGAAAACATAGAAGTTATTGATGGCGAGATCATAGACTTCAAGGCCGGTATGCTTAAAGCACCAATAATAAGAAACGGCGAAATAATTGATGAGAGATAAGGAGGCAATGCCATGACAAAGGAACTCATGAAAAATGTGCTGATCATATCATAGGGGGTCATATGTCTAAAGAAGAGATATTAAACCGTATCCGGGAGCTCATGGGAGAACTGGATATGGGCATGGATGAGTTTATTACGAAAGAAAACAAGAAGATGAAGGAAGAAGGGCTCTCATTCAGGGTGAGCCATCAGAGTTACTGGGCGTGCCTTGTAGGGATAGTTCATGCAGAGCTTGGATATATATTAAGGTGTACAGATGAAAAGCAGCGGAAAGCTTCTTAGTGCCACATATAATGCCGAAACCCGGAAAAGGCAGCTATGCTTTGAAGTGGATCACGTTGAAGATGAAGAACTAAACAGGCTTTTTAAACTCGACAAACTGTGGATAAAGGCAGTCAGATATACCAACAGGCGCACAAAGGACGCCAACGCCTACCACTGGGTGTTGTGCAGCCGTATAGCTGAAGTCCTTGGAGCCGGTATACAAGAGATCCACAAGAACCTCATGCTTGAATATGGCACTATCAACACAATAGATGGGGTAGGAGATTACAGAATAGTGTCTCTCACATACGATCCCAAGCCAAACGAGTATTGGATAAGGGCCGGCAGCGTTCACCTGACAGAGAAAAAGACCAAAGAAGAGGTAGAACATGCCATATACTGGGTGGTCAAAGAATCCCACCTGTATAACTCCGAGGAGATGGCGCGGCTTATAGACGGGACTGTATTAGAGGCGAGGGCGCTTGGTATAGAGACGCTTCCGCCTTTAGAGATAAAGAGGCTTCAGGACGAATGGGAAAGTATGACTTCAGTGAAAAATCAAGAAGAATAATAAAGGACCGTGATGGAGGATGCATATTCTGCAGGGCGTATGGCAACAGCGGTTTTCCTGCTACCCAGATAGCGCATTATATACCGAGATCACACGGCGGTCTGGGAGTTCCGGAGAATGGAGCGTATGTATGCGTCCCTCATCACCAGAACCTTGACAACTCTCCCCTGCGCCAGAAATACATGGCTTTCTTTAAAGGATACCTTCAGGGGCACTATACGATATGGAACGAAAACGACTTGATCTATGACAAATGGAGGTGGAGCAGGTGAATAAAGCAATAATGCTTGGACGGCTTACAAGGGATCCGGATATAAGCACAACGAACTCCGGTACCAAGGTGGCAAGGTTTTCAATAGCCGTAAACAGGAGATATAAGACAGAGGGAGGACCCGAGGCAGACTTCTTTGACTGTACGGCATTTGGGGAGCGCGCAGGATTTGTGGAAAAGTATCTGGTAAAGGGTACCAAAATACTCGTTGAGGGAGAACTGCAGAATAATAACTACACCAACCGCGACGGGAACAAGGTATACAGCATGAGGATCATGGTAAACGGCATAGAATTTGCCGAGAGCAAGAAAGCTTCAACGCAGCAGTCTCCACCGGATGATGGCTTTGTTGATGTAGCGGAAGACGGAGACGATGAGATTCCCTTTGCGTGAGGTGGCAAATGAAAGAAAGCTTTATACTTTACAGATCGGTATTTGAGGGGTTAAAGGAGCTGGACAGCGAAACCGTTAAGAGGCTTATGGTTGCCCTGGGGGATTATGCCCTTGATGGGGTTGAGCCTGAATTGAGCGGCATTGAGTACGCCCTGTTTACTGCATGGAAGGCCAGCATAGACGCAGCGGAACGCAGGAGGCAGGCTAGTGCAGAGAATGGGCAAAAAGGGGGCAGACCGACAAAAGCCAAAGAAAGCGAAGAAAACCCAACTAAACCCAAAGAAACCCAAAATAACCCAACCAAAACCCAAAAAAACCCAAAAAAACCTAAAATAACCCAAGAAAACCCAAGCGAAAGCGAAAAAAACCTTACTGATACTATAACAGTAACAGTAACTGATACAGAAGAGGCATCTGATAAATCAGATGCATGTGTCAGTGCAGGCACAGACACCCGGATCCGTTACGCAGACATGATCCGCCAATGGAACACATTGGACACATACGGCATCCCGCAGATCAAGACCATTGACGGCTCGCGCAGGAAGCTTGTACATGCACGGGTTAAGCAATACGGAGTCAATGTGGTGAATGACATTGTTGAGCGGATCCGCGGGAGTGACTTTCTGCAGGGCAGGGCAGCAGGTGCCAGAGGTAAGCCCTTCAGGGTGACTTTTGACTGGTGTGTGAAACCGGAGAACTGTGCAAAGATCTTGGAGGGCAACTATGACGATAGGCGAGACAGCGACTCTGTTTCTGTCGTCGGGCAAGGTCGAGGGGACGTTGACCAGGGAACCGGAACATATTTCGGGATCAACGTACCTGATGACATTTTCGATTGACGGCAGAGAATACGAGTTTTTAAGTGGCAAGGATCTGTTTTCGGCTGACAGGAGGGCAAGAAGCAACATCCCGCCCGCATACGTGTACAAAAAGCCCGGAGACTTCCGCTGGGATCTCTACACCGGGGAAATAAAACTGGCAAAAGAGACAGCTGAACGTTTTGTAAGTCAGTATGACGCCTTCCGCAAGACCGGTACCGGGCTGTATATTTGGTCAGCAACAAAGGGCAGTGGAAAGACTATGCTTGCCTGCTGTCTGGCCAATGCCGCAATAGACATGTACGGGGCTGTGGTTAAGTTTATCTCTACCACGGGTTATATCAACCTGTTCGGCAAAGGATCCGACGAGGACAGTGTAAGGATCCTCAAAAACTGCGGTCTTTTAATACTTGATGACCTGGGAGCAGAGGACAATAAAAAAGAGTGGATCGTAGAACGCATATATGATCTCATAAATTCCAGATATAACAATAATCTGCCTACAATCGTCACGTCAAACAATCCCAGGGGGCAATGTCACAGGGATGAGCGCATACATTCCAGGGTTTTTGGATCCACGATGGAGATCAGGCTTCCGGAGGATAAGATCAGGGAGGCACTTGCAGCTGCTTACCAGCAGAAGTTTTTGACAGAGTTAAGGAGGGGCGGATGATAGTTGAGGATTTAAAAGAGTATTTGCAGGAGTTTGATGATCATGAAAAGATCGGCTTTTTGTGCGTGGATTTTGAAAAAGAACAGCTGCATGTTGCGAAGAATTATGATTTTGTGAAAAAGGATGAATGCGTAGGCCCGATTGTTGTGATCGAGACATCACAGGCGATACCTTTCAAAAATATACGGAAAGATGGTTCTCACAGACCCCGGAAAGTCATTCAGTAGTACCAGATAAAGGTGGTGAATAAAATGGGTGAATACGAATTAAGAAGATTGAAAGAAATACTTAAGAAGGTGGACACAGGGATAACAAACCATTTAGCCAATGATAATAATAAAATCACCATATACAAACTTGGTGCAGATATTCAGAGAGCATATGTCATAATTGAAAATGCTTACAAGATATATGAAGTAGAGACAGAGAAGCATGAGAAAGTGCAAATAAACAAAAGTGATGAGATATAGGAATGTCAAATTGAAGATAATGGAAAGTGAGGGTAAGGAATGAAACTATTAGTCGAAATCCCCGATTATAGGTATAGAGCGATTAAGAAAATTGATGTTACTCAAAAGCCTTATACCATCAATGAACGAAGCGCAATTATTGCAATCAAGAACGGACAACCTTTACCCGAACCACACAAGGCAGAAAGTGAGGAAGTATGACAAGAGAAGAAATTATAAAAGGACTTAATGCAGTAAACAAAAATATACGGAAAGAGGGAGTGGATGAATTACTTTGAGTTATGGGAAAATGACAAATATACGATAAGGCAACAGGGGAATGTTTGCTTTCCAGCAGAGAAAGGGCAGCAGGTGCGGTGAAATGATAGAAAAGCAAGTGATAGTTACATGGTTTACCCCGGAAGAAAAGCTTCCTCCTGATGAGAAAATGGTTATTGTTACTTTCACCGGGAGAGACGGTAGTATTTTATATGATCATGCCCTGGGAATGGGAATCTGGTGCGACAATGGTGATGGTTGGTGTATATCCGGCTGGATAATAGAAGGCTTAAGCTATAGTGCGGAATACGTCATAAATGCCTGGTGCGATCTGAAATCCTATAGAGGTTAAGGGGAATAAAATGGGAAATGAAGATAAAAACTGTGGTACCTGCAGCTTTCACCGCTTCGATCGGGGATATGATGATTGGCGGTGCTGTAATAAGGAGAGTGAATACCAGGAAGATTTTACAGGCTTTGAAGACTCCTGTGAAGAGTGGAAAGAAAGGGAATAATAAGGATAAGATGCGTACCTCGACAACATAATATTTTATAATATTGTGTATAAAATACACATAAAACTATTGACATATACACAAAAAATGTGTATTATATAATTGCAAGGAGGTAATACACATGAAACGAAGAGACCTGATAAGAAAACTTGAAAAAGCGGGTTTTGAGTTTTACAGACACGGTGGAAACCACGACATATACAGGAGAGGAGAGGACGAAGAAAAGATACCAAGACACCGGGAAATAAATGAAGCCCTTGCAAGAAACATTATCAAAAAGTGGGAGCTGCAATAAGCTCCCACAATAAAAGGAGATGTGTGATATGACAGTAGTTTATCCAGTTATCTTTACGGCGACACATGACGAGAAAGACACTTATCTTATCTACATTCCGGATATAGATGGAGTTACAGAGGGCTATGGTGTGAGCGACGCTTACAGCATGGCAAGGGATTACATGGGATGCTCATTCTACGAAAAGGATGACGAAGATCTTCCTGTTCCGAGCAACATTACAGAAATAAATATTGCTGATGGAAAATTCTATAATGAGGGAGAATCTTTTGTTTCGCTGGTTGATCTTAACTTAACAGAGTACAGGAGATCAATGAACAAGAAGACAGTAAGGAGAAATGTCAGCATACCTGAATGGCTTAACCATGAAGCTGAAAAGGCACACATCAATGTGTCGAGAGTGCTTCAGGAAGCTTTGAAAGAAAAATTGAATATAGCATAAATTGATTTGATATCCTTGCAGATGAGCCGCTATCCACAACCTGGGTAGCGGTTTTGCGGAAGAAAGAGAGGAGACGAAAGTTGAAAAAAATAATCAAATGGAGCAGGAAGCACACAGGGAAATTCTTTGCGACATGCTGGTGCTTTATTGCAATCTTAAATATTTTACAGCGTGATATATCTCTGATTGATTATATTGTTCCGGTAATTCTGTTGGTATTGGAATACTGGTACAGCGATAATATAAAATAATAGTTTGACTATTTCTGCAAATTGTGATAAAACAGAAACCAAGTTAAATTATATTTAGGGGGACTCTTAATACTCATGGCCAAGCGCATGATTATTAAGGGTCCCTTTTTTGTGTGCAAAAGGAAGGAACAGGATGCCAAAGACTGATAGACCCGATGTGAATGGTGCTCATAGACAACAGTACCAGGCAAACAGAAAGTACATTCTTGCGACTCAATCAGTATGCGCTATATGTGGGAAACCGGTAGATAAGACCATTAAGTCTCCACATCCTATGTCACCCACAGTTGATCATATCATTCCTATAGCACGTAACGGACATCCGAGTGATATAAATAATCTTCAATTGGCGCACAGAGCTTGCAATCGAGCAAAGTCGGACAAGCTGTCGGTGGCTGCCGGAGAAACAATTAACAATAGAGATTTTTTACAATCTCATGATTGGAGAACATTTTAATTTGATTAACAGGGGGGGAGTACCCACCCGCTGCGGCGCTCCGAGG
>JAEIGA010006333.1_pt1 | contig 18016 bp, 32 predicted proteins | sample 9270691 | NCBI WGS metagenome assembly JAEIGA01 (sample SAMN17057246, study PRJNA624740) | gut metagenome | biome: biome; isolation source: fecal sample | host: Bos grunniens | place: China: Xizang | collected 2019
AAACAAAAGGTCGCAGAAAATTCAATCGCACGAATGAAAAAAGCAGTTGCAGATTTTCTTCACGCACAAGGTACAGAAAAAAGCAGTGCAGGTATTTTCACAGTAGCATTAAGCACAAGCAAGGCAGTAGCAATTACAGATGAAAGCAAAGTGCCTGTAAGATTTTTAGTTGAACAAGCACCAAAAATTGATAAAGCTGCAATAAGAAAAGAACTTATGTCAGGTGCAACTATTGAAGGTTGCGAATTACAAGAAAATGAAGGAGTGCGAATCAAATGAGTTTACAATTCAGAGATTTAAGAGCAGAAGAAATTGATGTTCGTATAGGAATGTGCAAAGAAAATGGTGTGTCTTTACTTCTTTACAAAGATGCACGATGCGATATGGCAATTCTCGATGAAACAGTAGGTGCAGAGAACTGGGATAGAGAGCATTATGAATGCAAGGGAAATCTTTTCTGCAAAGTGGGTATAAACACAAATTACAAAAAAGCAGATGCATTTAAAGATATGACATATAAATCAGATTGTGGTACAGAAAGCAATACCGAAAAAGAAAAAGGCGAAGCAAGTGACAGTTTCAAAAGAGCTTGTGTCAACTGGGGTATCGGTAGAGAACTTTATACTTCACCATTTATTTGGGTGAATGCAATAGATTGTGCTATTAAATCATTCGAGTATCAAGGCAAAAAGAAATACAGTTGTAGTGACAATTTTGTAGTTGAAAAGATAGTTATTGAGAATAAAAGAATAACTGCAATCGCTATAAGAAATGCAACATCTAATAAACGAGTGTTTGTATGGCAGGAGCAGAAACAATGATAGTAACTGCAAACATAGTAGGATATGACGGTGAAGTGTTACGAGTTAAACCAATTGAAGTTATAGATCGAGAGTTGTTGCAGAAACAAGTTGATAAAATCGAGATTCGCTTAAACGATGGGCGAGAGATTTCGGCAGAGCAACGCAAAAAGATTTTTGCATTGATACGAGATATAGCAGATTGGAGTGGTGATGAACCGGAACGAATACGGAAATATACCGAGTTTGAATATCGTCTTCAGAATGGATTAGAACCATTTAGTTTAAGTGATTGCGATATGTCAACTGCAAGGGAATATATCACCTATTTAATTGATTTCTGCTTCACACATAGTGTACCGACAAGAGATACATTACTTAACAGAACAGACGATATAAACAAGTATTTGTATTCGTGCCTGGAGCATAGGAAGTGTGCAGTATGCAACCAAAAAGCAGATGTGCATCACATTGATACTGTCGGTATGGGTAGAGATAGAGCGACAATCATTCATTTAGGAATGGAAGCAATCGCACTATGCCGAACACATCACCAACAGGCACATACACAAGGCAAAGCATTTTTTGAGAACTACCATTTATATGGTGTGAAATTAGACAAATATTTATGTAATAAATTGAATTTGAAAGGATGAATTTAAAATGTTAAACAATGCAGTAGTAATGGGAAGACTCGTAGCAGACCCTGAAGTAAGAAGCACTCCACAAGGTGTTTCAGTATGTAGATTTACAGTAGCAGTTGACAGAAAATACACAAAGGAAGGCGAACCAAGACAAGCTGATTTTATTGATATTCTTGCTTGGCGACAAACGGCTGAATTTGTAGGCAAGTATTTTCAGAAAGGTCAAATGATTGCAGTACAAGGTTCGATCCAAACTGGCAGCTACGAAAAAGACGGAATTAAACGAAGAACATTTGAAATTGTCGCTGAAAATGTGAGTTTCTGTGGTGGTAAAAACGAGAGCAACGGAACAAGTGAAACACCTTCATTCTCAAATGCAGATACAGACGATTTTGTTGGTATTGCTGATGCTGATGATGATGAACTTCCATTTTAAAGGAGTGAAACAGTTTGATTATAGTTGGCTTTGTTATTGCAATAGTCTTACTCTTTGCTTCTTTAATGAAAATGGCTTCAAGGGAAGGTGATGAAATGCAAGAGAATGAACAGATTAAAAAATGTAAAATCTGTGGCAAGACTCCATCCATTGCAGATGTAGGTGGAAATAATCCATATTATGAAATAACCTGTTGCGACCAAACAGTAGGCTCTCACGATAGAGAGTCTGCTGAAGGTGGATGGAATAAGATGCAGAAGGGGGAGATAGACAATGCCACCATCAAGAAATAAGTATAAGGCAACCAAGCACATTGTAGATGGTATAACCTTTGATAGTAAGAAAGAAGCGACAAGATACTGCGAGTTACTTCTATTGCAGAGAACAAACCATATCAAAGACTTGCAGACACAAGTAAAATATGTGCTTATTCCGTCACAGAAAGATATGAACGGCAAAGTAATTGAAAGGGAATGTTCTTACATAGCCGACTTCGTATACTTCGATATAACGAAAAATAAGACCGTTGTAGAAGATGTAAAGGGATATCGTGACCCATCGTCATCAGGTTATGCAAAGTTTGTTATTAAAAGAAAACTAATGCTATACATACACAACATCAGAATTAAGGAAGTGTAGAAACTATGTCAAAAGTGGAGCATAAACCAACACAGAATGAAAGAATAATAGACTATTTAAAAGAAAAAGGCAGAATAACACAGTTAGAAGCCTTACAAGAGTTAGGGATTATGAGACTCGCATCAAGAATCTCAGACTTGAAAAGACTCGGTTATCCTATCGGAAGCAAAATGGAAACTGTAAAAAACAGATTTCAAGAAGATTGTCATATTAAAGTTTATTTCTTGGAAGGAGCAGAAGGATGAAAGCAAGAAGAGTTGAATCGGCAGAAGAAAAGCGTATCCGTACCAAAGTGATACAAAAAGAATGTGCTAATGTCTGCAATAAGTTTGAAGTTGATTACGATACAGTAATGATTTGGATATTGCATCATTATTACGGATTTGGCTTAAAACGAATCAAGGAATTTCATAAGACTATGATTGAAGAACGTAACGAGTTAAAAGAATTCTATATGGCAGATGATAAAGATCCTGATGTTCATTTCTATGCAATGCGACAGAAACTCAAAGCAGAAGGTATAGATGTTGAAGCAATCCGTGAAGAGCTTATGGGGGGTAATTAAATGGGATTAGTTTTACCACCAACAGTAGCACCTTGCAAGGATTGTAAAGATAGGGTAGTCGGTTGTCACGCAGTTTGCGATGCTTATTCAGAGTGGGCAAGAGCAAACAGAGAGCGACACGAAGAAGCCTTAAAGCAGTTCTATATCGACAAGGGATTGCGAGAGTATGAAATAAGAGTAAATGAAAAATGTAAAAGAAGGTGGAACACCAATGGCAGAGCGTAGAATGTTCACAAAAAAAGTAACAGATGATGATAACTTTATGAGTTTATCATCTTCTGCCCAAGCATTGTATTTACATTTATCTATGAGTGCAGACGATGATGGCTTTTGTAACCAAGTATCAATATCAATGTTCAAAGCACACGCAAGTGTTCAAGACTTACAAGCATTATTAGAGAAGAGATATATCTATCAATTTGATAACGGTGTAATAGTTATTAAGCATTGGCGAATGGCGAATGCATTGAGAAAAGACAGATACACACCAACTGCATTTAAAGAAGAACTTGCACAGTTAGATATCAAAGATAATGGCAGCTACACTTGGTTGCCAGATGGTTGCCAGGTGGTTGCCAATTGTCTGCCACAGGATAGTATAGGTAAGGTAAGTATAGATAAGGATAGTATAGAACAGGATAGTATAGGTAAAAAAACTCGCCACAAATATGGCGAATACAACAATGTTCTTCTTACTGATGAAGATTATCAGAAACTTATAACTGAATTTTCTAATGATTATGAAGAGCGAATAGAAAGATTATCTTCTTACATAGCATCAACCGGAAAATCTTATAAGAATCATCTTGCTACTATTCGTAATTGGGCAAGAAACGAAAACAAGAAAACGGAAGAACCTAAAAAATCAAGTGGAAATCCGTTTTTAGATTTAATGGGGGTGTAATTATGGGTAACGATGCAATTGGAGTTCATTATCAATGTCCGTTTTACCTTGCAACAAGTAATAATCACATTACTTGTGAAGGTATTTTGAAGAACACTACTGTAAGACACACCTTTAAATCGAAGGCAAAGAAAACAGTATATTCTGCAAAGTATTGTTGTAACTTTGATAACTACCCAAATTGTTTACATTATCAGGCTTTAGAGAAATTATACGAAAGTGGGGTAAGATGATGACAAAGGAAGAAGCAGTAGTAATATTAGCAATTATGAAATCTGCATATCCTAAAGACTACCCATTTAATATGACACCAAAAGAAGCTAAAGTAGTCGCTATGGTATGGTGTGAACAGTTTGCTAATGTTCCTGGCGAGATTGTTAAACTTGCAGTTAAAAAGCTAATTGCAAAGGAAGAACGTTGTTTTTCTATTGCAACTGTTAAAAAGCAATTAGGTAGTATGTACTGGGAAGCACACACAAGGCTTGATGAAGCAAGACGAGGTTTTATAACTGTGCCTGAAGATAAAATACTACTCTATGAACATATCAAAAAGGTGACAGAGCAATATCACTATAGTAAGACGATCGAGCCGAGTATAGAACAGTTAGTCGGCAACGATACCAAGACTTTATTATTAGGGGGTAAGGTAAGTGATGGATAAAGAAAATAAAAATATTTTGAAAGGTATAGCGATATACAACCTTGAGATGTATTTAGAAGGAATTCCATTTGAAGAGTGGTTTAAAAGAATGAAAAACTCAATGTTGATTAATGTTCTTAATATGGCACAAGAAAACGGATTTTATGTGAAGTTTACTGTAAGAGAACTAACATCTCTTGAAAAATATCAAGAGATTCTGAGAGTACAAATGGCAGATGGGCAATATTGTGTGAAAGGTGAATTTGTTCCACTATGCAATGTAGAAGAATTGGTTAAGCAACATTGCAAGGTTGTTGAATTGAATGGGTATATAGAAAGCGAGGGTGATACAGATGAGGCATAACTACTATGGTTCTTTATTCAAAGATTTAAAGGAATGCAGGGAAGATAGAAAAGATTATTACATAAAGCCTGCTATAAAAGTTGTTCGTTATAATAAACAATTTGTTTTTTTGCCAACTATAATGCTTTCGCCTTGGGTGTATAGATACCCTAATAGTTTTGTTTGGGAAATACGTTGGCTTAATATAATTATTGGCGTAGGGCTATTTTTACGAAAGGAGTAAGCATAAGTGAAACCACACGAAATGTATATTGCATACTTCTACTATGGAACAGTAGCAATAATAACTCTAATAGTGATTGTTGTGGTGATATTCTTAATTGGCAGATTGATTAAACACAGAAAAAAGAAAAGGAATGATAAAAATGACTTGTAAAGATTGTGTGCATTATGCGGAGTGTAAATTTGTTGAACCTTATCACCAAGATGTTAAATGCAACCATTTCAAAAACAAAGCAGATGTTGTTTCAAAGAAAGCATACGAACAAGTTAAATGGGAACGAGATACCGCAATTGAACAGTTAAAATCTTATGGTGTGGATTTTTGTGAAAATGCAGATGTTGTTAAAGTGGTTAGGTGTAAAGATTGTGTTCATTACAAAGATGAGTGGTGCGAAATCTTAAAGGCAGAAACGCCTATTGCAGATGGTTTCTGTTGCTATGGTGAAAGGAAGTGTAACAATGATGGAGAAGTGTAAAAAATGTGGTAAGACTCCATCCATTGCAGATGTAGGTGGATACATTCCTTGTTATGAAATCACTTGTTGTGATATGGCAATATATTCAAGTGATAGGGAATCTGCCGAAGTAGGATGGTTCAAGATGCAGAAAGGTGGTGTTGACAATGGCATATCAAGTAGATGAAATAGTAAAACAAGAAAACGAGAGTGTTACAAGAGAACCGATAATGGTAACAATTGCACTTAATGAATATCGGTCACTAATTGAAGAAAATACAAGACTACTTTTGGATAATACCAGACTTTTTGACGAAAAAGAAAGATTAGAGTCAGAATGTAGGCGTTTTTTGAATGGCGGTGAAAGAATATGAAATCAGATGTTTTTATCGACCATTTGATACATAGCATTGTAAAAACGAAAAAAGCAAAAAAGGTTAATTGTGTTTCAATCAATGAGACTATAAAGAGATACCGAGTAACCACACTTGAACTTCTTATTGAATATTATAGGCGTACTGCAACAATAAACGATATGAAAGTTCAAGTTGTTTGTGTATCGGATATTGAGAGAATAATAGAAAAAATTGAAAAGGGGGGGTGTTAATGAAAGCGAAAGACTTTCTGAACCAGTTGAAGAAGCTCGATAAACTTATAACTAATAAACTTATTGAGATAGAACAATGGAAAGAGATTGCTTGTGCTACTGCATCTCAATCTATGGATACAGATCGAGTGCAGACAAGTGGAGCAAGTGACAAGATAGGCAATGCAGTTTCTATCTATACCGACATCCAGGCAGAGATAAACAAAACCATTGACGAGCTTATCGATAAGAAGAAAGACGTTATAAGTGTACTGGAGCAGCTTAACGCAACCGAGTATGATTTAATGCATAAAATCTATGTGCAGTATCTCACATTAAACAAAGTTGCTTGTATATCGGATAACAGTTACTCGTGGGTGACTACTACTCACGGAAGGGCGCTGAAGAATGTACAACGGATTTTAGATGCAAGAGAGAAATGAAAAGAGAAGGTAAGGCGATTAAACCTTACCTTCCTTCTTTAGTTTATATTCAATTAGTTCAACAACATATATAGGTGGTACTCTTCGTTGACCTTCCCATTCTTCTATAGTTCGCTTTGGGATGTTGAGATATTCGGAAAACTGTTTCTGTGTCATTCCGGATTTAGTTCGTAACTCTTTAATATTCATCTTCTTCATCCTCGCACTTTTCAATAATGATAAGATGGTCTGTTGCAGTTAGTTGCAACACATCCCATTCTTTAATGCCCAATTTCTTCAGCATTGATTCAGGTATTATGATTTGACCATTATTGTTGATTATTGATTTTGCATCTGTAAAACCATCACTCATAATTAAAACTCCTTTTTTAAGATTTCCTGTTTAATCTCTTCATCGGTAAAACCTATACTCTTAAGAACAGAGATTAACATTTCGCCTTCTTCTTGTTCGCCTATCCAATAAAGCATATTACCAAATAAGGTTTCTCTTCTTTCGTCTGTCATAATTAAAACTCCTTTCAGGGTGTTGCCCTGTCTTTATCGTGTCTTCATTGTATCACACGATGAGTGGTATTTCAATATGGCAAAGTGACAAAAAACCAGTAGGAATTTGTGCAATGTGCAACAATTTACCGAAAATGTTATAAAATGTATGCTTTGTGACTAACTTGTATAACTTGTGACTGTCAAGATGTGATATAGTATATAGTAGAGAAGAAGCGAAAGGCATTCGACAGATTTTGTCGGATGCTTTTTTTATTGAGATGAAAGGGAAGAATCTATGAAAGCAATTCGATGTGATTTGCCTTATGCAGAAAAGATAGAGATACATCCTATGTCTGATTTGCATATAGGTGATATGCATTGCGACTATAAGTCGATATTAGCAAGAATAGAATATATCAAGAATACACCAAACGCATACTGCATCCTTGATGGTGATTTAATGGATATGGCAATAGCAACAAGCGTTGGTGATACATACGGCGCAGGTATTCAACCAATGGAACAGTTAAAGCATTGTGTTAGATTATTTGAGCCAATAAAAGATAAGATACTCGCAGTTCTTCCTGGTAATCACGAAAACAGAATATATAGGTCAGATGGAATAGATATAACATCGTTAATGTGTGGTCAGTTAGGTATAGCAAGTAGATACTCTTCCACAACGGCATTAGTGTTCGTTAGATTTGGTAAGACCAAAGAGAGAGGCAGACCACAGTTATACATTATATATGTAACACACGGAAGCGGTGGCGGTAGAAGAGAAGGTGGCAAGATTAATCGTCTTGCAGATTTATCGTCTATCGTGGATGCAGATATATATGTGATGGGGCATACACACTTGCCAGTAGTGATGAAAGAATCATTCTACAGAGTAAGTGGTAGTAATTCAACTGTTGCTTGTGTAGATAAGTTATTCGTTAATACGGCAGCTTCATTAGATTATGGTGGCTATGGTGATACGGCAGGATTTAAACCGGCATCAAAGCAATCACCTATTATATATTTGAGTGGTAAGAAAAGAGAGATGTCAGCACAGTTATAAAAGAAGGAAGTGGTAAGCGTGGGTAAGAGTACAGACAGACAACAACAAGTTATTCTGAACTATAAAGCCAATGGTGGCAATATGAAAAAGGCTATGATAGATGCAGGATATTCAGAAACCTATGCAGACCGAAACTCTAAATACTTATTGGGCATTATTGGGGAGCAGATTAAAGAGCAACAAGATGAGATAAAAAACGAAAAGATTAAAACAGTAGAACAAATCCAAGAATGGTGGAGCGAGATTGTAGATAGTCCAACGGAAGAAAAAGCACACCAAATCAAATGTAGTGAATTGCTTGTAAGGTCACAAGGTGGCTTCTTAGATAAAGTTGACGTAAAAGGCTCTGTATCTGTTAAATTGGAAGATTTGATATGACATATACGGCAGATTATCTTATTCAGAAGCGAAAAGAGAAATGGGAAGAACTACAAAGCATTGATTATGATAAGCAATTAAGAGCTGCTATCGTAAATGAGATGATTTCTAACAGTAGTTTATTAGCAGAGATTAAGAGTAATCCCGAAAAGCTGATAGAGTTAGTATTCATAGTGGTAGATAAGAACCAAAAGACAATGCCATTCTTCCTAAATGAAGTACAACACGAGTTCATAGATACCCTTAATAAAGCCATTAAGGACTTTGAAGAAGGAAAGATAACTGATATATCATTACTGGTGTTAAAAGGTCGACAACAAGGTTTTACAACACTTGTAACTGCATATCAGTTGTCTTGTAGCATCTTAAACAGAAACTTTCAAGGATATACATTAGCAGATAAGAGCGACAACGCAGAAGCAATCTTTCAGAATAAGGCTAAATTCCCTTACGGACAGTTACCGGATGCATTAAAACCTACAGAGAAGTTCAACAACAGAAAGCAACTGTTATTTGAGAAGATAAACAGTAGTTGGGCAGCAGATACTGCAACAAAGGATGTAGGTCGATCGAGAACAGTAAACTTCTTTCACGGTTCGGAATGTGCCTTTTGGAAAGATGGCATATCACCTATTCAAGGTGCATTGGGTGAAGCATTCACAAAGAACTGCATCAAGATATACGAAAGCACTGCAAATGGCTACAATGACTACCAAAAGATGTGGGATAGTGGCGTTCATATAAATTGCTTCTATGAGTGGTGGAAGACGAAAGAATATAGGATAAGCTTCCTTAACGAAGAAGCAAAGCAGAAGTTTTTATCATTTATAGATAGCAAAGAAGAGTGGATAAACAAACGATTGCAATGGTTACGAGATGAAAAGGAACTCGATGCAGAGCAATTGTATTGGTATTGGAACAAGTACGATAAGTATTTGGATAAAGACTTAATTAAGCAAGAATACCCTTGCACACCAAGAGAAGCATTCTTGTTATCAGGTAAGAACGTATTTGATACAACGATTCTTCTTGCAAGGTTAGAGCGTTTAAAGAAGCCATTAAGGGTAGGATACTTCACCTATGAATATGATGGTCTAAAGATAAGCAAGATTAAGTGGGTAGAAGACAGACAGAATGGTTATATAAACATATACCAAATACCTAATGTACCTGCAATGACCGAGTATTGTATCGGTGGTGATACAAGTGGTGAAGGTAGTGACTACTTCACAGGTCACGTTTTAGATGCTAAAACAGGCGAACAAGTGGCAGTATTGAAACATCAGTTTGATGCAGACCAATACACCAAGCAAATGTATTGTTTGGGTATGTACTATAAACAAGCATTGATAGGTATAGAAGCGAACTTCGACAGTTATCCTTTGATGGAACTGCAAAGGTTAGGATATCCAAAGCAGTATGTACGAGAACAACAAGACACATACACTGGTAAGACCGAGAAAAGATTTGGTTTTAAGACAACGAGCTTAACAAGACCAACAATCATTTCAAGGCTTATAGAGATAGTAAGAGAGCATTGTGACACCATCAATGATAAAGATACATTGGAAGAGTTGCTGACGATTGTACGCAACGAGAAAGGGCGAATAGAAGCACCTGAAGGCGGTCACGATGACCAAATGATGGGATTAGCAATAGCACATCAGATAAGGGAACAAGTGGTGTTCCCAAATGATGTTATCGAAGTTAATCCACAGTATCATTTTGGTGTAGAGAGACATAACGAAACACAGTTAGATTACGGTGAAACGATGACGATAGTATAAGGGGTGATTTAATGAACCTAATAGCAATAGCAGTAGTTATAGTAGTAGTTATAGTAGTAGTAAGCACTCTAAATATAGGGTGCTTTTTAATTGGTGCAAAGGTAGGGCAGAAGGTATCAAGAGATGAAACCATTGAAATGCCGAACCTTAATCCAATAGAAGCAATAAGGAAGATGCAAGATAAGAGAGAAGCCGAACGAGTTCAAGATAAGATTGAAACTATTATGCAGAATATCGATAACTATGACGGAACTTCAGCAGGTCAAAGAGATGTAAGGGGGTAGGTAGATGGATATGCAAGAAATAAAAGAAACGCCTATTTGGTCGCTATACGAAAAGGGTAGAAACTATCACAGAATGATAGGAATCTATAGCGACACAGATAAGAACTATCGTTTCTATAATGGTAACCAATGGGAAGGTGCAAAGTTAGGTGATGTAGAGCCTGTACAGAAGAACTTCATCAAGCCAATAGTTAAGTATAAGTTAGCAGTTATTCACAGTAACTTGTATGCAATTAACTATTCTTCACAGAACTTTGAGAACCAGGATTTCCACAAACAAGCAGAACACTACTGTGAGATGCTTAACAGATATGCTCACAGAGTATGGGAACAAGATAAGTTAGATTTCAAGGGCAGAAGAGTCAGTAAAGATAGTGCAATCAATGATGAAGGCATTATGTACGTTGACTTCGATACCGAAAAAATGATGCCAGTAAACGAAATCATTAAGAAGAATGATATCTATTATGGCAACGAGAATGATGATGACATTCAGAGTCAACCATATATCTTAATTCGTAAGAGAATGCCAGTATCAAATGCAATAGAGTTTGCATTAGCACAAGGTGTAAGCGAAGGCAAGACCGAGTATATCATTGGTGATAATGACACCTTTGAAGAAAGCGGTGAAGCAGCTAAAATCGAATTGGACAATATGGTAACACTTGTTTACAAGATGTATAAGAAGAATGGCACAGTACATTACTCGATCGCTACAAGATTGTTAGAGATTGTCGAAGATGTTGACACAGGTCTTTCACTTTATCCTATTGCTCACTTCAATTGGGAAGAAAAAGAAGGTTCTGCTCGTGGTGAAGGCGAAGTAAGATACCTTATTCCAAACCAAATCGAAGTAAACAGAACTGAAGTAAGACGAGTATTGACAGTTAAGTATCAAGCATATCCACAAAAGGTAGTTGATACAAGTAAAGTATCTAATCCACAAGCACTTAACCAAGTTGGTGGCATCATCAAGACTAATAGCCAAACAGTAGATGATGTTCATAAGATAGTAGGCACTATTCCACCTGCTCAAATGTCACCTGATGTTAAACAGTTACAAGAAGACTTAATTCAAGTAACAAGAGAATTGGCAGGTGCAGGTGATACTGCAACTGGTCAAGTTAATCCGGAAAGTGCTTCAGGTAGAGCTATTCTCGCAGTTCAACAAGCATCCGAAGCTCCAATGACAGAACAGAAAGAGTCATATAAGAACTTCATTGAAGATTTGGCAAGAATATGGCTTGAATATCTCATAGTACATTCTGTTGAGGGGATAAACCTTGAAGAAGAATATACTGACGAGATGGGCGAAGAAGCAATTCGCATTGTTAATGTACCACAAGCGGTGTTAGAACAGTTACAAGCGACAGTAAAGATTGATATTACACCAAAGAGTGCGTATGACAAGTTCGCACAAGAGCAGACCATAGAAAATCTTTTAATTCAAGGATTCTTCTCTGCACAGAGAGTAAGCGAGTTAGAAACCTATGCAGAAGTTCTTGATGATGATAGTGTTGCTCCAAAGATGAAAATCCAAGAAGCAATAGAGCATATCAAGGAAGAACAACGCAGAATTGCTATGATTGAAGCAGAAGCACAAGCAATGCAACAGAGAGCAAATCAATTCATTATGGGTGATGATGAAACACAATCACAACAGATGGCAGATGCTATGATGCAGTTACAAGCAGAGCAACAGGCTATGGAAGAAGCACCTAATGAAGAATTAGAAGAAACAGAAGAAGTTGAAGAATAATTAAGCACTTTGCCACCGACATTTGTGTCGGTAGCAGGTGCTTTTTTATATGGAGTTGAATATGTACACAGTTTATATGCATATTTGCCCTAATAATAAGAAATACATCGGAATAACAATGCAAGATGTAAAAAAACGATGGGCGAATGGGCGTGGTTATAGACAACAACACCACTTTTATAGTGCAATACTCAAATATGGGTGGGGCAATATCAAACACATTATAGTTGCTACAGATTTAACAAAAAAAGAAGCTGGTAGATTAGAGCAAGAACTGATATCGCTCCACAAGACAACTGACAAGAAATATGGATATAACAAGTCAATTGGTGGAGAGTATTCAAGATGTGGTTTAAAGGGTCTGCATTATAACCAACGAAAAAAGAATCCACTGAGCAAATCTGTAGTATGTGTTGAGTTGAACATCACATTTGATACTATGACAGATGCATATGAAAAAATGAATGTTGATATTAGTGCGATTGCAAAATGTTGTAAAGGGCAAAGAAAAAGAGCAGGTGGATATCATTGGCAATACAAAGATGCTAAATAAAGCACTTTTGTTGTATAAATGCTCCAAACATTGAAGAGGGTAAAAGCTATGGAATAGGTGAAACAAAACACCACTCAAAAAATATGGAAGGAAAATCATTATGAATGAAAATGAAAACCTTGTAACAGAAGTTACTGAAAACGTTGAAGCTGCAACAGAAGAAACAGTTGAACAGGTTGAAACACCTAAAACATATACCCAAGAAGAAGTTAATCAGATGATGGGTAAACGCCTTGCTCGACAAGAGTCTAAAATCCGTAAAGAATATGACAGAAAGTACGGAGAATTAGAGAATGTCTTAAGAGCAGGAACTGGCGTAGAAGATGTATCAGAAATGGCAAGTACATTCCGTGATTTCTATGAGCAGAAGGGTATCGAAATACCAAGCGAACCTAAATACTCAAGTAGAGATATTGAGATACTTGCAAGAGCAGAAGCAAATGAACTTATAAACTCAGGCTTTGAAGATGTTGTTGAAGAAGCAGATCGCTTAAATGAATTAGGTGTAGAGAATATGTCACCAAGAGAAAAAGCGTTGTTTGTTGCTTTAACAGACCACATCAAGACAACCGAAACAAGCAGAAAGCTTTCAAAAATCGGTGTTACTGAAGATGTTTATAATAGCGCTGAGTTCACAGAGTTTGCTTCAAAGTTTAATTCTAATACATCAATTGAAGAGATTTATGAAATCTACAACAAACAACAACCAAAAAAAGAATTTAAAACGATGGGAAGCATTAAAAATACAACTGTAGATAAGCAAAGTGTTAAAGACTTCTATTCAGTTGAAGAAGCAAAGAAATTCACTGTAGAAGACTACAACAAAACACCGGGATTGTTTGAAGCAGTTCAAAAATCAATGCGACTATGGAAATAATGCTTCCTTGCCAGAAAGGAGCAAATTAAAATGGCAGTAACAAACTTTATTCAAACAATATGGAGTAAAAAAATCCAGGATGACCTTGAGTTAAAATGTAAACTCGTTGACAACTGCCTTCGTTCATACGAAGGTGATGTAAAACACGCAAGAACAGTTAAGATTTTAGGTGTAGGCGAACCAACAATCAGACCTTACACAGGTGCTAAAATCGAAGTAGAAGCTATGAGCGACAGAGGTCAAGACCTTGTAATCGACCAAGCAAACTACTTTGCATTCCATGTAGATGATGTAAATCAGGCACAGAGTGTTCCTGGTCTTATGGAAGAGTATCAGAGAAAATCTGTTCACGGTCTTGCAATTGCTCGTGACACATATGTAGCAAACCTTATCAAAGGTGCAACAAATGTTACAACTGCAACAAACCTTACACAGGAAGCAGTTAAACAGGCTATTGACGATGCTATCGTAGAACTTCGTGAAAGAAACTTTGACGAAGAAGGCGTTATCGAAATCACACCTGCAGTTTACAATGTATTCAAAAACTGCTTAATCACACTTTCAACTGATAACCCTGAATACATTAAGAAGGGCAAAGTTGGTGTATATGATGACTTCGATGTTATTATGTCTAACAACATGGCAAAAGACTCATCACACGCATACTGTGATGTTCGTGGCAAAAAGGCAATTGCATTCGCAGGTCAGATTAACGAAGTAGAAGCACTTCGTGACCAGACAGTATTCGCAGACCTTGTTCGTGGACTTGATACATTCGGTTCAAAGGTTATTGACGAAGCTCGTATTCAGGTAGTTAAAGTTCCACTTACAGCAACTGCTTGAGGGGGATAACTTATGAAACGAGTAAAAGTCTTAATTCCTTTTCACTTCAAAGATGCTAACAAAGACCTTGTTGCAGGTGATGTGATCGAAGTAAGTGATGAACAACTTGCAAAGATTAGGGCAATCAATGTAAATATGGTTTTGGTGTTAGAAGAAGTAAAAGAGAAGCCAAAAGCAAAGGCAAAAACAACTAAATAAGACTTTGGGAAGGGAAGGAGTAACATTCTTCCCTTCTTTTCGTGAGTGCAAGAATCTGTCTTGTATTGACGAAAAGAATTGAAAGGAGCGTAAACAATGCAAGTATTTATAGCAAAACCGAGAGTAGACTTATATCCGGGCGTAAAGGTTGATAAAGACACCACACTTGAATATAAGAATGACAAGGTAGAGCAGACCGTAAAAGATTTAGTGTTCCATTCCGTTACAAAGGCAGAAGGTGAAGGTTTCACAAGCACTATTGATACTACAATCACATTACAAGAAGGCGATGTGCTTATCTTTGAGGAAGAAGATAGGGGATACATTAAACCTGTTTACGATTTCGTAACAGTTGAAGAAGCAATAGAAGAATTAAGTTGCATTAAAGATATAGAATAAAGGGGGAATATAAATGTTTGTAGTAAATACCGAAGATAATTCGATCTATGTCACAAGGGGTGATGCAGGTACAATTTCTGTATCTGCAAAGGTAGATGGTGCAAACTATGTATTTAGAGCAGGTGATGTAGTAAGGTTCAAGGTAACACAGAAAAAAGCCTGTGAAAATGTAGTATTGCAAAAAGATTTTCCTATTACAGTTGATACCGAAATTGTAGATATTTATTTATCTGAAAAAGATACAAAAATAGGTGATGTAATCAGTAAGCCTGTAGATTATTGGTATGAAGTAGAGTTGAATCCGTTCACCAATCCGCAAACCATTATAGGCTATGACGATGACGGAGCAAAGATATTTAAGCTTCATCCTGAAGGTAGAGATTTAGTCGATGAACCTACAACGGAAGAAGATGTACCAGTAGTAGATACAGACTTGTCTTTAACTTCTTCAAAGCCTGTAGAAAACAAAGTAATTGCAAGAGCAGTAGTAAACCTTAATTCTAATATTGCAACGCTTGAAAGTAAGTTGGCAGAAGAAAAAAGTACGAGAGAAACACAACAAGCAAATTTACAAGCGACTTTAACTCAAGCAACAAACAAAATTTCAAAAGATACTTATCTTCTTGAAACAAGAATGGATACATTTACATCATTACCAGAGGGAAGCACAACAGCAGATGCTGAGATTATTGATGCACGAATAACACAAACTGGTGGTATTCATTCAAATTTAGGTAACGCTATACGCTATGTAGAGTCACTTGTTAGAAAAACAAGTATTGTTAGTGCAATTGATAATGCAATCAGTTTTAATACAACTGATAAAACATTATCAATTTTGACTTATATTTATGTAACTGAAAGATATAAACGATATGATGTTGCACCTACAACAGAACCATTGTCATACGCTGGTGGCACTCAAACTTTTAAATACTTAGTTTTGGACTATGACACAAAAGAACTTAAAATCGTTGATTTCGACAAATATAACAATAAAGATATTATTGTATTTTTGTTTAGCACGACATTTATAACTAACCCAAACTTTGTTAGTTACCCACACCCATATTTAGTTGATGGTGTCCAGTATGGTAAAACAAAAACATTTAATTTATGTGAGATTGTGACTGGTGATACACCTTCATTTGATAGTTCAACTGGCGAAATGACAATCAATACTTATTGGTATTGTTTTTATGGCAACAAGCGTTATATAGTTCACCCACAAACAGTTAGTTACAAAGGAACATCAAACAGTCGCTTTATGGTAATTGATTTGGTTAATAGTACAGAAGCTAACGCTGTATTAAAAAGTATTGGCTATGATACTTATAACCAAGAACAACATCTCGTGTTATTTACTTACAATCAAGGTACTATTGTGGTTAAAGGAAAACGTACTGACATTAATTTAAATTTGTCATTTATTTATGATGGTGTGCGTTATGACGTAAGTGAATTAAATTTAGATGAATTATCACTCGAAAAAGTTGGCTATTTATCACCTACTGGGGATGATACTATCGGTGATGGCACAAAAACAAATCCATTTAAAACATTTACTGGTGCAGTTAGTAAAGGTTTTAATATTTTAAAATGTGCTGAAGGTGTTTATAAAATGCCGAGTACAGCTTTATCTGATATGGATAAGTTAAAAATAATTTGTGAATGGAATGGTTATAATGCAGATACCAATCCAACACGAAAAGGTGTAGTAATTGATAATAGTGAAGATTTATCAATGACATTAAATTCAACTACTTCACTTTTAGAATGTGAATATTCAAACACATTGTTAGACCAAATTTTTGTAACAAAAGAATTGACAATCAAGTTACCAAATAACAGCAGAAACGCAAACAGACTTGACATTTGGAAAATAGGTGAAACAGTTGACACATCATTAAAATTAACGCCAGTATTAACAATCTCAGAGTGTCAAACAACAGAAAACTCTTGGACTTATGACGGTTCAAAAATTTATGTGAATAGTGAGAACGCAATATTCAAAATAAGCATAAGTTCAAATTATGGTTTATCTTTACACAACATTAACGAAGTTGTATTGGAAGATATAACGTTCTTGTTTAATTTGGGTAACGGTGTTGGAATGACTAACTGTAACAATGTAAAATTAAGAAATTGTCATTCAGGATATTCAAGTTGGCAAAATGGTTTTTCACTTAACAACTGTAACGTTGAAGCTGTGAACTGTACTGCACACCACAACCAAAACGACGGTTTTAATCTTCATTATTTTGGGAATTCATCATTCATTAATTGTCAAGGTTCTTATAACTATGATGATGGTATTAGCCACCACGAAGATTGTAATGGTGTTGTTATTGGTGGTAGTTATCACCATAACGGAAAAGGCGGTGTAGCTTCACCTACCTACGGAAGTGTTGTTGATGTTCATAATGCTATGTTATTTAACAACGGTGTGGGTGTGTATGCTCACGAAGACACAGACTCACCAAAAGAATTTGCAGTATCAAACTGTGCAATTTTTAATAACGCAATAGGCATAAGAAGTAGTTACAAATGTTATTCAATAAACAATCGTTTTAAAGATAATGGTACAGATATGCAAAACGAATATAATGGTAGTATAACAGTTATATAGGTGTAACAAATATGAAAGAAGGGCAACTTAATTGTTGCCCTTTTCTTTGTAGAAAGGAGAAA
>JAEIGA010006334.1_pt1 | contig 18015 bp, 12 predicted proteins | sample 9270691 | NCBI WGS metagenome assembly JAEIGA01 (sample SAMN17057246, study PRJNA624740) | gut metagenome | biome: biome; isolation source: fecal sample | host: Bos grunniens | place: China: Xizang | collected 2019
CAAAGTCTTAACACGGAAATAGTAATCCTTGCCGGGCTCAAGATAACCAAATGTCAAGGCAGTGGGGATTATAATGTTATTACCGCCAACCTTACCAAGCCAAGAGCTATCTGAGAATGCATTAGTAAATGCAGCGTGACCATCGAAAGGAATCATATCGTAGATTACAGTCTGCTTATCAGCAGCCAAAAGCTGAACCTGATAACCTCGCTTCTGGTGGAGCTTCAAGCCTGAACCATCTTCGGGCATAGCGTTTTTTGGGACAGCAGTCCAACGCTGATTTACAGCATCCCACTTGGGACCCCAACCTACAGCTACGTCGTCCCAACCAACTGATACGAACTTTGTACCAGTGTTTACAGTGAGCTGGCGCATATCTGCAGTTGTGAACTCTACAGCCTCAGACTTAGACTCAAGAACGGGAGTACCATCAACAACCTTTGCTACGGCTACGGTGTGAGTAGATGCGTGAGCAAACTGACCACCAATAAGACCACCAGCCATACCATTATCAAGTTCCTCGGCAGGGATGATTACGGGAGTCTCAGCACCGTCAATATAGAATGCATACTGATCTACACCCTTAATACCTGAGAAGACAACTCTTGCGTCAACGAAGAATGGCCAAACCTCTGAGATTACCATCGGACGCTCAGGAAGAACAAGTTCAGTCATGTTAAGAAGCGTAGCTCTCTTTACCGTATTTTCTTTGCTGTAATTCTTAGTAAAAAGAACATTGTCTGATGCATCCTTGATAGTTACTTTAAAGTTATTGTACACTCCTGTAGGAACTGGTACATTGAATTCTGCATCTTGACCATCAGCATCTGAAGTATAATTGATTACAAGTTCAGAAGCTGTAGTTCCAGCAGTCATACATGACTCACCAAGAGTTGCGATATCTACAGGGAACTCACCAGTGATAGTCTTGTCGTTCATAGTAACTACGAACTTTGCATCAGCAGGAAGGTTCTTTACAGGGAAGCGCATTACACCACCTACCTGCTTGAATGACATATGGTCTGCACCTTCACCGAAGGTTGCTACCATCGGAACGTTACTTACGTCCTTTGCATAGTTCCATGTTGCAGGAAGAACATAGTTAAGAGTATTCCCTGCAAGAACTGTATTTGTTGTTCCATTAGCGACAATTCTAGGGTAAGTTGCTAGTATTGTTACATTTGCTTCTTCAGGAATACTTCCTTCAAATTCTGCAGTCTTGGTTCCATGCTCACCTTTAAGAATGAAATCATAGAACTTTCCGTCAGTCGCAAGAACGGAGATAAGATCTCCACTCTGCCATGTGAAGGCACCTGTTTGCGAATCAAGAGATGCCTTTGTGTCTACACCGTCGATACCAGCTGATATGGTAACTGTCTTCATATTGACAGCTACCATATCCTCAGGTTCGGCTAACTCTGCCTGCTGGCAACCAAAGAAAAGACCAGCAAGTCCCAAAAGGAATAATTTAGTTAACTTCATCCTTGTAATTGTTTAGGTTTAATTACTCGCCAAATTCAGGAATTGAATCCTCACCTGAAGCAGTCAGGATGGCATTTTCGATTTCAAGCTCAACGACTTCAATTGTCGGAGCGTCATAATTTAAATTGTTCATAATGTATTAGATTTATAAAATGTATTAGATTTATAATTAGAATTCAAGAAGAGCAGCCTCACCACTAGGAATTCCAAGAGTGAGCCTAGCGCCGTCATATGAAACTGTAATCTCACCGATTGTTGAGTTCAATGTGTTAGTTACCTGAACTGTTTCAGTAGTATTATTATGAGTTACTGTAATCTGACTTACAGATGAATCTATTTCAAGATATGCCTTAACATCTCTATTAGGCATCTCGCTCATTACAAGTGCCTTATAACCCTTATAATTGTCATCGTTCTCAGATCTGCGTGCATCACGGAAACAACCGCAAAGGATAGACTGGCTTCCACTGACAGCCTTCACAGGGCCATAATTGGTTCTACCGGCACCACCATTATCATATAATGGGTAGTATGTTGTTGATGTCATAATTGCACCATCTGCGTGACAAGGAAGAAGTTTCTTTCCTACATTCTTAATATCGGCATTAATTCTTTGAACAATGTAATAGAAATCAGTCTTCTCACCCTGGTGATCAATCATATATGGAGTATTAACAAAACCTTCTCCTGAAGGGGTCCAATAACAGAAATATGAAATACCTTTAGAACCGAGGGCAATGGTTGACCATACGTTCCAACGCTCCTCCTTCTCGGTAGGAAGAAGATTCTCTCCTACTTTACCAGCCTGTGTAATCATAAAGAACGGCATTCTCTTATTCAATGTCTTAGATCTAACCATATCAAGATTAGTGAAATAGTCAGATCCTATTCCGTTCTTGAAGAAAGCATAATAGTCGTATGAAAGAAGTTTTGTAGGTACCTTATCAAGGTATTCATCAATATGTCTGCTATAAGTAGGTGTACCAAGTTTGGTCGCACTCGCATATATTGGGAAAAGATTAATATACACATCTTTATCAGGTATAGCCTCATGGAATGCCTTGGTATATTCACCAAGATGATCAAATTCTGTAGCACTTGGCTCATCGCTTATATAATCCCCGACATAAGCAGGTGATGATGCAAGGTTTGCTTTAATAGATGGAATTACATCGACATTGCCACCATATTGCGTCTGACCGATAAATTTCATACCGAGATCCTCGCAGATACCCAAGATTCGTTTCTGCTCTGCTATTGAGCAATCTACTGCATGACCATAGTAAAGCGTAGTATTAATACCTACATCCTTCATCTCCTGATAACGACTTTTTGTCAATTCATCATTGTAAGTACCGTCTGCGTTAGTATATGTCCAAGGTTCAACTGTATACCAATGAGTAATTGGGAATTCTCCAAGACCATAAACATCATAATTAGTATCATCTGGTTCAGTTCCGACTCCATTATCATTAAATGTTGACTCTTCTATACCATCTGGATCCGCTTCAATCTTGATTTCACCAATTATAAGGAATCCATACTCTTTGGTCTGATTTACGTCTGAACCACTACCGGTAATCTTTTCAAAAGCAAGTATATCGCCTTTTCTGAGTGACATTTCACATTCAAGCTCATAATAACGCTGATAGTGAGCGTAATTTGATGACTTAAAGTCCTTCGTATTATTTTCTACAAGTCTATCTTCAACCTCAGCCCACTCGTTCGGATAAGTCTTGGCAACATCAAGTTCAATTTGCTCGTCTAGAGTTCTTGTGTTATGTACATACACTTTGCGTGAAACTCTTGCTCTATCTTGAGTCATATATGCAACTTTGACAGAAACCTTGCACTTTGTTGCTGCGTTAGACAGCAATACATCAGAATTAAGAGGAGGTGTACAAATCATCGAACCACCATGGCTAGTAATTGCCTGTCCCATAGCAATTGCGCCAAAGATCGGATATATGTTTCTCTCAACTTTTGATGTATTTACACTCCAGCCAGCCAAACTTCCAGCATTTGAATTGAGAACATTATACTTTCCCCCTTCGAATGCCTTATCATACCAGCCAAGATTATCTGCCCTGAATACTTTATTGAATGTATGTGTGGTCCACTTACGATTACCCGTATCAAGATTCAAGAATGCGGAATAACCTGTAGGAGTGTCCAAAATATATGAATCCCAACCCTGACGCTTTGTTGTCTCCATGTCAGGATTAACTGCTACAGACCAGTTCATATAGTCTGAGCCGACCATAATATCGTCAAAGCCCTCATAAAGTACTTCATTTTCAGAAGGTACATGTGCAGCATCTGTAGAAAGCCTTACAAAATCTGACCAAGCAGATCCTCCTCTTGCAGAGGAAAGAGGATATGGATACGGCTTACCAGTATTATCTGGAGCAATATAGTCACCCTTTGAGAAGTCAATCTCCTCTACACCGTCGATTGTCTTTACACGGAAATAATAATCCTTTCCTGGCTCAAGGTAACCGAATGTTATTGCTGATGGATTAAGGATATTGTTGCCATTGATCTTACCCATTGTCGCAGAATCATAATATGCATTTTGATGTATAGAATGACCATCAAATGGAATCAAATCATAGATGACAGTAGTTTTATCATCAGCAAGAAGCTGTACCTGATATCCACGAGTTTGGTGGAGCTTACGTCCCTGCGCATCTATATCCGGATAATTTGCGGAAGACACAGTAGTCCATTTTCCATTTACATACTTAGGTCCGCCATCAATGGAAACATCATCCCAACCTACAGAAACGAACTTCGTACCTGTATTAGTTGTAAGCTGACGTATATCTGCAGTTGTAAATTCTACAGGGACAGACATTGACTCTGCAACAGCCTCTCCATCAACAACCTTAGCAACAGCTACGGTGTGAGTAGATGCGTGAGCAAACTTACCACCGATAAGAGCACCCACCTTGTCTCCAAGATCCTCAGCTGCTACGATTACTGCCTTCTCTGAGCCGTCGATATAGAACGCATACTGATCTACACCCTTAATACCTGAGAAGACAACTCTTGCATCAACGAAGAATGGCCAAACCTCTGAAATAACCATCGGACGCTCAGGAAGAACGAGTTCCTTCATATTGAGGAGTGTTGCTCTGTTGACTTTGTTCTCAGCACTATATTTCTTGGTAAAAAGTTCGTTTCCTTCAGCATCCTTGATGGTTACAGTAAAGTTGTTGTAGACTCCTGTAGGAACTGGTACATTGAACTCTGCATCCTGACCATCAGCATCTGAAGTATAATTGATAACAAGCTCAGAAGCAGCTGTTCCAGCAGTCATGCATGATTCACCGAGAGTAGCGATATCTACAGGGAACTCACCTGTGATAGTCTTATCATGCATAGTAACTACAAATGTGGCTTCTGCAGGAAGGTTCTTCACAGGGAAGCGCATTACACCACCCACCTGCTTGAATGACATATGATCTGCACCTTCACCGAATGTTGCTACCATCGGAACGTTGCTTACGTCCTTTGCATAGTTCCATGTTGCTGGAAGCACATAGTTGAGAGTATTGCCGGTAAGAACTGTATTATCTGTTCCATTAGCGACAATTCTAGGGTAAGTTGCGACGGTAGTTACAGCAGCTGTCTCAGGAATTTTTCCTACAAATTCAGCAGTCTTGACTCCATATTCTCCTTCAAGAATGAAATCATAGAACTTTCCGTCAGTTGCAAGAACAGAAATAAGGTCTCCGCTCTGCCATGTGAAGGCACCTGTCTGTGAATCAAGAGATGCCTTTGTGTCTACACCGTCGATACCAGCTGATATGGTAACTGTCTTCATATTGACAGCTACCATATCCTCAGGTTCGACTAACTCTGCCTGCTGGCAACCAAAGAAAAGACCAGCAAGTCCCAAAAGGAATAATTTAGTTAACTTCATCTAATTAATGTTTATGCTAGATTACTCGCCGAATTCAGGAATTGAATCCTCTCCTGAAGCAGTCAGGATAGCGTTTTCGATTTCAAGTTCTACGACTTCAATTGTCGGAGCGTCATAATTAAATTTTTCCATCATTTATAGGATTTTAAATTATAATTTCACACAAAACTGTTTACCTAATTCATAATCAAATGTATCTGGAGTAAAACGGACATAACCACTCCATGGATAGAATGTCATTTCGCCGAAATATACCCGACCTTTAATATAATATAGATCAACACGTACGAAAGGAAAGCCAGATGAGAGTGTCTTAGCTACCTGTAACATTTCATCTAAGCCTTCAGGTTTATTTAGATCTGTATCATCAAACTCAGGACAATCACTTGTTATATGAAGATTCTTCCAATCTGTATCATAAAAGTTCCTCTTATGTCCTATATATCTGTCTATATCATATACAATACAATAGGGTTTGCTATCAAAACAAAATATTTTATAATCAGAAATACCCGCTTCTGGATTTAAATCATTTTCCAAGTACTCCTCAATAATATACCGAGATTCTTCAATGCATGTATAAGCCCATTCTCTTCCTGCATTTACATTCTTCTTGTTTTTCCATTGTTTGAGTCTGACAATAGTTTCATCGACATCTAGAGTGGTCTTATCATGGCAGATGAGTATATTTTCACCCCCTCCACCATCTGTACTTTTGATTACAAACCTATTAGGAAGAGCCTTGAAATCTATTTCAGAGGGATCAGAACATACAGAATAAAGTTTATTCAAAGTCGAACCTAAACCCTTTGATTCAACAAAACTGCGGACCTCGTACTTATCAACACACTTACCCATCATAGGGTTGCGGTAATTAATCTTGTACCACTGCAACTTTTCCGTGAACCTCTTCGGATTGCGTAAATCAAGTTTCGACTCCATCTTGATACGATACTGCAATCTTAACATTAAGGAATCAGGAACAAATGATAGAAATTTTAATATTAGGAACCTCAGTCTTTGACTACGTAATATCTTTTTATAGTTCATAGGTTCTAATTATCTCATTTAAAAAGCGGGAACGTCGATTCACGAGAATCTCTTCTTGAAACTGAGAAGCCTTCTGAAAATTGTCTTTTATAATTTGAACTACCTCTTCATCTGACTCAATAAGTTTCTCGACAACTTCTGCCAATTCTCGAAAATCTCCTGGTTTATAAATACATTTGGCATCGACCAATTCTGGCATGCCCCCGACATTAGAACATATACAAAGTAATCCCCGGCTCATAGCTTCTACAACTGAACGAGGTAAACCTTCCGTTCTACTTGGTTGTATATAGAGGTCGAAATTATCCAATAACTCGTAAATTTCTTCGTGAGGAATTGTACCTAAGAAATGTAATTTTTCTAATTCCAAGCCATAGTCAAGTGCTACTTGCTTCAATCTTTCAGGAGATCCTCCGCCAATCAAAGTATACTCTACATCATAACCGTCAGATTTCAATATTGACATAGCCTTTATAACATCATCCTGCGCTTTATATCTCACATCTACCGCACCGATTGTTGCAATACTCAGTTTCTTTCGATCAGTTTTATTTCGCATTTTGGAAATACGTTCTGCCCAAAAGGATTCAGATGCTTGTGGTACAATAACATCAGAAATTCCTATTGCAATACCATTTGTAGGATATTTTTTCTGCAAATATTCATCTGTTACATAGATTACATAATCAGATCTCCTGATTATTCTTGAAGTACAGAAATGTGAAATCGGTGCCATGAACTTTCCTGATAAGCTATGATACCATAATATATCCCATGCACTAGCAATTACTACTGATAAGAACTTCTTATTATGTTTTTGAGCATATCGCTGAGCTATATCACATACTGATGATGGTACAAAACCTATGACTATATCGGAATTTATGACCTCTTCCTCAATAATAGCTTTGTTAGGTTGTCTATTGATGAAACGTTTGTATAGCGTATTTTCTTTATCAATCTCACGAATGGAAACTTGACTCAAATCAATAGGTCTATTTACTGATATTTCGTGACGTATAGGCAGAAGCAACTTGATATCACCCAATAAAGAGTAAGCTTTGATATGTTCATCAATATATCTATGATAATATACTCCATTGACTTCCTCAAGGTAGTAATTATCAGTTATCATCAGTACGCGCATTCCTTGTTATCTAAAGTTTTGAAAACAAAACCCTTAGCTTCAGATAAGCATCAGCTTTGGGGGTTCCCATTGTATATCTTTTATCTAGAATGAGTCCGAATTTATTCTTCAAAGAATTACGATAATGGGCTACTCTTGAAACTATAGTTCTAGTGTCATCTGCCATTTCACTTTCGTAACAGAAGAGGAGTTCCTTTGCCTGCTCTTCTCTGTCATGATTATGTCGAGAAGATGACAAATGTTTAATACGTCTCTTCCAGATATCCTTTCTACTATTTTTCTGACCTATCTGATTGTTCTCATGTTGTCTATATAGCATCGATGGCTCAAAATCATAGACTACCACGCCCATCAGCACAGCCAACTGGAAGATCCAGAAATCATGAGCTATAATCCTTCGTGGTGGAGCAGACTTTACCAAATCCTTGAGTCCTTTGGTAAAGACCATAGAGCAACCCGGTGCGATATTACGAACCAAGCAAGTATATTTATCAAAAGTCTGTACATGCGTGTGTATTCCTCCATAAGTCTGTCCATCCTTATAGTAGTAAACATTGGAGCAATAGAGGCTTCTTGGATTATCCAGCGTTTCTAATGTTTTGACTGCGCGTGATAATTTATCGGGGAGCCAAATATCATCCTGATCACAAAACGCATAATAGTCACTGTCTGGTGCATGCAAGACTAAATCTATGAAACTTTGTGCAAATCCAAGATTATTACCAGTATACCACTTGAGTTTGCCCTCTTTCTGGTAGGTATCTAAGATCTCGCGGGTCCTGTCGGATGAACCATCATCTCGAACAAGAATATCCACTTCTACATCTTTCTGGACAAGAAGTGACTCAATCTGTTCTACAATGAACTTTTCTCCGTTATATGTTGATAACAATACACAAACTTTCATTATTAAAATGCTCTGAAGACAGCCTCACTTTGTTCATTGTAATCCTGTGTAAAAACAGAATTATAAGGAAAATATCGCTTGTATGCTTCATATCCAGCAGGTTCAGTAAGCTCAAAAGCACGAATCAAAACCATCAGAGCTACCACTACAATAGTTGCGTAGTGTCTTAAGCTGTTTCTGTTTATCTTTGGTAGAGATAATGCCTGAGTTATTGAAATAATCAGCATTATCTCAAAATAGTTATAAAATCTGAAGAAGATGGGCATTGCAATCCTGAGAAAAACTACAAGAATATAACATAACAGATATGGTATGAAAACATCCGTCTCCCTACATTTATTTAAATATAGAACATATATTAAGTATGCTATAGGCAAGATTCGGCTTATAAATAGAGAAATTACCCCTGCCGAACTCAATGTGGATTCTCCATATATATCACTCTCAATATACTTTGTTGCCTTTTCTGCAGCCATTCCTTCAATGCCGACCATCCCATCTACGACTGAATTCATCAAATCACTGATACTGAAGAACAAAATCAAAAAAGCAGCAAACACAAAAGGCAAGTATTTGTTAACTTTTAGGTATTTGATTAAAGGAAATAGAAATGTTATAAATCCAAAAGTATGAACTAAAGCAGCAGGCCAGACTCTTAAATAATATTTCTTATAGTTATTTTCTGATATAAGGGCATCAAGGCCAAAGAGATAAAATGCAATTGCGATACTCTCTCTCATTGCCTCAAAACAGTAATTCCACCATTGAAAAAGAAAAAACAGTAGAATTCCCAGAAAAGGCTTTGGTGAGTGCCTTTTAATAAACCAAAATACAACAATATTTACAATTGCAGCCTGTATGAACTGCACAGTATAAAAGCCACCTCCTATACTTTTGGCCAATGAATTAATAAATACCCAAAGTATGTCATTACCATAATCACCTTTAAAACTGAATTCAGAGAGAGGCGGGTAATATGGTGAGTAAAAACTCTCCATATAATTTATAGTATCAAAACCTATTCTATATCTGCATCCTGCAACCAGTATAAGTAGTATGCAGGTGAATATATAATTAAGCTCACGATACTTTCTACTGATGCCATAATCATATTTACAGCATAATATTATGATGTATATCAGTAGAATCAGATAAATCATTCTTGCCGCCTTATTTCTGTTGAGACCAGTGTGTAGACTGAGTTATAGTATTTATATAAAACTCATCCTCTGATGATAAGGATGATGAGTCGGCATACCATGGCAGGTGTTTGATAACATACGGAAAACCTGTACGGTAAGTCTTCTGATATCTATCGGCTTTACCCCCGGAGAAAGGTCTGTATAAAGCAAATGTAGTATCTATCTCAGCCTGATAGATACCATCTTCAATCTCATCTTCCCAAAATCTGCTCTCATGGAAAATAACACTTTCTTTATTATGGTAGCAATCAGGAAGATTGTCTATACGTAAAGCAAATCCTGCTTTTTGGCACCAAGGATATTTTTCAAGAATATCAATAAACTTCTGTATAAAATTATCTGGACAGTTCTCGTCTATCTCCATGTCTGAATCAGTATATACATAATATGATTTCCAGAACTGTTTATAGATATCGGTTTTCCAAATTGCAAGATATCCGACATTCCTCTTTAATCTGAAAACTTTATATGGACAAACTGTATAATAATCAAGAAGGGGAGGATAAGTAGAATTGTTATCGATTATATAAATGTTATGATATCCTCTTACTGTAAGCGAATCTATCAATAGTTTCAAATATGTAAGACGATTATAGTTATTGATAATTATCGGAACATCATATGGATTATTAATTGCTCTGCCAAACAACTTATAGCGTATATGACTTATTATAATACCTAAACGACAAATTATTGTCTTTATTCGACTTTTCAACATTACGCTTTCAATATATTGATTAACCTTTTGACAAAGGACTTCATTCCGGAAGTAAAGATTAAAAGTAAAAGTCCCAACACCAATGCTGATATTGATGCATATGACAATGCGCTAAGACTCCATGACAAAAGTCCGCATAACTCGAAGGTAAATATGGAATTATATATATATGAAATTATAAGATATGCTATTAATGCAATCGGTATATGTTTTATATATAATAAGATACATTTGAATATATGCACCTTGAATCCTCGTCTGAACAGAAAGAACTGCTTCCAACAGAAAATAACAAGAAACAAACTAATGAATACTCCCAATAAAACACCTTTGATTCCCCAAATACTACCTAGGAGTACGGATAAAGTCAGATTAAGAATTGACTCAACAATTGGTGACCATATATCGTTAAATAACCCATATGCATTGATAAATGCGTCAGGAGTCAGTCTGTTAAGGTTTATGAACATAATCGCAACAAACAGAACCAGACATTCGTTATCCAAGAGTAAGTCTGGTCCCATCCAGATCTTCATAAATGGTTGAGTCATGGCATATGAAGTAAAACATATGACTGTAGTTATTAGAAATCTTATTGAAAACAGTTCATCAAATACCTTTAATATACGATCTTTATCACCTCTGGCAACAAGATTTCCAACTCCGGCGTTCATGCTGCTGAAAATAGCAATAATCAATGAAGTCACACCAGATATAATCAGCATATAATTGCCATAAATTGCAACTAACTCAAGGGTTGCAATACCATAAATTATTATTGGACTCAATCTTGTAAGAATGATGCCCCCAAGTTTGTGAAAGAATAATTGTTTGGTCTTTATCCATACTGTCGGGTATTTATCCATTAATTCATTACCAGATAATTCGCTACCGCCTAAATATGGATAGGTCTGTCTTATTGTGATATTAAGAGTAAGTGATGCAATAATTGCAAACAGGACTTCAAGTATTAACCACCAGATGTAACCAAATTCAGAGAAAGTTATAAGAATGATCTGAAATACTAGTTTAATTAGTATTATGCTCTTATAGGAGTACTGAATCTTGTATTCTTTCTGATCTGCCGAAAGAAGAATCTGTTTATAATTTACAAAGAAACCTAATAATGAAGAGAATAATAAAGCTATATAAGTTGCGTAGCTATACCATAATGGAATGGTTGTTTTAACAAAAATCAGTGGGAAGAAAACAAGAAGTATTGCGCTTGCTGCAATAATCACGAGGGCAATTTTCCTATAAAGCCAACCTTGTAAACTTACAATATCATTTATGGCAGTTCTATCATTTTCATATAACGGTTTGTATAAAGTAAATCCTATCGCTGACCCAACACCTAACTCGGCCAGATTAAGGAATTGTAATATACTGCTGATAGTCGTATTCAGTCCAAGTAATTCTTCGCCTAAGTACTCTATGAATATTTTTCTTGAGATAAACTGAAGAACTAGGTTTACAGCATAAAACAAAAGTGCTACTATACTATTTTTAGCACTTTTAGCTGTTAAAGTCTCTTCTGACATTACGAGTATATTTCAGAATGTAAATTTATTATTGCAAGTGTTTTTTTAATGATTTGTAAAAATCCTCACCAAACAGCACCCACGCAGCAGAGCAACATCCAGCAAGAAAAGTAAAGACTATCAGTAGTTTCGCCTTGCTGGGTGCTGCTTTCCTTATTGGAACGACTACGGGGTTGATGATGGCAAAAACCGGCTTTGCCTGCTCAGCTTGAATACGGGCTCCTTCTAATTGGGTAGCTACCTGTGAGTATACCTGATATGCAAGGTTCATTTCCTGTTGCAGACGTTCACGCTCGGCCTGTGCACTCTGAAGAACGACATTCTTGTTCGCATCAATATGAGAGGCATATGCCTGCTGAGCCTTATAGTAGTCAGCTTTACGTTGTGTACAGATTACCTCAAGGTTTTCAATATCCTGTCTGGCCTTTGATGTGCGATAATCTGACATATAATCCTTCAGATTCTCGGTTATAGCCTGCATTACTGTAGATACAACCATCGGGTCCTGAAGCTGGAGTGACATAGATGTCTTGCCGGTCTTCTTATCTACTAATACCTGTATGTTTTCTGCAAAGAACTTCACGACATTACGTTCCTTCTTAGGAAGGTTGAATGGGTCTAGATTGCCACTATTCGTTGTCTCCTCTTTTTCAGTAGAAACGAGATCCATACACCATCCGAGAACCCTGAAAGGGAATTTCAATATCGGATTCCACCATGGTCTCTTCTGGTATTCCTTCATATATTCGACTAGCGGGAGCGTCATCACACTGTCCCTTCTTTCAAAAGTTACAGGGAGATCGAAGAGTTCAAAGATGAACGGAGTAGAATGAACTACATCAGGAAACATTTCGACACTGATAGCATCGACGCTGTTGTTTAGATTGACTCCCATCATCGAGGCTATGCTGCTTACGCCTGAACCGACCTTCTGCTGGGTTTCCGGAGCGAATGTGACACTTGCTTTGTAAGTCTTCGGGATGCTGAAGCCTACTACTAGACCGATGATTGCACCGGCGATGCACCACTTGATTATCATGGAGCGTTTTTTCCAGAGCTTGGAGATCAGTTCCATGATGTCGATTTCAGGATTGTCGTCGTGGTATGGAGTATTGTTTGGATTTTCTTGCATTTGTTTTTGTTTTGGGATTCCCGGCTTGACCGGACATGGCAGTTTCTTGAGATGCCCGATCGGGTCGGGCATGACGTATGTGATTACTTTATTATATTACCGATGGTGGCAATCATGGTTCCGAGGGAGGCTGCGGTTGTTGAGATACTGAGGATTTCCTGGAGAGTACTATCCTTGTCGCGTTTTTTAGGAACGACGATCTCGCAGCCTGGCTGGACAGCTCCTTTACTGAACCTCCTTGCCCTGGCAACCGTTCCGTTCATGTAGATGACATAGGCCTTGTTCTTCTTCGACCTGAATCCATAACCGCCGGCCATATCAACAAAATCATTGACATTCATGCCTGAAGAATATGCTACTGTATTAGGATAAAGAACATTTCCGGATATCCTTACTGTATTGTTGAACTGAGGTATTATGATTCTGTCTCCTTCCTTGATCACAAGATCCTCGTCACATCCGGGATTGGCAAGAGCCTTCTCGAAGTCAACTCCGACGTAATATCTATTGTTCAAATATAACTGATCTGTTGAAATACTATCCTTAGCAGAGTTTATTACATTCAATGTCGCCCTAGCACGTCTCAATTCATCTTCACTCATTTTGCGGCTGAGTCTGGCTCCTTTTAGATATGCCCATTGGTTCACACCACCGGCTCTACGTACTAAATCAGAGATTCTTTCCGATCTTTTGCTGATTGCGTAGAATCCTGGGAAAACAACTTCTCCCCGGACTTCGACCATAGCTTGTTCTGAATAAGAAGGGCTCTTATGTACAAAGATATTGTCATATGGCTGAAGAATGAATCGTGTCTCTGAGTCAAGGACATATCCATCTTTAAAGGTAAATGTAAAGATCTGAGCTAACTCTTCTGACTGCTCAGTACTTGCAGTATTCTTGATTCTTCGGGTAACGTCGATCTTTACAGTCGAGGCTGACTCAAGGAGACCGCCAGCGAGTATGATGGCGTCTTCGAGAGTGGTGTTGTCTGTATACACGAACGTTCCTGGTCTTGCTACCTCACCACCGACTGTGATATTGCCGAGGTCCTTGAGGTCGTGGATGCTTGGGATGTAGAGTACATCGTTCTTCACGAGCTTCACGTCAGGTGCTGTGCCTGCCATTATCGCTCCGATGTCCACTGGGAGCATCTCGAGTGTGAGGTCCTCACGCTCTCTTGTAATGAGGCCACGGTTTGTGAATGCGTCACCCTTGAGGCCTTCAGACTTCTCGATGAGCTGCTTCACTGTGCTGATCTCGTTTCCGAGTTCGTATGTACCTGGACGATATACTGCTCCTTTGACTTCGATTCTGTTCTCAAACCTGTCGAGCATCGCTCCGACTGTGAGGGCGTCGCCTTCCATAAGCTGGAAAGTAGCGTAGTCAGGCTCGTTGATTGTGAAGATCTGGTACTCGGAACCGTTGCGGCGGATCATCCTGATGTTCTTTGTATAGGCATCTCCGGTGAAGCCTGCAGCATAGTCGATAAGGTCTGCAATTGTCTCACCTTCCTTGAGCTCGTATGACATAGGACGTCTTACGTTACCTGCAATATCTACGAGGATGTCGTATGTCGGCACGTTGATGATGTCGCCTTCCTCGAGGATGGTGTCGTCCATCTTGCCTTCACGGATGAAGTCGTAGATGTCGATTGTAGCGACTACCTTGCCCTTGCGGATGAGCTGGATGTCACGGAGGGTTCCGAGGCGGCTTACTCCGCCTGCTCTGTGGAGAGCGTGGTAGATGTTGGAGAGTGACGAGAGGTAGTATGTTCCCGGATTCGCCACTTCGCCCATCATGTTGACCTGGATGGTCCTGATGTTGCCGAGGGTGAGCTTGATCTCTGACTTTGCATTGTCTCCATCGACTGAGTAGATCTGGCCGAGCTTCTTCTTCATGTAGTTGTCAGCCTGCCTGATGGTCATGCCGTTGAGGCTGATCATGCCTACGTCAGGGATGTTGATCGTTCCGTCCTGCGAGATTGTCCTTCTGATTGTCGCCTGGTTGGTTCCCCAGATATCGATGATGACTTCATCGCCAGGGCCGAGGACGTAGTTGGTCGGCGTAGGAAGGTTCGCACTTGGGGCGAAGGTCAGGTTACGGCTTGTGAAGATATTGCGGCCGAAGACTGTCTTTGCTCCGTTCTGACCGAGTTCTGTCGATACTGCGTCGAGGTCACCGGCTTCTGTCTCAAGAGCACCGTCGTTGATGCGTCTTTGATACTCCTGGACGCCTGCCACCTTTGAGGCTTCGGTCTGGGAAGCCTGTTCCTGTTCGTACTTTGTCTTGATGCGCTCTGCCTGCTCCTTGGTCACACCACGTGCCGCAAGCTCCTTTGCCATGTCCATCTGAGACTTGCCAGATGCTGCTCCGTCCTTCACGTAAGCTATCACTGCATCATCAGACATCTGTGCCCCTGCAGGCTGGGAGGCTAGTGCAAGGGCAATTACAGAAATGAGTAGAGTTATTTTTCTTTTGATAAAATTTGTCATAATCATTTATTGATGTATTTCTGATGTGATGTTATCACAGTTTATATCAAGAAAAGTCCTGAATCTTTCAAATCCAGTCGTATGGCCAACATGAGTCCATTTTCCCACTTTTTTAAGGAATTGGAAAAACGGAGTTTCATTACGTTGTATGATACGTACGAAGCCGTAGAAGCCGAAGGTTACCAACAAGCCCAATACAACGACTATATAAAGTTGCCAATCTATTGACAATCCGGCCAAGTATGACACCCACCATGCCAAAATGACAAGGCAATCAGAGAGTACAATGAATATAGTTGTACCGATATGCGAAAAGCCTATATCGAAAAGAAGATGGTGAAGGTGGGTCCTGTCCGGGCTGAACGGAGAATGGCCTCTCATGATCCTGCGAGACATTACCCTTAAAGTATCAAAGATAGGGATAGACAGTACAGCAATCGTAAATGGGATAAGTCCGAAATCCGGATCGACCTTTTCAGCTAAAGGAGAATTGGTGTTCAGTGCCCCTATTACAAATGTAGAAATGATTGTACCCATCAGTAATGAACCGCTGTCGCCAAGAAACATCTTCGATTTTTTACCGAAGACATTATGACAGAAAAACGGGATCAGAGCACCTACGGAAAGGACAGCAACCGACGCAGCTTCCTTGTCATCAGCCCAAATGAAGGCTCCTGCGAATACAATACATGACAAAATACAGAATCCGGAACAAAGACCGTTTACTCCGTCAATAAGGTTTATAGCATTGATGATACCCACGCACACAAATACAGTAAGAGGCACTGCAATCCATTCGGAGATGTTGTAAATGCCCCACAATCCATGAAAATTATTGAGTGAATAACGATTGCAGAAGACCAGCAGAAGTATCACGATGATCTCTATGATGAATCTCATGTATGGGGACAGAGACAGGATGTCGTCCATAGTACCTACGTAGACCATGATGGCCATCAGTCCCATTATTGCATAGAGTGACGATGTCTCATAGAACAATCCTGTAAAGACAAGGGATACGATAATGCCGAAGAATACAGCTATACCTCCTAATACCGGTACCGGCGTCTTCTGGATTTTTCTGGCATCAGGATTATCTACGATATTCTTTAGAATAGCAATCTTCAGAACTTTCTTAAAGATCCACCACGTGCTCACAAGGGCAACAATGAAAAGAATCGTGTAATATAGTATCGCATCCATGCTTGTGATCAGTTGAGAGAAATCCAAAACAAAAATCCCCAATGGCGGACATTGAGGATTACATAAAATATTGATAAGGAAGGGTATAGATACAAATTAGGGACACCAAGAAATGTCTTTTCTTAGAGTCACGAGGAAATTTACAAACGCCTTCCTTTAGGCCGAATCGAGTTGCGCTATCCAGCAGCAGGGTACAATTCAGCATCTATTTGTCTAGTAAATCTTCGCAAATATATAATATTTGGGGGACAAAAGCAAACAATTAAGGGAGCATTCCCCCCCCCACCAAGAAATGGGCTGAAAGCATCTGAGAAATCGATTTTGGATAAAAATGAACAGAAAATCATTCATCGATCGGCTCGATGAATCGAGGATCGATATAATTTGTCGCAACTGCCAGGAGACCAGGCAGTTCGACAACGACACGACGGGAACGTCTGATACGCATGATTGTACCTTGAATATCTTTGAAAGGTCCTTCGGTAACGCGGACTTTCTGACCTTCGTGGAGCTTGTCGGTAATGGCTTTGAGATATAGGGTTTCATCTGACATGATCCGGCAGACCTGCATGAAATCTGACATAGCCTTGTCGGATACGATGATGGGTTTGCGGGTCGATTTATCCCACATGAAATGGGCGGGACGGTTCTCCCCCAGCCCTTTGAGATAATCGTCCATCCACGCACTTGTAGAGCGGATGAAACAGAGATTGGAAATCGCTGGTACTGTAAGGGTTACGGTCGTACCGTCCTTGACGGTCTTCTTACGGGTCATAGGCACGAAATACTCCACTCCAATCTCCTCAAGAGCAGCGCAGAACTTCAGTACCCTGCCATACGAAACCCTTATCGCGAACCAATGTATCTCCTTATCTTTCGTCATAATGCAAATGTACGACATTTACTTGACTTTACCAAGGCGTTTCAGCGCCGCGACCGGGGCGGGTATTTGCAGCAGCAAATACGGAAAGCCGGAAAGGGAGCCCGGAGAGCGAAGTGAGACGGCATGCCCCTCGGGGCTGTCGCCAAAGGCGACTGGGGGTAAACATATCTCCACGAAAAAAGCCATCGGTTGCCGATGGCTTTTTTTGTGGAGATGGGCGGACTCGAACCGCCGTTTTTTACCGTTCATCTCCGTTTAATAAAGTGTTCATTTTTAACACTTTAAGTCTGTTTGAGTACAATGCAATTTACTTGTATATTTCAAAAAGTG
>JAEIGA010006335.1_pt1 | contig 18014 bp, 14 predicted proteins | sample 9270691 | NCBI WGS metagenome assembly JAEIGA01 (sample SAMN17057246, study PRJNA624740) | gut metagenome | biome: biome; isolation source: fecal sample | host: Bos grunniens | place: China: Xizang | collected 2019
CGTTCTTCGCCAAGATGGTGATACCACGCTCGCGCTCAAGTTCGTTGTTGTCGAGAATGAGCTCGCCTTTCTGCTCGTTCTCGCGGAAGAGGTTGGCGGTGTACAACATCTTGTCAACCAAGGTGGTTTTACCGTGGTCAACGTGTGCGATGATGGCTATATTTCTGATGTTTTGCATAATCTTGTATGTTGCTATTGCGACGTTATTTGTGGCTTTGCCACGTTGTCTGCTAATCGCGTTTTATGCTCGCGAGCGGGCGTTGGCATGTGCGCGTATTACGCACACTATAAAAAATCGGGCAAAGGTACTACTTTTTTTGCAGATGTGCAAGTTTTTAAGGTAAAAGTTTGTTTGAGCAGTGATTTTTTTAAATTGTGCGTACAAAGATCGTTGCTATTCAGGTGTAGTATGTATATGCAACTCGCCCACGCGAGGGGCGTGGGCGAGATATTGAAGGTCAAGAGATTTGACTGTTATTTTCTCTTGGCTGGTTCAGCGTTAGGTTTGCCAATAGCTTCGCGCATAGAGGTGTCTGCTTGGATATTCTGCATACGGTAGTAATCCATGATGCCGAGGTTGCCGTTGCGGAAAGCTTCTGCCATAGCCTGTGGCACAAGTGCTTCTGCCTCAATGACTTTGGCTTTGGCTTCTTGTGCTTTTGCCTTCATCTCTTGTTCGGTAGCGATAGCCATCGCACGGCGCTCTTCTGCCTTGGCTTGAGCGATGTTTTTGTCCGCCTCGGCTTGGTCCATTTGCAGTTGTGCACCAATATTCTTACCTACATCGATATCAGCAATATCGATACTGAGAATCTCAAACGCGGTACCTGCGTCTAGGCCTTTGGAAAGTACCAATTTAGAGATGCTATCGGGGTTCTCCAGCACCATCTTGTGGCTGTCGGACGAACCAATGGAACTGACGATACCTTCGCCTACGCGTGCAAGGATAGTGTCTTCGCCTGCACCGCCGACCAGTTGCTTGATATTAGCACGAACAGTGACGCGTGCTTTAGCGATAAGCTGAATACCATCTTTAGCCACGGCAGTCACAGGTGGGGTGTCGATAACGCGTGGGTTGACAGACATTTGTACGGCCTCAAAGACATCGCGACCTGCGAGGTCAATGGCCGTAGCCATTTGGAAGGTAAGGGCCATATTTGCTTTGCTAGCGCTGACCAATGCGTGTACTACACGTTCGATATGACCGCCAGCTAGGAAATGGGCTTCTAGTCCATCGCGCTTGACATCGGTAAGACCCGCTTTGTGTGCCTCGATAAGGCAATTGACAATGCGTGTAGGTGGCACCTTACGAATACGCATCAAGAAAAGCTGTATCAAAGATACATGTACACCACTTACTACGGCGTTGATCCAAAGCATGAAAGGCACGTAGTAGAAGAAAATAATCACTAGGATAGCCAGCATCGCTATACCTACAAGTTGTAAGATTTCCATATTATTTGAATTTAAAGTTGATAGTCTGAAGTTTGAAGGCAGGGCTATTTCTGGAGTTCTTCCATGTGTTTACCTGGTGTGGGCATGTCAATTCCGCCTTCGATCTTGGTGTTGAGTGCCATCTTGTCCATAGCTTTGCTCTTGATGAAGACATAAATAGCGATAGCGCTGAGCACTACGCATGCAATCAAAGTGACATGTCCAGCCCAAGCCCAAAGGGCAGCGAGCTTGATATAAGCTACGGTAACGGCTCCTGCCAAGCTAAGGATGCCGAAGATGCCAGCTACGCCAAAACCAGGCAAGAGAAACATCTCTGCCAATAGCAATCCTATGCCAAATAGGACGAGAAGAATGGTAAGAAGAATATACATAATAGGTAGTAATTTGGTTTTAGGCTGCAAATTTACAACAAAAAAATCATATATGCAAGAATTTAAAAAAAATTACTTATAAGTAAGGTGTTTTTTCTGCTTGATATATCCAAAATTTATTTGCACATATAGAAAAAAAGCAGTACCTTTGCAGACGTTTTGCAGAAGATAGGTGGTAAAGTTTTTCTATTTTCAGCATAAATGTGCAATACATAAATGATTTTGGCAGATGAGTAAAAATCTAATGATAGTGGAGTCTCCGAGCAAGGGAGATAATATAGCAAAATATTTGGGTAAGGATTTCCGCGTGATGGCTTCTCGCGGACATATTCGTGATATAGAGGGTGTGGGAAAGAATAGTATGGGTATAGATTTTGATAACTCCTATGCGCCTAACTATGTGATAGATAAAGATAAGGAGAGTTTGGTAGAGGGCTTGCGTAAAGAGGCAGCCAAGGCAGATAAGGTATGGTTTGCAAGCGACCCTGACCGCGAGGGAGAGGCTATTGCATGGCACATACAAGAGGTGTTGCAGTTGCCAAAGGATAAAGTGTGTCGCGTGACCTTCAATGATACCACCAAAGAGACCATTTTGGAATCGATCAAGCATCCCCGAAGCATTGACATGAATATCGTGAACGCCCAGCAAGCACGCCGTGTGATAGACCGTATAGTAGGTTTTGAGTTATCGCCGGTGTTGTGGAAAAAAGTCACAACCGGTCTGAGTGCAGGACGTGTGCAATCGGTAGTGGTGCGCATGGTCGTGGAGCGTGAGCGTGAGATAGAGAGTTTTGTAAGCAATTCAAATTATAGGTTGACGGCCGAGTTTATAGGTCATACGCCAGAGGGGAATAGTGTGGTATTCAAGACCGAACTGAATCATCGCTTTGCAAGCAAGCAGGAAGCTATGGATTTCTTGGAGGCATGCAATAAGCAACAGTTTACCATAACATCGGTAACGCACAAACTGGGTCATCGTTCTCCAGCTCCACCGTTTACTACCTCATCTTTGCAACAAGAGGCAGTGAGAAAGTTGCGTTTTTCTGTATCCAAGACGATGCGACTGGCGCAATCGCTATATGAAGCGGGCCATATCACCTATATGCGTACTGATTCGGAGAACCTGAGTGCACTAGCTATCAATACAGCCAAGACGGAAATTATCAAAGAGTATGGCGATAAATACCACAAGGCACGTCAGTATAAAACGACAACGAAGGGTGCGCAAGAAGCCCACGAAGCGATTCGTCCTACTTATATGAATGTGGTGTCAGCAGGTGGCAATAACGACGAGCGCCGACTATATGACTTGATTAGAAAACGTGCTATAGCATCGCAAATGGCAGATGCGGAGACCGATACTACGCGTGTAGAGGTGTCAATGAATCAGTTGCCATACTTGTGGGTTGCCAACTACTCGGTGATAACCTTCGACGGATTCATGCGCGTGTATACGCAGAGTGCTGACGAGGAACTCTCTTCCCAAAGTACGCCGTTGTCAGCTAACCTGACATTGTCGCCCTGCGAATTGTCACACGTCGTAGCGCAAGAGTCATTTACGAAGGCGCCAACGCGTTATGACGAGGGTTCGCTGATCTATCAGATGAAGGTGATGGGAATAGGTCGTCCATCTACATATGCTCCAGTGGTAGAGACTATCCAGTCTCGCGGATACGTGGAGAAAGGCAATGTAGCAGGTGTAGCACGTGAGTACAATATCCTGACACTCAAAAATGGGAAATTGCAAGATACAACCAAGACTGAGATGGTAGGAGCTGAGTCGGGCAAATTGTTGCCAACAGATTTGGGACGAATAACCAATGACTTTTTGGTAGAGCAATTCCCTGCAATTATGAGTTATGACTTTACAGCAAGCGAGGAGGAACAGTTTGACGCTATTTCAGCAGGGCAAGCCAATTGGGTGAAGACTGTAGATGAGTTCTACCATACTTTTCATCCGCTGATTCAGCAGGTGCCCGCCGGCAAGATGGCTGCTCGCTTGATTGGATACCATCCAGAGACTGGTGAGGTGGTAGTGGCGCGTATAACCAAAAATGGTCCATGTGTGCAGGTAGGTGATAGTGATGAGCAGAAACCTAAGTTTGCTTCGCTCCAAAAAGGACAAAGCATCTTTACCATCAGTTTAGATGAGGCTTTGGCCTTATTCGAAATGGCTCTACCATATACTTTGACCCAATGGAATGGACAAGATGTCGTGATAGGCGAGGGAAAATTTGGTCCTTATGTGCGCTATGGCAAGTCATTTGTAAGTATTCCTAAAAATATTGATCCTCACACGATTACTCCAGAACAAGCTATTGCTCTGCTAGAACAGCAGCAGCAACAGCAACAACCGATACATGTGTATGGTGATATTCAGGTGCTAAATGGCAGGTATGGAGCATATATCAAGACAGCCAATGGCAACTATCGTATTCCACGTTCGGTGAATGCGCAAGAACTGACCGAGGAACAATGTCAAGAAATCATAGCTGCGGGCAATAGTACCGCTAGCAAAACCAAGAAAACATATACAAAACGTCAAAAATAATTTAGTTTATGCGACATATATCTCCATCTCTATTGGCTGCTGATTTTGGCAACCTCCAACGCGAATGCGAAATGATCAATCGTAGTAGTGCTGAATATCTGCACATAGATGTGATGGATGGCGTGTTTGTGCCTAATATATCGTTTGGTTTTCCTGTCATGAAAGCGGTAGCGGAACACTGTACAAGGCCACTGGATGTGCACTTGATGATCACGCAACCAGAAAAATATGTGGAGCGATTCTGTAAAGCAGGTGCGTGGAGTGTGGGTTTTCATATCGAAGCTACAGATCGCCCTATGGATGCCATACGTATTATTCGAGAGCAAGCTGTTCGTACTTGTTTGACGATTAATCCGAAGACAGATATACACGCTCTTGATCCATATTTAGGAGAGGTTGATATGGTGCTTCTGATGTCGGTAGAGGCAGGATATGGCGGACAGTCTTTTATCCCAGAATCTTTGGACCGCTTGCGTTATCTACGTCAGGCTATTGATGCGCGCGGACTAAAGACGCTAATCGAGGTAGATGGCGGTGTGAATGCTAAAAATGCTCCACTGCTATGGGAGGCCGGTGCCGATATATTGGTGGCAGGTAGTTCAGTGTTTCAAGCTACTGACCCTATAGCCATGATTGAGCAACTGAAACAATGAGATGGTTGGCAGCACATACATGGCTGCTCGCACTCATCCCGCTGATAGCAGGCATATTGCTATGTTATTATACTAAATTCCCATGTGATTTATTTGCTGATACCACAGTCGATTACATCGGCTGTGATACTGTATTATGCCTACATGTTGTAGATGAAGGGCAGGAACGTAGTCGTAGTATTCGCTATACAGTTCGTGCAGAAGATGGCAGTAGGTTCTTGCTATATTTGCAAAAGGACAGTTTGTCGTTTCCCCGTATGGGCGATATATTGTTGGTGCAGACAAAAGTAAAGCGTGGCGAAGTGTTGGGCGATTTTGATTATGGCCGTTATTTGCAGATGCAAGGTTTGGTGGGTAGCGCATGGGCGAATAGACAAAACTGGCTAGTGGTAGATCATCACCCTATTAATGGACTGCGCGCCAAAGCGATGCATTGCCAATGCTGGTTACACCAACGATACAAAGATATGGGGATTGATAAAGCAGAGTTGGGGATATTATCAGCATTGACTTTGGGCTATCGCGACGAACTAGATAAGGATGTGCAGGAGTACTTCTCCCGTGCAGGGGCAATGCATATTTTGGCTGTGAGTGGATTGCATACGGGTATCGTGTGGGGGATGCTATTATGGCTCCTGACATTGGGAGGATTGCTCAAACCGCTATACGATCAAAGGTTTTGGAGGATCGTTTTAGGTAGCATAGCCTTGACGGCGCTATGGGTATATGCTTTTGTAACAGGACTGAGTCCATCCGTGATGCGAAGCGCGTTGATGCTAACAATGGTGGAGGTGGGGTGGCTATTGGGAAGAAATGTCTCAAATATTAATAGTATAGCAGCTGCTGCAGTGATAATATTGCTAATCAATCCATTGGCGTTGTGGAACGTTGGGTTTCAACTTAGTTTTGCCGCCATGATTGGTATAATCCTAGTGGCTAATCGCATGCAGCAGCATATTGTGGTGAGAGGCAAAATTTGGCAGTATATCAGTGGTTTGATCGTGATGTCTATCGCAGCACAAGTAGCTACCTTACCGCTGTCTCTACACTATTTTGGTCAGACGAGTAACTATTTTATAGTGACCAATCTAGTGGTTATTCCTGCCGCATTTGTACTATTGTTGTTGGGTATGGGAACGTTGGCATTCTCATGGTGCTGGGTAGGTGATGTAATAGCTCGGGTAGCGGAGTCCAGTACGTATGGTTTGCGCAGGTTCGTAGAGTGGATAGAGGGTCTTCCGTATGCGAGTACGCATATAGAGTTGAGCGCGCTGTCTGTTGCTTGTTGTTATGGAGCAGTAGTTTGTGCGTTGATGATGATGCGGGGGGAAAGGGTGAAATGGTGGTGGCTGCTGGGCGTAGTGTTGTGTGGCGGCGGTGTGGTATGGGGTAGTGTTGTGTAGAGTGATTGTTATTTGATTTCACTCGTAATAACGCCATCTACAAGATGAGTTTGGATTTGCTGTCCTGGTTGTACCTGGCTAATGCTCTTGATAATTTTTCCATCCACGGTGGTCAGTGTATATCCCATACGATAGATGCGTTCGGGTGAATGAAGTTTGATAGTTTTCTCCCATAGTTCGAACTTAGCACGTTGTCTAAAAAGTTGTTGCTGTACGGCCATGCGTAGTCTTTGATGCCAATAAACTCTGCGGTTTTCATAGTGCTGCACACGTGTGTGTACTGCTTTTTGCAATCGCAATTGCAGTTGTATGATACGCTCCATCTGGTCGTCTAGGCGCTGGATGAGGTGTTGGGCAACGGCAGTTGGGGTTTTGACGCTGGTGTGCACCACTAGATCTACGATGCTTACATCGCGGGTATGGCCAATTCCAGCAATGATGGGTAGCGGGAACTGTGCACAATGGGAGGCTAATTCATAGTCGTCAAAATGGTGTAAATCTGTAGATGCACCTCCTCCTCGTACGATGACCACTACATCAAAGGCGTCAAGATTCTCAGCTATAGCCTGTAGTGCTTGAATAATAGATGAGGGCGATTGTTCGCCCTGCATGAGTGCTGCAAAGAGTTGGGTGTGAAATCGATAGGCACCCCTATTGTGTGATAGTTGATCCACGAAATCGCCATATCCAGCAGCATCCGCTGATGATATAACGGCTATTCGTAGTGGGAGAAGCGGCATAGGAAGTGCTCGTTGCATATCCATCACACCATCATCCTTGAGACGCTGTATGGTCTGTTGACGCTGGCGCGCGATATCTCCCAAAGTGTAGGTTGGGTCGATTCCAACGATGTTAAGACTGAAACCATATACCGCATGGAAGTTAATCTCTACTTGTACTAGCACCTGCATTCCTACGGATAGTGTTTGTCCTGTCTGACTAGCAAAATAGGGAGCTAGTATGTGATATGCTTGACTCCAGCACGTTGCCCTTACCTTGGCTGCAATGTTACGGTTGCCCACTTTCTCCACTAGTTCCATATAGCAATGTCCACGTTCGGATAGCGACGCTATCTCTGCTCGCACCCAATACGCTTCTGCCAATTCGGAAGAGAGCACCTGGTCAATTTCATGACACAACTCTAATAGGCTATATTGCTTCATGTGCGTAGAAAAATGCTATGGTTGATTGGCGCTCCAACGATTGACGATATCGTCCATGATATGGAAGACCTCTGTTTTGGTATCCGCTCGGAGAAGGGCTATGCGTGTTTGGCGGAAGTCGAAAAGTCCCTTGAATGCGGGCGAAGCTGCGAAATGTCGGCGACTATGTACGATACCTTTGCGTTCGTCGCCTATCCATTCTATGCTGCGTTCTACGTGCTCCTTGAGGATGCTAACGCACCACTCTAGTGTACGAGGAGGGAGCAATTCTCCATGATTGAGGTAATGCTGCATATCCTCGAAAATCCATGGGCACCCGAAGGTGGCGCGTCCGACCATGATAGCATCTACTCCGAATTCATCGAAGCATCGCTTGGCCTGTTCGGGGGTGGTGACATCGCCATTACCAATGATGGGGATGTGTATGCGAGGGTTGTTTTTGACTTCGCGTATGAGTGTCCAGTCGGCATCACCACGGTACATCTGACTACGTGTGCGACCGTGAATAGCAAGTTCGGCAATACCACAGTCTTGCAATGGTTCTGCAATCTCCGTAATAATACGATTGTTGTCATCCCATCCTAGTCGGGTCTTGACAGTGACAGGTGTGTGGACCGCGTTGACCACGGCACGTGTGATATCAAGCATCTTAGGAATATCTTTGAGTAGTCCCGCACCAGCACCTTTTCCTGCTACTTTCTTGACTGGACAACCGAAATTTATGTCGATGAAATCGGGATTTGCTTGTTCTACGATACGTGCAGCATCGGCCATACTCTCAGGTTCGCGTCCGTAGATTTGTATAGCAACTGGGCGTTCCTCATCGGAGATCTGGAGCTTGCGGGTGGTAGAGGCTACATCTCGCACTAGAGCATCTGCATTCACAAACTCGGTATAGACACGTGTGGCACCAAAACGCTTGCAAAGCAGGCGAAAGGCAGGATCGGTGACATCCTCCATAGGAGCGAGGTATAGTTTAGAATTGTGTGACATTGTGTAGGGTAGTGTAGAGTGGTTATTTACTTTCCTCGATAGTTGGGTAGTTGATGCGGTGATGGTTAATCTCGATGAGTTTTTGCTTGAAAACCGCACGAATATCTTCTAGATCCTTGAACGAAAGCACTGTTTCAGCAAACTGGCCATCGGCTACCTGCATGTCAATCATCTGGTCAACCATATCGGATATGGACTGTATGGTCAGTTCAGAGAGTGAGCGCGAGCGTGCTTCAATGGCATCTGCCATCATAAGAATAGCAGCTTCCTTGGTGGAAGGTTTTGGGCCAGGATATGCATAGTCTTCTTTTCGGACAGTGGTAGATGGTTCTCCCGCATTTTTTGCTGCATTGATAGCAGAATTGTAAAAGTAGCGGGTTACGGATGTTCCGTGGTGTGAGCGAATGAAGTGTATGATTAGTTCGGGGAGGCGGTTTTTTCGTGCTATACGTTCTCCGTCCTCCACATGGCTTATAATCACTTTGGCAGCCTCGGTGTACGGCATTGATTGTAATGGATTGGTGCCAGATTGATTTTCGATGAAATATTCGGGGTGTGCCATCTTGCCTAAATCGTGGTAGAGTGCGCCTGTACGTACGAGTAGAACTTTGGCACCGATGCGTTTAGCCGCTTCAGTGGCAAGGTTGCTGACTTGTAGCGAGTGTTGGAAGGTACCAGGAGCTTTCTCTGCAAACTCGAGCATTAGGTTGGAGTTGACGTTGGTAAGTTCGACTAGTGTGATATTACTAACCAATCCGAAGGTTCGTTCAAAGAGGAAGATAAGTCCATATGCGCAGATTACTAGCACTGCATTGATGGCAAAATAGATATAATAGCTGTATTCAATATTCTTGATGCTACCTGTTACCAGCATTGTAGTGGCTGTGTAAACGATACTATACATGAGGAAGGTGAATAAGGCTGTTTGCGCTAGTTGGGCGCGTTGTGTCATGTCGCGCAGGCTGATGACTGCTACAATACCTGTGATGACTTGTGATAGGATGAATATATATGGAGCAGGTACTGCAATAGACACTACAAAAATAGTGATGATATGGATGAAAATAGCGGTACGCGAATCGTAGAATACGCGCGTAATGATAGGAACCCACGCAAATGGTATTAGGTAGATGTAGCTTGCAGAAAAATGGTGTAGCACTAAAAATGCTGCACTTATCACTAGTGCCATGAGGATCGTGAAGAATAAAATATGGCGCAGATTATCTAGCAGTTTGCGGCGATAAGTATATAGATATAATCCAAATAACAAAACGAGAATTACAATATAAACACTTACTCCAATGGTAGAAGTGAGCGACTGACGGTGTGAGATGTTTTCTTCCTCTATTTTGCGACGAAGTGATTCCAAGATTTGATAAGTGTGCTCCGATACAATCTCACCAGTGTCAATAATTTTTTCACCTGCTTGTACCATTCCTTCGGTGAGTGAGATAGAAGATAGCAGGTTTGTGCGCCTCTTCTCCGATGTAATAGAATCATATAGCAGGTTTGGAACGATATTTTTGTGCGTTTTTTCGTAAGCGGTTTTAGGGGTGTATAGGTTAGATATAGGCACTTGCGTTGCTACTTGGTTGTGCACTATAGATATCTTGGTGCAGCCTAAAGAACGTAGCCGTTCCCTTTCTACCAGCGGTAGAACATAGATACTATCTTGCATGGCCGTGGTATCTAACTTGTAATATGGTGCGTAATCACGCAGAACCTTTTGTTGCTCAAGCGCTAATTGTGCCTCGGTGCGATAGATAGGGCAATTAAATTCTGCTGTAACGAGTCCGTATGCCCATGGTTGTCCAACCTCAAAATGGTATTTGAATGGATTGCTATATTTGGGAGCAAGATATATAGCCAATGCTGCTAGAGTGGCGAAAGACAGAACCTGTAGGATTATTCTCAGTGAAGATTTCATATGATTAGTAATGATGATATTATTTACAATTTAGCACGTTTTTGGGCGAAGAATAGTTGCATTAGTTCTCGGCATTCGGTTTCTAACATTCCCGATGAAACCGTGCATTTTGAATGTAATGCCTTTGGCGCAAAGACGGTGAATCCGCGCTTTTCATCGCTAGCACCATATACGACTCTCTTGATCTGTGCCCAACCGATAGCACCTGCACACATGACGCAAGGCTCTACTGTTACATATAGTGTACACTGTGATAAGTATTTCCCTCCGAGTGTATTCGCCGCAGCAGTGATAGCCTGCATTTCGGCATGGGCGGTAACATCAGCGAGTGTCTCTGTGAGGTTATGTCCTCTGCCAACAATTTGTCCATCCGCCACAATCACACAACCTACGGGCACTTCTCCCATAGCAAATGCCTTTTGCGCTTCGGCAAGTGCGAGTTGCATATAGCGGATATCATTCTCCATATTTGTCTTGTTTGATGCGAACAAAATCTGCGATTTCATCGGGATATTGTTCGAAATGATTACCAATGACTACTATATCCGCACCAGCCTTGTAGGCACTAAGCATCTCTTCTGGAGTGGTAATACCTCCACCTACAATGAGGGGCAATTGCAGTTGCGCACGCACCGCACGAATAATATCGGGTGAAACAGGCGCGTGGGCACCACTACCTGCTTCGAGGTAGATAAGGGACTTACCTAATAACTGCCCCGCTATCGCGATAGATACTATTTTTTGTACATCATTTTGAGGTATTGGAGTGCAATTTGTTGCGATTTCAACGCTACTTTTGCGGTCTCCATCTATTAAGATATATCCCATAGGTATTGTTTCTATCCCTGAGCGTAAAACCTCTTGCGCCACTTGTATATGGGGATTGATGAGCACATCAGGCGTTTGCGCATTCAAGAGAGTAAGGAAAAGTAACGCATCAGCCGTTGGTGTGAATTGGGCTATATTACCAGGGAAAAGCACGATGGGGCGGTTGGTAAATTGGCGCAAATGTGCTATGCATGCTTGAGTGCTTTCGCCTGTGCTTCCTCCAACGAAAATAAGGTCTGGCAACGATAGGTGTGGGCACAATGCATCTACCGCAGCAGGTTTGTCAGGATCAATGAGCACTACCAATAACTTGCGTGATTCCTGTTTTGCTGATAATATGTATTGCATTATTGCCATTGCATTGATTCCATGAGTATGCGCACGTCAAGGCGCATATAGTCGTATATAGGGGCTAATGAATCTTGGTTAGGTATGGTGTTGCAATAGACGGAACCTCGGAAGAAATGTTCGGTGGAATCGGTCAAAATGAACTGAATAGGAGATGCCGTATTGCCGTGTAGTTCGTAATATACGCCATAGGTGCTATGCTCTGGATTGGCAAATTCTTGCGAAGGGATAGCAGAGGCGATAGTGCTATGGCTAAAGAGGAACTCCTGTGCATCGCGTGCCAGCGTACGGAGATTATTGCGGATAGGTTTGTAGCTGCAATGAATGGTCGTATTTAGCGCAGGATAATGGATATCTAGCCAATAGTTCTCGCCTTCCTTATTCAAGGGTTGTGCTACTGCATTTTTGGAGAGGCGGAAGGTGTATGGATATCCCTTGGGAGTATAAGTAGAATATGCAGTGTCGGGTATAGCAATTCGGAAATAGCCATATGGCTTGGGCACTGCAGGACGGCGACAAGAGGAGAATCCGATGCCTAGCAAAAAGAGTAATATGTATGTGATTTGCTTCATAAAAACATATTGGCAGGCAAAGGTACTGCTTTTTTCGCAATTTTGCAAATTTTAGGCTTGTGATTTTTCTTTTTTTTGTTCTAAATGCCTGAAAGTGAATATTCAAAGCGCCTCTTTAACTCGTTAGTTTAATCTTTGGAGAATGAGAATATAGATTTTTTTCTTTTTTCTTGCATAGTTCAAAAAAAAGTTGTACCTTTGCGCACTAATTGAAAAACTAGGCATGAGTTAGTATTTTTTTAGGTAAACAAACTGCATGTAAAATAATATACCATGACAAAAAACAATTATTGTGTGATAATGGCAGGGGGCGTGGGCAGTCGCTTTTGGCCATTTAGCAGAAATCACAAACCCAAACAATTCTTGGATTTCTTTGGCACAGGGCGTAGTCTATTGCAGATGACTATTGACCGTTTTAGGCCTATTGTTCCAGTTGAGAATATCTTGATTGTGACCAATGTGCTATACCGTGATGAAGTATTGAAGCAGATCCCTGATTTGAAGTCTGAGCAAGTGCTCTGCGAACCTGCCCGCCGCAATACAGCTCCCTGTATCGCATACGCCTCAGCGAGGATAAAAGCAATGGCTAAAGGAGAGAGGGCGAGGATAGTAGTGGCACCTAGTGACCATTTGATACTGCAAGAAGAAACATTCAGACAAACCATTCAACAAGGGTTTGACTTTATCGACAACAACGATGCACTCCTTACTTTAGGTATGAAACCTACTCGCCCTGAGACTGGCTATGGGTATATTCAAATGGAAAGCCTAAAGGTGAGTGATGAAAGTTTAAAGGTTGGGAATATTTGCAAAGTTAAGGCTTTTACAGAGAAACCCAACTTGGAACTTGCGAAAGTCTTTCTACAGAGTGGTGATTTCCTGTGGAACTCTGGTATTTTCCTGTGGAGTATAGACTCGATTCTAAGTGCATTCAATGAGTTTTTGCCAGAGATGGCGAACAAGTTTGCAGAAGGCGACAATGTGATGGGAACGCCCGATGAGGATGCGTTCATACAGCAGATGTTTCCTACATGCCCTAGCATTTCCATAGACTATGGTGTGATGGAGAAGGCTAAGAACGTGCACGTTATTCCTAGTGATTTTGGATGGAGTGACCTCGGTACATGGGGCTCGCTATATGAATTGAGCGAGAAGGATGAGAACGACAACGTTACTCTCCATTCCGATGCTACCTATTACGATAGTCATGGCAATATCGTTACCCTGCCCAAAGGACGCTTAGCGGTAGTGCAGGGACTGGAAGATAGTATCGTAGCGGAGTCTGATGGTGTGCTGCTTATTTGCAAGCGCGATGCAGAGCAGCAGATACGGCAATTCTTTATGGATGCCGATGTGAAGTTTGAAGGAAAATTTAGTTGAAAGTTTAAAGTTTAAAGGCAAGATATATATGAGTTATCTAAATTTTGATAAGACCTTGCTCATTAACTTGGAGCGGAGTTTGAGCAAAGAGATGATACGCACCAATCGTGCGGGCGCATACAACTCAACTACCTTGATTGATTGTAACACGCGCAAATACCACGGACAACTGGTGCTACCTCTCGCAGGCGAATTGCCTGAAGATAATTATGTGCTATTGGGCAGTTTGGACGAGACTGTTATCCAACACGGTGCTGAGTTTAACTTAGGATTGCACAAGTATGGTTGGAACAACTTCTCGCCTAATGGACACAAGTACATTCGTGAGTTTGATTGCGAAGTAATCAGTAAGACTACTTATCGCGTAGGTGGTGTAGTGCTAACCAAAGAGCGTATGTTGGTGAGTTTTGAACCACGTGTGCTGATTCGCTACACATTGGTAGAGGCGCACTCGCCTACTATCCTGCGACTCAAACCCTATTTGGCATTCCGTAGCGTGCATGAGTTGGCAAAAGAGAACGCTGATGCTAACAGCGATATGCGCGAAGTGGAGAATGGTCGCGCTAACCGCATGTATAGCGCTTTCCCTGAGCTCTATATGCAGTGCTCTAAGAAGGTGGAATACACCCACGCACCTGCATGGTACAAAAATATAGAATACTACAAGGAGCAAGAACGCGGCTTTGACTACAAGGAGGATCAACTCGTTCCTGGCTACTTTGAACTACCAATGAAGAAAGGCGAGAGCGTTATCTTCTCCGCAGGTATTAGCGAAGTCAGCACCAAGACGCTGAAGACCCTGTGGAAGAAAGAATTAGACCGCCGCGTGGCACGCAACGATATGTTCGGCTGTTTGAAGAATGCTGCATCACAGCTCTACAAACGCGAAGGCGACAAGTGCTACCTATTGGCGGGCTATCCTTGGTTCAAAGCCTCTGCGCGCGAAGAGTTCTTGGCTATGCCGGGCTGTACTTTGGGCATCGGACGCCCTGAGTATTGGGATGCTATCGTGAATAAGACAGCCGTAGAAGAGGTACGAGCGTTTATGGAGGGCAGACCACATAAACTAGTAGGCATGGACGAACCCGATGTGCTGCTATGGTTCATTCACGCAATACAAGAATATGCAGGCTACACCTCGCTAGAGGAGGCTACCCGACTATACGGACAACTCATCATCGATATCATGCTCTTCATTCGCAGACAACAACACCCACGTCTGTTCCTGCATAGCAATGGCTTGTTGTGGGTGGACGGCAAGGAGCGTCCTGCCACATGGATGAACGCGGTGGAGAATGGTCGTCCTATCACCCCTCGTACGGGCTATGTGGTGGAGATCAACGCCTTGTGGTACAATGCACGACTCTTTACTGCTACTATCCAACGCCAATTGGGCAAGGAGCAGATTGCTGACCTCATGGAGTATCAAGCAGAGATAACAAAGGATAGTTTTGTGAATACATTCTGGAACGGCATGTATCTCGATGACTATGTGGATGGCGACTACCATAACAAGGAGGTTCGTCCTAACCAAATCATTGCAGCTAGCTTGCCATACTCACCACTTGATAGACGCCAACGCAAAGCCGTTGTGGATATCTGCACCAAAGAGCTATATACCCCAAAGGGCTTGCGAACCATCTCACCTAAGAGTGGTGACTATCGCCCAGAGTATATAGGTGGTCAGTTGGAGCGTGATCGTAACTTCCACAATGGTCCTGTATGGCCATGGACGATAGCCGCATATGCCATCGCGTACCTCAAGGTATATCAGCACTCAGGCGAGAACTTTATCCGTCGCTTGCTGATGGGCTACGAGGCAGAGATGAGCGAACTATGCATCGGCACACTCAATGAGTTGTACGACGGCAATCCACCATTCCGTGGACACGGCGGCATGAGTTATGCGCCTAGCGTAGCCAGCGTTATTGAAGTATGCAATACGCTTGAGAGTTTACAGGTAAAAGATTAAAGGTTAAAGGCAAGAGTATATGAAAGCATTAATGTTTGGTTGGGAGTTCCCCCCACATATCTTGGGCGGACTCGGAACAGCAAGCTACGGTCTCACACGCGGCATGGCGCAACAAGAGGACATGGAGATTACCTTCGTGATTCCTAAGCCATGGGGCGATGAAGACCAATCATTCTTGAAGATTATAGGTGCGAACAGCGTACCTATCGTATGGAAAGACAACGACTATGACTACGTTCGCCACCGTATGGAGGGCAAGATGTCACCTGAAGAGTACTACCATCTGCGCAACAATATCCATTACGATTATTCGCGCATCGGTACCGATGACTTGGGTTGCGTAGGTTTCTCGGGTCGCTATCCCGACAACCTGCTCGAGGAGATCGGCAACTACGAGGCAGTAGCCAGCGTTCTCGCGCATGCACTCGACTTCGATATTATCCATAGCCACGACTGGCTGACCTACCCATCGGGTGTGTTTGCTAAGCAGATATCGGGCAAGCCACTCGTTATCCACGTACACGCTACGGACTTTGACCGCAGCCGTGGTAATGTCAATCCTACCGTATATTCCATTGAGAAACGCGGTATGGACGAGGCAGACCATATCATGTGCGTGAGCGAACTCACACGCCGCACTGTGATTGAGAAGTACGGTCAACCTCCTCACAAAGTGAGCACCGTGCACAATGCTGTGGAGCCACTCGCAAATCCCGAGGAGTTCGTGAAGCACGACAGAAAAGACAAACTCGTTACTTTCCTTGGCCGTATCACCATGCAGAAAGGTCCTGAATACTTCGTGGAGGCTGCTGCACGTGTATTGGCAAAGACCGATGGCGTGCGCTTCGTGATGGCAGGTAGCGGCGATATGATGAACAAAATGATTGACCTCGTGGCACAACGCGGCATTGCAGATAAGTTCCACTTCCCTGGCTTCATGCGCGGGCGACAAGTACAAGAGGTGTTGGCGGACTCCGACGTGTATATCATGCCTAGTGTGAGCGAGCCATTTGGTATCTCGCCTCTAGAGGCTATGCAAGTGGGCTGCCCATCCATCATCTCACACCAGTCAGGATGTGCTGAGATTCTCTCGCATGCCATCAAGACCGACTATTGGGATATCGATGCGATGGCAGACGCTATCTACGCAATTGTGAAGTATCCTGCTATGTACAAATCGCTGCGCGAACTCGGTCGCAACGAAGTGAACAATATCAAGTGGTATGACGCTGGATTGAAAGTTCGCCGTATCTACGATTTGGTTATCAACGGATACTAATCCTTAAAACTATTAAAACTATTAAAACTTTTTCAACGCTAAAAATACAAAGTCATGAAAAATATTTGTTTTTGCTTTCAAATGCATGCGCCTTACAGCTTGAAGCGCTATCGTTTTTTTGAGATTGGTCAAGACCATTACTACTATGATGACATGCAAACAGAGGATCATGTAGCATCGCTCATCAATACATCGTATATGCCACTCTGCAAGACTATTGCAGAGATGATTCGCCTCTCCAAAGGTCGTTTCCACTGTGCGCTGAGCGTGTCGGGTACCATGTTGGAGATGTTTGAGCAATATGATCCTGAGATGATTGATGTGCTCAAAGAACTGGCATCTACTGGCTGCGTGGAGTTTGTGGTAACACCATACTCCTACTCACTCGCTAGTGTATATAGTGACACCGAAGCTGCGGAACAACTGCAAGCACAGCAAGCACAAGTCAAGCAACTGCTAGGCGTAGAGTCCACCACCGCTTGCCTATCAGAATTGCTCTATAGTGATGAGATTGCTATCCGCCTCCACCAAATGGGCTTCAAGGCTGTGATGACCGAAGGTGCAAAGCATATCCTCAGTTGGAAGAGTCCTAACTACGTATATAGCAGCAGTGCGGCACCTAAACTCAAAGTGTTGCTCCGCAACACTAACCTTAGCGACGAGTTGGCGTTCCGCTTCTCGGACCCTGCATGGCATAACTACCCATTCGATGGAGAGAAATATGCTATGTCTCTCGCTGGGCTACCAGAGGAGGAGCAAGTGGCAAACATCTGGCTCGGTGCCGAGACCTTTGGCATGCGCCAACCTGCTATGACTGGTATTTTTGACTTCCTCAAAGCTTTGCCATATTTCGCACTTGAGCAAGGTATTGGCTTCATGACCCCAGGTGAGGTGGCCAAGAAATGTGCTGCCAACGACGCGGTTGTGGTGCCTTACCCATTGACATGGGCAGGCGAGGCTAAGGATCTCAGCACATACAACGGCAATGACTTGCAACAAGAGGCGCTGCAAAAACTCTATGCAGTAGCAGAACGCGTACATCTCTGCCAAGATAAGCAACTCAAGCACGACTGGCTCATCTTGCAAGATGTGAACTACTTGCACTATATGAACCATATC
>JAEIGA010006336.1_pt1 | contig 18012 bp, 13 predicted proteins | sample 9270691 | NCBI WGS metagenome assembly JAEIGA01 (sample SAMN17057246, study PRJNA624740) | gut metagenome | biome: biome; isolation source: fecal sample | host: Bos grunniens | place: China: Xizang | collected 2019
CTCATAAATATCGACAATAATCAATAAGATTATATCGCTTAAATCTAAGCATTTCCTTCTTAAATAGAGGATATTGTAACGAGTTAATAAATTCATAAAATGACATTAAATAAATGTTATTTATACGTTCTATAAGAAACGTAAAAGTTTTAGTATATTTTGTCTCAATTTTAGATATAACTTCGGCTAGTTGTTTTATGTGAAAATAATACTCTTCTGCACTCAACGAATATTTTTTACTCACATTATTCGGAACATAATAATAATAAAGATTTTGCGAATGGAGCGAAATATTGTTACATAAAAGCAAATAATTGTACACAAAGTGAGTGTCCTCTCCAAATTTTAGTTTAGTATCAAATTCAAGGTTATTTTGAAAAATGATATTTGACTTAAAGATTTTGGCTGCAATAGTGGAAAAGTATAGTTTATCATATTCCTTAATTATAAATTGAATTATTTCGCTTGATTCTATACGTTTTTCATTTGGAGATATCGTGAGTTCATTTGCTCCAAATAATCTTATCCCACAGATGCCAAAGTCACTCTCTAAAGAGAAATTTAAAAGATATGATGAAGGAATCATATCATCACTGTCAACAAAAGTAATATATTCGCCTGAAGAGGCTTTAATGCCTAAATTTCTAGCAGAACTCACTCCTTCATTTTTTTTGTGGAGAACTATTATCCGAGAGTCTTTTTGTGCATATTCATCGCAAATCGCTCTTGAATTATCAGTGCTACCATCATTGACCAATATTAACTCAAAATCAGTAAATGTTTGAGCTAATATGCTATCAATACATCGAGGAAGATATTGTTCAGTGTTATAGACGGGAACTATAATAGATACTTTGGGCATTTTATGATAAACTTGTTTTTAAGAAATTAAGACTTTGTTCTTTTAATATACTTATTTTTTTACTTATGACTGACCAATAAATATTTTCTTTTATTTTTATATCTGAAATCGATTCAAACATTCGATCCATTAATGATAATTGAGAGAGGAGTGAAGCGAAACGGCTTCGTCCTCGTGACTGGTTGGATATAATATAGAATTCTTTATTAAATATTATCGAAAACACTGTGCCGTGAAAAGAATCGGTAATAACCATTTTAGCATCACGAAACATAGCAAGCCATTCTTCCATAGATAATGTGCAATTATCATGTGCTGAAACTAATTTCAATGTAAGACCATTTGCATTTGCAATATCTTTAAGTTTAGATAACGTTTCAGTATCAGTATCTAAAATGTATGCAAACAAAAGTTTTTCTTCGTTTGTTGGGATGTCTTTGCATAATGTAAGAAAATCCTCTTCATTTAGCAATAACGTAGGATCCAATACTGAAAATACATCATCTCGGTTTAAATATTTTTTACACAAATCAACTCCATCAATTTCACGCGTGGAAACTGCGTCAAAATATGTAATTAAATCTTTGCATAAAGTTGTTTGCTCTTCGTTAAATTCCCATTCAGATGTCCCAAAAGATGCAGCATAAGCTATACGCTTAGTTTTCGATTCTTTAGGAATAAATGATAAAAACATTTTATCTAGTACATCCCAATTATATAAAGGTCTCCATACTTGATCGCTTCCTACTAAAAACGCATCGAAATCAGATAGATTGATCAAATCATAATTTAATACATATCTATGTTTAATATATGATGCAATAAAAGGTAAAAGTGTTTTAGGCTGTCCATCAACTATCTTGTTATGACGATTTTCTGAAAATATATGGTCTCGTTTTTTTAGAATATACTTAGTTATTACACGTTTAGGGATGTCACACACTAATTTGAATGTAGATATGTATTGATGAGGATCTTTTTCTAATGTAATAGGAGAATGCCCAAATCTTATCAAAACTTGTTGCATTGCATAATTTTGCAATACCCCACCATAGTTCGCCCTTAATGGTTGTGTCAATATAGCAATTTTCATTTTTTTAGTATTGCTTTTACATATAACATTAGTTCATTGAAAGATTCAGATTTTCTGAACAATATATAATATACTATTGATACAATAATTAATGAAATAGCTCCATTAATAATTATTTTGAGCATAAGTATGTCTGTATAAACTAATTTGCACAAGTTACTTGACATGACTATCACAATTAAAGCAATTGATGTGTATTGTGCATATTTTATAAAATATTTACGTAAGGGTTGCTTGAAAGTATGTTTATATATCAATCTAGGAAATTGCCAAAAACCAATTGATAAAATACTTATTCCAGTTGCGATAAGAACTCCTGCTAAGTCTAAATATTTTACAAGAATTAGAGATAAAACAAGATTAATAACACCTTGGAGTAATGGGGTGAACCTATCTTGAACAAATATCCCTGATTTAACCTTAAATGTTAACGCACTGCTTCGCATATTGTCAACATAAAAGTTGATAAGAATAATGCACAAAACAAAATGACTTAATTCATATTCTTTACCTAACCACCAGTCGACAAATGGAGTAAGCACGTTATAAAATATAATGACAGGAATTGATACAACTATAAAATTAACAAAAAATACTGTGCGAAACACTTGATATACTTTTTCTTTTGATTCTGAAGCAATTAAGTGGCCAACACTTTCTGAGAAAGAACTTAAAACTTGTCCAACAAATCCTTTAATAATTCCTATCAATAAAGTATAGTTTGAATATAATCCAACGATGCCAATTCCTACACAAGAAGAAATAATAATATTATCGGTAGAATGCATAAAATAACCTCCTAATGCATGGAAAAATAATGCTTTCATATTAATGATAATATTTCTCTTCGTATCAGAATCAACATAGTATTTTTCTTTTGTTGTAATATATGGGAATAACTTATTTGCTTTTCTTACAACTGCAACATTATATCCAATTCCAAATAAAAACTCAATTACTAAGAATAATATATAATTTTGTGTGTAATATAGAATTGCTATTTTAGTAAGGCTTAAACCTATTTGATATACTATATTGATTGTAGTTAATTTATAGTTCTTTTGGTTTGCGTTAATTATTGACCATTTATAGGCTGTGAAATACTGAATTAGAGAGTTTAGTAAAAATATAAAATATACAATCGAAACATAGTCGAGATTATGTGCATCTTTTATGAAATAACCAATAAATGGATAAATAGCTAATCCACATAAAAATACAGCTAATGCAATATATCTATAAACTTTTCGATATAATTGAAGTAGCGCAATGATTTTAGGGCGATCATCATGGGCTATTGGTTTATAAAGGTTGTATACGACACTACCTGCGAAGCCTCCTTCAAGGAGAGTCATTACCCCAAGAATGTTTTGAAGTAATCCGTTTAACCCAAGATATTCAATTCCTATAGTATCAACAAAGAACTTGCGAGTAACAAATCCTAATATGATTGTTATAACTGATATTAGTAGGCTTGAAGCTAAATTCTTTGCTGAGTTAAGTGCCCGCATGTTTGTATCGGTCAATTAAAACCAAAGTTAAACCTTGAACGAAAGGCATATATCCAAAATTACTAGAATAATTACCTATGCCATGAGTATCACCCTGACACATATCTATTGCTCCATTTCGTTGAGTTACTTTCATTAGATGATTTATTATTTTTTCAACTGCATTTTTATATCTATGGTCAAGTGTTATAGAGAAGCACTCAATATACAATATCCCATATAAAACAGTAGCAGAACTTTCCGCAAAAGAGGCTGTATTAAAAATAGATGCAGAAAATCCACCTGAAGGTAATTGATATATCAATTGATTTTCAGAAAGTTTAATAATTTGTGACTTCAAGAATTCTTTAAATTCACCATTATTTATAGACCTATAGCACTCTACAAGCCCTAATATATACCAACCAATACCTCGCCCCCAATCAAAAACGCCTAATGGTACGCCATGAGTTAAATCATACGCATGTGGTGGAGTTTTAGTTAAAGGGTTAATAAATGATGAGTATTCTCTTATTTGCATTTCTGCTAATTTAATGGCATTCTCATTATTAAAAACTAATCCGTACTTTACAAGGAATGGACAAACTAAACCAATTGTATCAACAAAACGGATTTCTTTAACGCTTGATCTATATGGAATTGTATCTTTTTCACCTTTTGTGAGTATAATTTTATCATAAATTACGTCCAGTTGCTTCTTTATTTCAGTTGGATTTGGATGATTTAGAAGGATTGAATATCCCAATAAAGCAACATCAATATGATCTACATGTTTTATTTCAGTAGAATATTCATTAAGACCTAAGATTAAACCTGCTGTTTGCCAACTTTGTATAGTATTATTTCGATAATTGCCATTTAATATATCACAAAGTATATATTTATTGTTTCCTTTTTTACTTACAATAGGAGGTTTTTTTAGCCATTTTTTTGCTCGTTTTGTCACAGCTTCCTTCCAAGTGTTAATCTCATTCCATCGTCCAATATATATTCGTTTTTGCCACATATTCAAATGATGAATTATATCATAATATACTATAGTCGCAGGAAATGCGAATAATAATATGACTGAAATTAGAATATAAATCATCGTTCTTAATTAATGACGTATTTAACTGTTTTTTTCAAAATTCTCTTTATTGAACTGCGTTCCAGGAAATAGATTCTCTCTGCTATAGGCATATTTTTTAATTCTTGCCAAAAGTGGTGCAAGAGTTCTGTATTAAGCCACGATAAGGCTAATGTATCACTCATTGTTTTAGAATTAATCAAATGTCGAACATGATATTTAAGCAATTCTAAAAGTTCGTTTTGCATTGATGGGATATAACATTCATATCCATTGGAGATAGCCCAATCTCGTTTTAGTTGATATACTTTTTTGTATTCTTGCAAAGTATCTATATCAAAGTTTGAGGATGTGGTTCCTCCCAATGTATAGTTGTATTTCGCATTTTTTGCAATAGCAAATGTTGGATTTGTGGCAAAAATGGGGATATTAAAAATGCGATCTTCACCCCAAAAGCCGTCATAATCAATATATCTTGTCGTTTTTAGGAGTTCTGTTTTATATAATTTCCCCCAGCACTGAATAGGAAAAAATTGTTCATTATATAAACAAGCCTCAAGCGCATGAGAAGAATCGTATTTTGACTTAAATGGGATAGATATTCCATATTTCTCTATCCTTCTATAAATCTTCATTTGAACAATATCCACACTTGATGATTCATGCGATTCTACACAATATTCAATTGCTTTAGTGTCTAAATAATCATCTGCATCAATAAATGTGATAAATTGTCCATGTGCATGATTAATCCCGATTTGGCGCGAATAGGGTAGTCCTCTATTTTTATCAGTCCGAATCACTCTTATTTTATCGCCATATTTTGCACATATTTCGGGAGACTTGTCAGTGCTACAATCATCAATAACTATTACTTCACAATTGGAATAGGATTGTTTTAGTGCCGATTGAATTGCACGGTCAATCGTATTTTGCTTGTTATATAACGTAATAATTATTGAAACCATTTAGTGATGATCATCCTTTTCCTAATAAGAGTAGCGATAAAATCTTACTTTTCTCTATAATTGTCTTTACTCCGAGTGAAATAGCGATAATTACACACGAAACAACCAATGATACTGCAAATAGTGGAACAAATTGCAAACCCATGTCAGTCATTGGTTGGCGTAAAGACGTTAATGGAAATAGGAAGAAATAGTGTATTAAATATATTGCAAGACTTTCTTTGCCAATGTGTTGAAGGGCTCTAATAAGCTTGTTGGGAGAATCATTTGAAAATTCACTTCTGCACCATGGCTCAATGATTGCAAATGCAATTAATATCACGGCTATATGCAAAATTGAGGTCGCAATCTCAACGACTAAATGAGGTACAGCTGGGAATTCCCAATAATAGCAAGTAAAATAGATTAAAAATCCCCCAATTAATATTACTAATGTTATCGCAATATTACTAGTGAGAAGTTTATTAAACTCATCATTGTATTTTTTTGCTAAAACGCCCACAAAAAATATCGGCATAAATTGGAAAATCAAAGGCATTCCCAATAATGCATTTATCAATGGGTTACCTATGCGAGTAATTACTCCAATAATGACATAAATAAGCAATATTAAACAAATTTGGATCCTCGTTTTCTTCAATTTATTTAATAGAGGATTTAACACATAGTATATAAGCATAAATTCAAACAGGCACAAGGTAAACCAATAGCCGTTTTTCCAATAATCTGTGTATAATCCTTGCCAAGTAGAGTTTAACGGACTTTCAATGCCACTATGAGGGAAATAATAAATCCACAATGTGCTTACACAAAAGAATGGAATAATTAATTGCTTAAATCGAGAGATTAAATTTGGAGATTTAATTTTACCATCTACATATTTATATGTAAAATATCCACTTATGAAAAAGAATAGTGGCATGTGAAGTTTTTCTGTGAGTTTGAATATAAATGCGCTATCAATTTTATGAATTCCAAATATCATTACATGTCCCATCACTACAATGAGTATTGCAATGCCTTTGATTACGTCAAAATGATGTAGTCTTTGCTTAGTCATTTATAATTTCAACTAATGAAGGATGAACAAATGCAGTTGCCACAGCAGCAATGCCATTAATACACACAACCACGCGACGATCTCCTTTGATTCTCATAAAATAACCTTCAGTGCCTTCAAACACGCCTCCTGTGATTTTCACCTTATCACCCTTCTTGAAGTTTGAAATATTTGGTTCAAGATATACGACATGTTCAGTTTGATTTCCTGCTACTGCAATAAAGTTCTTCATCTGACACTCCGGAATCACAATAGGCTCACACGTTTCGCGGTTCATAATGTAGCGAATAGGAAGGGTAGTAGTGGCTTTATATTCTTTAAGATTATCCTTACTGATGTAAACAAATATTAAGTTATGTATGGCAGGAACTAATTCTTTTACTTTTCGTTCACCACGAGTAACCATGCGATGCTTCATCGGTAAGAAGTTTTCGATATGTAGGCTATCAAGTTCTCTTTTTACCTTCATTTCGCGATTGTAGGTAACTCTAATAGCAAACCACTGCTTCATTTCAGACAATTCTTGGGGACACCACAAATAATATATTTGTAGTTTTCAATGAATTACAGAAAATACCCACATCCGGGTGGCAAAAAAAAGTTGCAGTTAGTGTCATTTATATTGATATCTACACAAACTCACTACAAATATAAGTAATATTTTTGTATAATTATTAGAAAATGTAAAATTTTACATATGACTGTTGACAAATTAAACTAAATAGATTTCTTTTCAATGTTTTTGGATGTATTTCATACATAAATCATAGTTTTTTACGTTATTAATAAATATAATAAAAATTGAGACATCACACATGCACAAATATAAATATATTACGCTATTTCTGATGCTATTTATAACGACATTAGCATCAGCTAAAGTTACAATAAAGGGTAAAATTTTAGATAATGAAAATCAACCATTGGAATTTGTAACAATTAGAATCGATGGCACAACAATTGGAACGACCTCAGACCTAAATGGTGATTATTCAATTTCATCATCAACACAAGACACAATAAAAGTTATATACAGTTGTATTGGGTTCAAAGAGGAGAGTAAGACACTCATAAATCCAGAAGGAAATATTACAATTAATATTAAAATGAAACTCAATGCATTGTCATTGCAAGAACTTAATGTGACTGAATATAGGAAACAGACAGGAGCAATGCAAAAAATTGATGCAGATGCGTTTAAATTATCACCTGATGTATCGGGTGGTAGTATTGAGGCCATGCTGACAACAATGGCTGGAGTAAACTCATCAAATGAAATGTCATCACAATACTCAGTAAGGGGTGGTACATATGATGAAAATAGTGTATATATCAACGGCATTGAAATATATCGACCTCAATTAATCAGCTCAGGACAACAAGAAGGATTGAGTATTATTAATCCCGACTTAGTAAGTGAGGTAAATTTCTCAACGGGTGGATTCTCTGCTGAATATGGTGATAAAATGTCGTCCGCACTCGATATTACATATAAAGAGCCACAATCATTAGAAGGTGCATTGTCTCTAAGTTTGATGGGTGGAAGCGTTTCTTTTGGTCAAAACATCAAGAATTTCTCTCATATTCATGGATTTAGATACAAAAAGAATTCGTCTTTACTAAGTTCGATGGAAACCAAAGGTGAATATGACCCAAATTACTTTGATTATCAAACAAATTTGACATATAGATTCAATAAAAAGTTAAAGGTATCATTCTTGGGAAATATTGCAATAAATAACTATAAATTTAAGCCTGTTAATCGCACAACTAATTTTGGGACATCTACCGATGCAAAGCAGTTTAAAGTATATTTTGATGGACAAGAAAAAGACAAATTTGAGACATATTTTGGGGCTCTTTCATTAAATTACACGTTAAATAAATCTACTAATTTTTCTTTTATTGCTTCGGGGTATTTGACAAATGAACTGGTATCTTACGATATTTCAGGAGAGTATTGGTTAGACCAAGCAGGTACAACTGGTGGTGGTTCAGGAAATGCTATTGGTGGCGAGTTGGGAGTAGGGCGTTATCATGAACACTCGCGTAACCGATTAAAAGCATCAGTATTTACTCTAACATTAAAAGGTAATACCGGATTAAATAATCATAATCTCAGTTACGGAGTGGTATATAATCGTGAGAATATCATGGACAGAACACGTGAATGGGAATTGCGCGACTCGGCTGGATACTCATTGCCTAATACTGGAAATTCAGTAAATATGATATACAATCTCACATCTAATCATGATATCTCTACGAATAGATTGGCATTTTATGCTCAAGATACATATAAATTAATGTCAAAAATTGGCTATTTTACATTCAACGGAGGCGTTAGAATGTCGTATTGGGATTTTAACAACGAATTTTTAGTTAGTCCACGTGTAAATGTAGGTTTTGTTCCTGATAAATACCCACGATGGGGATTTAGATTTGCAACAGGTTTGTACTATCAATCTCCTTTCTATAAAGAGTATCGAATGCCTGTACAAGATGTTATTGGCAATTACACTATTGTGCTTAATGACAAAATCAAATCTCAATGGAGTTATCAGTTTATATTAGGAAGCGACTATACATTCCGTGCATTTAATCGTCCCTTCAAATTTTCTGCCGAAGCATATTATAAACTTCTTGGAAATTTAATTCCATACGAGGTTGACAATCTTAAAGTAACATATTCAGGCATTAATGCCTCTAAAGGCTATACAACTGGTATCGATTGTAAACTTTTTGGTCAATTCGTTCCTGGGACTGATTCATGGGTCAGTTTTTCGTTAATGAAAACTCAAGAAGAATTAAATGGTGTAAATGTTCCACGTCCTACTGATCAGAGATATAGTTTCGCGCTATTTTTTACTGATTATTTTCCTAAATTCCCTAAACTTAAATTTAGTCTTCGAGGAATATTCTCTGATGGTTTGCCAACTACAGCACCACGAAGCACACGCGACCAGAGTTATTTCAGAGCTCCTGCTTATAAACGCGTAGACGTTGGATTATCATATGCATTATTGTCTCCTTTAGCTGATGGAGAAAGACCGTATGGCACATATAAATTTATTAAAAGTATATGGCTCGGGCTTGATGTATTTAACTTATTAGACATTTCAAATGTCAGTAGTTATTATTGGGTAACCGACGTAAATAATCTTCAATATGCTGTACCTAACTATTTGACTCGTCGGCAGTTTAATATAAGATTAACAATGGACTTTTAATTATAAAGAAAAAGGTTGGCATTTTGCCAACCTTTTTCTTTAGTATACAATTAGATATTACATTAACTCAAAGCAGCAATACTTTCTTTCAATGATGCAATCTTAGATTCTGCATCAGCAAGTTTCTTGCGTTCTCCTTCAACAACTGCAGCAGGAGCGTTGTTGACAAATCGTTCATTACTAAGTTTCTTTTGAACTGATGCTAAGAAACCAAGCTGATATTCGAGGTCTTTATTGAGTTTTTCAAGCTCTGCTTCTACGTCAATGTTATTAGCCAATGGAACATTAAATTCTGTAGTGCCTACCATAAATGACGCTGCAGCAGCATCTTTTTCAGAAACAGAATTAATTGCATCAAGGTTTGCCAATTTAATAATAATACTATTTTCTACGTCAGAATATGTACCGAGAACATTTAATGTAAGAACATCTTTGTTAGGAATGTTCTTAGTTGCTCTAACTCCACGCACACCAACAATAATTTCCTTAGCAACATTCATTGAATCTAAGATTTCTGTATTAATAGCAGAAATTTCTGGCAACAATGCAGTCATGATAGATTCACCATTTTTACGTTCTTCAAGGTGTTGCCATAATTCTTCTGTAATAAATGGCATAAATGGATGAAGTAGGCGCAATAATGAATCAAAGTAAGATAATGTTGTAAGATAAGTAGCTTTATCAATCGGAGCACCATATGCTGGTTTTACCATTTCAAGATACCATGAAGAGAATTCATCCCAGAATAGTTTATAGACTTCCATCAAAGCTTCTGATAGACGGAATTTTGAGAATAAGTCTTTAACCTCTATGAGAGTTTCATTGAGTTTTGCTTCAAACCACAAAGTAGCTCGTTTTGCATATTCTGGCTGTTCAATGTCAGCAACTTCCCAACCTTTTACGAGACGGAAAGCATTCCATATTTTGTTACAGAAATTGCGACCTTGTTCACAGAGTTTATCATCATATAAAATGTCATTACCAGCAGGAGCAGCCAACATCATACCCATTCGCACGCCATCAGCTCCATATGTAGAAATCAAATCAAGTGGGTCAGGAGAGTTTCCAAGTGATTTAGACATCTTTCTACCTAATTTATCTCGTACAATACCAGTGAAGTAAACAGACTTGAATGGTTTATCTTCAAGATATTCATATCCTGCAATAATCATACGTGCTACCCAGAAGAAAATGATATCTGGACCCGTTACAAGGTCACTAGTAGGGTAGTAGTATTTGATTTCTTTATTACCTGGGTCAAGAATACCATTAAATAATGATATAGGCCATAACCATGAGCTAAACCAAGTATCAAGGCAATCTTCATCACGACGTAAATCTGCAAGAGTTAAATTAGAATTGCCAGTTTTTTCCTTTGCCAATTCAAGCGCTTTTTCATCATTTTCAGCTACGACATATCCACCTTCGGGCAAGAAATATGCTGGAATTCGGTGTCCCCACCAAAGTTGGCGACTAATGCACCAGTCTTTGATATTAGTCATCCAGTGGCGATAAGTATTCTTAAATTTAGGAGGATAGAATTTTATATCATCTTCCATAACAGCATCAAGAGCTGGGATAGTGATTTTATCCATTTTTAAGAACCATTGCATTGAAAGTTTAGGTTCAATTACAACTTTTGTTCTTTCAGAATAACCAACCTTATTATCGTAATCTTCTATCTTTTCAACAAGATTAGCTTTGTCAAGATCTACAACAATTTCTTTGCGAACATCGAATCGATCTTTACCAATATACATTCCACCAGCTTCGCTGATAGTACCATTATCATTGAAAATATCGATTGTTGGCAAATTATACTTTTCACCCAACATGTAGTCGTTAACATCATGAGCTGGAGTAACCTTAAGGCAGCCAGTACCAAATTCCATCTCAACATATTCGTCCATAATAATAGGAACAGCACGATTTACAAGAGGAACTATTACTTTTTTACCTTTAAGCCATTGATAGCGTTCGTCATTAGGATTAACACATACCGCAGTATCACCTAAGATAGTTTCAGGACGAGTCGTTGCAACAACAATATATTTGTCTTCTCCTTCAACATAGTAACGTAGATGATATAACTTACTATGCTCTTCTTTATAGATTACTTCTTCATCAGAAAGTGCAGTGAGTGCAGCGGGGTCCCAATTGACCATGCGTACACCGCGATAAATTAAGCCTTTATTGTATAAATCAACGAATACTTTTATAACACTCTCGCTACGAATTTCATCCATAGTAAAAGCAGTACGACTCCAGTCACATGACGCTCCGAGTTTCTTAAGTTGCTCTAGAATGATACCACCATGCTTGTGAGTCCATTCCCAAGCATGCTTTAAGAATTCTTCACGAGTAAGGTCGATTTTCTTAATACCTTCTGAAGCTAACTTTGCAACAACCTTAGCTTCTGTTGCAATGGATGCATGGTCGGTACCTGGAACCCATAACGCATTTTTGCCTTCCATTCTTGCTCGACGAATAAGAATGTCTTGAATAGTATTATTCAACATGTGACCCATGTGCAATACACCAGTAACATTGGGAGGTGGAATTACAATTGTATAAGGTTCACGCTCATCAGGAGTCGACTTAAACAAATCATTCTCCATCCAGTAACTATACCATTTGTCTTCAACCTCAGAGGGGTTGTATTTTGTGGCTAATTCATTCATAATTTAATATTATATTTCAATTTATATTGCAAAATTACGAATTATCTTTGAGTTTTTAAGATAAAAACATAATTATTAAAGACAAAAATAGTGTATAAATGCATTTTATTAGATTTAATCAAGAAATTAGACTAAATTTGTAACATAAAATAAAAATATGCATAACCAGTCAAATAAACAATACAAAATAGGTATTGCTCTTAGTGGCGGTGGCGCACGTGGATTTGCGCACGCTGGCGCACTTAAGGCATTAGAAGAATTTGGCATTCGCCCAGATATTCTTGCTGGGGTTAGCGCTGGGTCTATCGTTGCGTCATTATATGCATCTGGTATGTCTCCCGATAAAATAACGCCTTTATTTTCGGGACTTAAATTCAACGACCTTTGTGAACCATGCATTCCCAAAAATGGTTTTTTTAAGCTCGATAAACTTAAAAGATTTCTTAGCAAGCACATTGTAGTAAATGATATCCAAGATTTGCAAATTCCTACAATAATATGTGCGACCAATCTTGATTATAGTACACCCATAGCATTTACTGTTGGAAATATTGCAGAAAGGGTAGTGGCTTCATGTAGCATCCCCATTGTATTCAATCCAGTAAAAATAGATGGTGTATATTATGTTGATGGAGGTGTAACTAATAACCTTCCTGCATGGGCTCTACGAGACAAATGCGATTTTTTAATAGGGATAAATTGTAGCCCCTTGATGCAAGAAAACTTCAATTATACGTTAATTGAAACAGCACAACGCTCGTTTGAACTTATGGCTTGTGGAAATGCCTCAAAAGATATGCCATTGTGCGACATTGTTATAGAAACGACCAATATTGCGACTCATAAGGTATTCAACCTAAAAGATTCAATGAGTGTATATAAATGTGGATATGATTCCACTATGAACATATTAGTAAATAATAGAGAACTTATAAATAAGATTATACAAAATGACTGATAAGATAATAATTTATCAATTACTACCACGTTTATTTTCAAATACTACTGAAAATTGCGTAAAAAATGGATCAATTGAGGAAAATGGTGTTGGAAAATTAAATGACATAAATTCACATGTCCTTGAAAGCATCAAATCACTTGGAGTAACACATGTGTGGTATACTGGAGTAATTGAACATGCCACAAAAACTGATTATACCAAATATGGTATTGATAGAGATAATCCAAATATAGTTAAAGGAAATGCAGGTTCACCATACGCTATCAAGGATTATTATGACATAGACCCCGATTTAGCCGTAAACATTCCGAAGAGAATGGAGGAGTTTGAAGCTCTTGTAGAACGTACTCACAAGAATGGGATGAAGGTGATCATAGACTTTGTTCCTAATCATGTTGCACGTCAATACCATTCTGATTCAAAACCTATTGGCATAGAGGATTTAGGTCAATGTGATGACAACACATATTTCTTCAAAAATAGTAATAACTTTTATTATATACCACGACAACAATTTGCGCCGCATATTGATTTAGGCACTGGAGAGGAAAAATATAATGAATTTCCTGCTAAAGCAACCGGAAACGATTGCTTTAGTGCTTTTCCTGGTGAATACGATTGGTATGAAACCGTAAAATTGAACTATGGCGTGGATTATGGAAATGGCACGCGCAACTTTGATCCAATACCAAACACATGGTTCAAGATGCTACACATCTTAAGATATTGGGCAGCCAAAGGCATCGATGGATTCAGATGTGACATGGCGCACATGGCACCAATTGAATTTTGGGAATGGGCTATCTCTAATATTAAAGAGACATATCCTAATATAATATTTATAGCTGAAATATATGAACCACATTTGTATCGTGATTTCATAAACAAAGGTGGATTTGACTTCCTATACGATAAAGTAACTTTATACGACACCCTTCGTAATGTACAATGCTCTAATTATTCAGCAGCTCAAATAACCAATTGCTGGCAAACTGTTGATGGCATTAATCACAACATGCTCAACTTCCTTGAGAATCATGATGAACAACGTTTTGCATCAACACAATTTGCCGCAGACGCAGCTAAAGTCATCCCATCATTGGTAGTGAGTTCTATGATAAATACTGGTCCAATGATGATTTATGCGGGTCAAGAATTAGGCGAACAAGCAAATGATTCAGAAGGATATAGTGGGTTAGATGGCAGAACTACAATATTTGATTATTGGAGCGTGCCCACTTTGCGCCGATGGTATAACCAAGGCAAATGCAACAACGAACTCTTAACTAGTAGAGAAGTGTGGTTGAGAAATATTTATGCTAAAATTTTATCATTGTGTAATAGCGAAAAAGCAATTTCTCAAGGAGCATTCTATGATTTGATGTATGTTAATTATGAAAATCCAACATTGAACCCCCATAATCAATATGTTTTCATAAGGAATTATCAAGACGAAACCCTTTTAATTGCAGTTAATTTCAGAGAAAATTCATGTGACTTAAAAATTAACATACCACGTCATGCATTTAATTTTTTAAACATTCCTGAAGGAAAATACGATGCAATTGAACTACTCTCTGAGGAAAAATCTACAAAACTACTTTCATCTGAAGAGCCTTTTGAAGCATTCGTTTCTCCATTTAATGCCGCAATTTGGAAGATAAATCACAAAAAAGCGAAAAGAAATACCAAAAAAATCGCGAAACAGAATGATAATAATTGTAAAAAATAGTAATTTTGTAAAAAATATCAATAACATAAAAAAGTAAAGTATATATGTTACCTCCATTTAAGGTCTTTTCAGGCAGAAATTCAAGCTATATGGCTGAAGAAATCTGCAAAGAATTAGGTGTAGAACTTGGAAAAATGAACACTCAGCAATTCGCTGATGGTGAGTTTGAAGTTTGTTTTGAAGAACCTATCCGTGGTTGTGAAGTCTATTTAGTACAATCAACATTCCCAAATTCAGACAACCTCATGGAATTGTTGCTTATGATTGATGCGGCAAAACGTGCTTCTGCAAAGTCAATCATTGCAGTAATGCCTTATTTTGGTTGGGCTCGTCAAGACCGCAAAGACAAACCAAGAGTTTCTATTGCAGCAAAATTAGTTGCTGACTTATTAAGCACTGCTGGTGTTGATCGTGTAATCACAATGGACCTTCATGCTGATCAAATTCAAGGATTCTTCAATATTCCTGTTGACCACTTGTATGCTTCATCAGTATTCATTCCATACATCCAATCTCTCAACCTTGAAGATATGGTAATTGCAACTCCCGACGTTGGTGGAGCAAAACGAGCTAACAGCTATGCAAAATATCTTGATTTACCACTCGTTCTTTGTCACAAACAACGCGCTAAAGCAAACGTAGTTGCTAATATGACAGTAATTGGTGATGTTAAGGATAAGAATGTGATTCTAGTTGATGATATGGTTGATACTGCAGGTACTATTACAAAAGCAGCCGACCTTATGATGGCTAATGGAGCAAAATCAGTTCGAGCACTTTGTTCACACGCTATTATGAGTGATCCCGCTTCAGAACGTGTTGACAATTGTGGAATGACTGAAATGATTTTCACAAATAGTATTCCATTCAAAAAAGATTGCAAAAAGGCAACAATCCTTAGCGTAGCTCGTCTTTTTGCTGATACTATTCGTCGTGTACACGAAAATCAATCTATTTCTTCTCAATACTTGATTAAGTAATATTTCCCACATATTTATTACGAAAATAGAGCATTTAATAAATGCTCTATTTTTGTATATATTTCTGCAGTATTAACTCATACTCTTTACTGCTTTTTATTTCTGTTATCCACTCATTAATGCGATTGCAAAGTGATTGATTATCTTGCTTAAGCACCCAAACCTGAAATTGATTAAATGATATTTTAGTATTTATATCTAATTGTGGGTAATCCTTTGCCATTTTCTTAGCAACATTTGCATTAACAACTGCTCTTTTAATTTCCCCTAAGGCTGTTAATATAACCAATTGTTCCGATGAATATTCTTCTGATTCCATTACATAAATGGTATCACACCCTAATTCCTCTGTTAGATTGGTTATTCTATCAATAAATGGAGAATTCTTTACAACCCAAACTGTATCTGATGCCAATTGATTATAATCCTCTATATCAACTTTTCCTGTAGACTCATTTATATGTTGCACAAGCAACTGATGATCCACATATAGCGATTGTGTTAGCAGATATTTTTCTTTCAAATTTGATGTGGCTGGGATATCGGCTACAACAATATCAAAAAGTCTAGAGTCTAATCCATCTAAAGCAAAACTTAATGGGACAAATTGATGTAGCTTAAATGCAACATTGTTCTTTTCCTCAATTAATTTTAGTATTTCGTAATAAAATCCGCTTAAAGTATCGTCGGCCAGAGATAAAGATATGGGAGATATCTCTATAGCGACATTTATTGTATCACCACCAGCACGTTTATAAAATTCTTGTTTTTGAGGTAATGTTGTGCTACACTTTTTTAGAGTAAACATGATCGCAACAGCACATAATAATATGATTATGTACGTTAAAACATTACCTTTTTTTATCTTTATTTGTTGCATTAGTTGGCGAAATCAACAGATACTCCTAATTGAAATTTTAATGGATTTAAAGGGTAATGAGGTAATGAAAAATAATTATTACCGAACCATCCTTGATTAATATGACTAACCATTAGATAAAATCTTGCTTTATCTAATTTCATATTAGCATACACATTCATAAAAGGATAGTTACCTATTTCAACCTCATTTTGATTATGGAAACTCATTGTGGCAGGCTGATATGCCACACCCTTAAATTTAGTATAGTAGTCACAATCAACACCCAATTGCACATCCAACACTTTAGCAATCTTAAATAATAGATATAAATTTGAATAGATGGCAAAATTAGGCAACGGAATTATTGATTGATTACTTGAGGTTTGATAGGTAATTTTATTATCCCAATTTAGAATACCAATATGCAAACGTTGGTCTAACGATGCGCTAAATGCTTGCACATGACCATCATGTTGCTGAGGCAAACATTGCTCGTTGAAATATATATGATTTTCAACATTTTCAACACCAATATTTAAGAACGTTCCTATATGTGGAACTTTTAGTGTGCCACCTATGCGATAGTTCCTCACTTTACTGAAATTATTTTTCCATATAAAATGATTAGACACATAGTTTTCCATCAAAAATGGGGCAGACTCATTTTTAAACCATCCATATCCAGCAATAGTAACGGAATCACCCAACATCTTAAAACGTGTAGAGATATTTCCTGAAACATCAACATCACCAAGCGAAGGGCCAAGGAGTCCAAACTTAGCTGTTACATCATAATTAAGTAAAGCCCCTCTTTGTTTGGTTAATTGACCTCCTACCCATAATAAGTTTTGTGTTTTTCCCGTAGGTAGCTCAGTCATTCCATTTGGAAGATATAAGAAAACAGAATCATGTCTCAACTTATAATCTCTTATTTGATGAGTAGCAAAAGCTGATAGCCCAAATTTTGCGTATTTATGGAAGCCCTCAAGTAATGATACCCCAA
>JAEIGA010006337.1_pt1 | contig 18012 bp, 12 predicted proteins | sample 9270691 | NCBI WGS metagenome assembly JAEIGA01 (sample SAMN17057246, study PRJNA624740) | gut metagenome | biome: biome; isolation source: fecal sample | host: Bos grunniens | place: China: Xizang | collected 2019
CACTTATTATCTCGGTTCTTCTGTCCTTGCCGTATTTATCGGCAACCTCTTTAAGCTCCTTAATAATAATATTCAAAAGCTTGCGTTTGGAGTTTAAGGTGTCCTCTAACCCCTCAATTTCCTTCTTTAGCGCCTCAATATCGGCGGTACGCTTTAAAATATACTCACGGTTTAAGTGGCGGAGCTTGATTTCAGCCACATATTCGGCCTGAATTTCGTCAATGCCGAAGCCTATCATAAGGTTGGGCACAACCTCTTTTTCCTCTTCGGTCTCACGGACGATTTTAATTGCCTTGTCAATATCAAGGAGTATCTTTTCAAGACCCTTTAAAAGGTGCAGTCTGTCCTTCGCCTTCGAAAACTTAAAATAGACCCTGCGGCGGACGCACTCTTCTCTGAATGCGACCCACTCGGAAATTATTTCCTTAACACCCATAACCCTCGGGGAGCCGGCTATCAGGATATTAAAGTTACAGGAAAAGCTGTCCTCAAGGGGGGTCATTTTAATGACCTTTTTCATCAGCTTTTCTGGGTCTGCGCCGCGCTTTAAATCAATCGTTATTTTAAGACCGTTTAAGTCGGTTTCGTCACGGATATCGTTAATTTCGGTGATTTTTTTAAGTTTTACAAGCTCGATAACCTTTTCTATAATCGCTTCACATGTGGTGGTGGGCGGAATTTCAGTAATATCGATACAGTTCTGTGATTTATCAAAGCTGTAAACGCCCCGCACCTTAAAGCTGCCTCGCCCGGTTTCGTAAATCTTCTCTATATCCGAACGGTTGTACAAAAGCCTGCCGCCTATGGGAAAATCTGGGGCTAAAAGGGTATCAGCAACATTAATGTCGTTATCCCTTATATAGGCGATAGTTGTTTCACAGACCTCCCGCAGGTTAAAGGGGCAGATAGAGCTTGCCATTCCCACCGCAATACCCGTATTAGCGTTTACAAGCACAGAGGGGAAGGTGACAGGAAACAGGGTCGGCTCCTTCATACTCGAATCATAGTTGTCTACAAAATCAACCGTATCTTTATCAATATCGGCAAAAAGCTCGGCGGCAATCGGGGCTAACTTCGCCTCGGTATAACGAGAGGCAGCGTATGCCATATCCCTTGAATACGCCTTACCGAAGGAGCCCTTGGACTGCACATAGGGGTGCAAAAGCGCTTCGTAGCCCTCGGACAGGCGCACCATTGTTTCATAAATCGCCGCATCGCCGTGGGGATTGAGCTGCATTGTGCGCCCGACTATATTAGCCGATTTTATAGTATTCCCCGTCGAAAGCCCCATCTTATACATTGTATAAAGGAGTTTTCTGTGTGCTGGCTTAAAACCGTCAATTTCAGGTATAGCACGGGAGACAATAACGCTCATAGCGTAAGGCATATAGTTGGTCTCAAGGGTTTCGGTAATCGGCTGTTCGACCGTCAATCCCGACCCCGCAATATAGGCATTTATTTTTGCTTTTACTGTCTTTGGTTCTTTCTTCTTTTTGGAAGATGCCAAAAAATTCACTCCCTTTATTAATTACACATTCCTAATTCCGAATTAAGATATGTCCGCCTCTTCAAGATACATATATCCGTTCTCGGCGATAAATTCCTTTCTGCCCGCTAAGTCGTCTCCCAATAATAGGTCGAACATTTGCGAGGTGCGCTCGGCGTCCTGAGGCATAACCTTTATAAGCCGTCTGGTTTCGGGATTCATTGTGGTAAGGTTCATCATATCGGGCTGGTTTTCGCCAAGCCCCTTTGAGCGCTGAATATCAGGCTCGGGCTTAACAGAGCCTATTTTACCTAATATCTCGATTTTTTCCTTTTCGTCATAGGCGAAGTAGGTCATATCCTTTGTCCTGATTTCGTAAAGAGGGGTTTCCGCAATGTATACCTTGCCCTCGTTTATAAGGGTGGGCATAAGGCGGTATATCATTGTAAGTATAAGCGTCCTAATCTGGAAGCCGTCCACATCCGCATCGGTACAGATTATAACCTTATTCCAGCGAAGCGCCCCTAAATCAAAGGTTGCAAGTCCCTTGTTCGCCTTGGACTTAACCTCGACTCCACAGCCTAAAACCTTTATAAGGTTGGTTATAATTTCACTCTTAAATACCTTTTCGTAGTCTGCCTTTAAGCAGTTTAAAATCTTACCTCTTACAGGTATAATAGCCTGAAATTCTGCATCACGGGCTAATTTACAAGAGCCTAAAGCCGAATCACCCTCAACTATAAACAGCTCCCGCCTTTCAATATCCTTTGAGCGGCAGTCAACAAATTTATCAACCCTGTCAAGCATTGAATTTGCCGATTGCAGGGTCTTTTTAAGGTTGATTCTTTCCCTTTCGCTCCGCTCACGGCTGCGCTTATTTACAAGCACCTGATCGGCGATTTTATCCGCCTCCGCTTTGTTCTCTATAAAGTAAATCTCAAGCTGATGGCGAAGAAAATCGGTCATCGCCTCATATATAAATTTATTGGTAATCGCTTTTTTGGTTTGGTTTTCGTAAGAGGTTACGGTCGAGAATGAGGAAATCACCAGCACAAGACATTCCTCAACATCGGAAAATGTGATTTTACTCTCGTTAGACTTGTACTTTCCGCTGTTTTTTATATATGCGTCAAGCTGTGCAACAAAGGCGCTCCTTGTCGCTTTCTCGGGTACACCGCCGTATTCAAGCCAGCTCGAATTGTGGTAATACTCCTTTAAGGTATGGCGATTTGAAAAGGTGAGCGCCACATTGATTTTAACCTTATATTCGGGCTTGTCCTCACGGTCTCTTCCCTTTCGCTCGGTCTGCCAAAACTGCACCGAAGAAAGCCTTTCTTCGCCGACGGTCTCGTTTACATAGTCACGGATACCGTCATTGTAGACTATTTCCTGCTGAACGAATTTTGACCCCTGTTGTTCACGGAAAACAAAGAGAAGTCCGTCATTTACAATCGCTTGGCGCTTTATTGTGTCCAAAAAATATTCGGTCGGGATATTAATATCGGTGAAAACCTCAATATCAGGCTTCCAGCGGGTTTTCGTTCCCGTATCCTTGCCGGAGTAGGGTTCCTTTTTAAGCCCGCCCACATTATATCCCTTTTCAAAATGCAGATTGTATTTAAAGCCGTCACGCTTAATCTCAACGTCCATATATTCCGAGGAATACTGGGTCGAGCAAAGGCCCAATCCGTTAAGACCTACCGAATATTCGTAGTTTGAGCCCTCGTTGGTGTTATATTTTCCGCCTGCGTACAGCTCGCAATAGAGAAGCTCCCAGTTAAAGCATTGCTCCTTATTGTTAAAGTCAACAGGTGCGCCTCGCCCGAAGTCCTGCACCTCAATAGAGCCGTCGGCGTACTTTGTTATAACTATTTTATTTCCGTAGCCCTCACGAGCCTCGTCTATGGAGTTTGAAATAATTTCAAAAACCGAATGTTCACAGCCGTCCAGCCCGTCCGAGCCGAAAATAACCCCCGGGCGTTTACGCACACGGTCGGGACCCTCAAGCTTTTTTATACTATCGTTGCCGTATTCAGCGGTGGTTTTCGCCATTTCCGATACCTCTTACACATAATTTATCAATCTATATTATACACCATATTTTGTATTTTCGTCAAGTGAGATATTAGATGTTAGACGGTAGATATTAGATGACGGTAAAATATACTTGTGTAGGGCATATAAAAAGCGGACGACCGATGGCCGTCCGTTCTCTAATATCTAATGTCTAAAATCTAATATCTAAACAAGGTGCGTCCAACCGTATTTATCCTCGACCTTGCCCCACTGAATGCCCGTAAGGGTATTGTAAAGATGCTGAGTAACTTCACCGATTTCGCCGTTGTTAATGGTGTACTTAACATCCTTGTAGCAAAGCTCGCCGATAGGAGAAATGACCGCCGCCGTACCGCAGCCCCAAGCCTCTTGAAGCTTGCCGTTTTTAAGTGCCTCGCCAAGCTCGTCAATGCTTAAAAGCCGCTCGTTTACGGTGTATCCCTCGTCCTTTAAAACCTCAATGCAGGATTTACGGGTAATACCAGGAAGAATTGAGCCTGTAAGCTTGGGCGTTACAATCTCGCCGTCAATCTTGAACATAACATTCATAGCGCCCACCTCTTCTATGTACTTACGCTCAACGCCGTCAAGCCACAGCACCTGAGAGTAGCCCTTTTTGCTAGCTCGCTCCCCTGCACGGTTGCTCGCCGCATAGTTTCCGCCGCACTTAACGTAGCCCGTGCCGCCCCTTACTGCACGGACATCCTCGTCCTCAATCATAATCTTAACGGGGTTAATACCCTCTGCGTAATAACTGCCCACAGGAGAAGCGATTATAATAAACTTAGCATTGTGAACGGCGTGAACTCCCAAATTCTCGTCATTTCCGAACATAAAGGGACGGATATAAAGGGATGTGCCCTCAGCCGACGGGGTCCAGTCCTGCTCAACGCCGACGAAGGTATCTAAAATCTGCATAGCGTCCTCTTCGGGAATCTGGGGCAGACAAAGCCTTTCGGCAGAGTTATTCATACGGCGGATGTTCTCTATCGGACGGAAAAGCTGAACCTTGCCGTCCTTGCGGCGATATGCCTTTAGCCCCTCAAAAATTTCCGAGCCGTAATGAAGCACGGTAGAAGCAGGGTGGAGCGAAATATTATCGAAGGGTACGATTTTCGCATCGTGCCAGCCCTTATCAACCGAGTAATCCATAACAAACATATGGTCGGTAAAAATTTTGCCGAAGCCGAGTGTGCTGCTATCAGGCTTTGCCTTTGGAGCAGTAGTTTTTGTGATTTCGATTTTCATTTTTTACACTCCTATTTTGCAAAAATCCCGCCTCAAGGTCTACTTGAGACGGGTGTAGAATACATCCGTTCGTAAAAGCCTTTTACGATTTTTTACAGTATACCACCGAGCTTAGAATTTGTCAATATTTTTGAGATTTTTTTGTGAACAGCGCAACTTTATAAAAAAAGTATTGACAAACGGTAGTGTTTAGTGGGATAATATATACGGTTATAAAGAGTAGTATACTCTTTGCCAACTTTTCTTTTTGGTGATATTAATGCGAATTATTACAGGCGTAGCGAGAGGCAAGCACCTTGTCACGCCGGAGGGCAGAGATGTCCGCCCAACCCCCGAACGGGTCAAGGAGGGACTTTTTAGCGCCTTGCAGTTCGACATTGAGGGCAGGCGCGTGCTTGACCTTTTTGCAGGCTCGGGTCAGTTAGGGCTTGAGGCTTTGTCCCGAGGAGCGGCGAGCGCCGTATTTGTTGACACTTCAGACTCTTCGGTAAAAATCATAAAACAGAATATCGAGCTTACGGGCTTTGAAAGTAAGGCTAAGGTTTTCCGATCGGATTACGCCTCCTTTGCGGCGGCCTGCAGAGACACGTTTGATATAGCCTTTCTCGACCCGCCTTATAATGCGGGGTTACTTATGTCCGCCCTTAAAGCGGTACTCCCGCTTATGAGCGATTACGGCACTATCGTATGTGAGCACCCGCCCGAGGTTAAACCTGAAGAAAATGTCGGCGGTTTTTCGATTGCGAAGACCTATCGCTACGGCAAGGTTTTGGTTACGGTTTATCGGAAAGGAGAAACGGTATGAATACTCTTACCGCAATTTGCCCCGGCAGCTTCGACCCCGTAACCTACGGTCATCTCGATATCATAGCAAGGGCATCTAAGATGTTTGGCAGGCTTATAGTGGTTGTTGCAAGCAACGGTGCTAAGCATTGCTCCTTTACCCCTAAAGAACGGGTGGAAATGATTGAAAAATGCACTAAAGACCTTAATAATGTTGAAGTTATACATTACGACGGACTGCTTGCAGAATATGCCGCTCAAAGAGGTGCAAGTGCTATAATCAAGGGACTTCGAGCCATGTCCGACTTTGAATATGAGTTTCAGATGGCGCTTGCCAATAAAAAGCTTAATCCGAATGTTGAAACTCTATTTCTTACCACAGCTTCGCAAAATATGTATTTAAGCTCAAGTATGGTAAAGCAGATAGCGAGTATGGGGGGAGATATTTCAAGTTTTGTCCCCGAGGTTATAAAACAGGATATAATGGATAGAATTTACATTAAAAAATAACAGACTAATTTTACGGAGGAATAAAAAATGACACTTGACGAGTTACTTGAACAGTTTGACGAGGTTTTGGACAGCGGCATAAAAATCCCCGGCAAAAAGACCGTGGTTGATGTTGAAAAGCTCAGGGCGGTTGTGGACGATATCCGCCTTAACATCCCTGCAGAAATCAAGCAGGCAAAGGGCATTGTCGCCGACCGTGCGGACATTATAACAAATGCAAAGCGTGAGGCAGACGGAATTATAAGAAACGCCGAGGAACGGGCAAAGGCTATGGTAGCACAGGAAGAAATCGTAAAGCTCGCTCAGCAAAAGGCGGCCGAGATAATCGCCACCGCACAGACCAAGAGCCGTGAGATGAGAAAGGCGGCTCAAGACTTTGTTGACGATATTATGCGCCGTGCAGACGAGGGACTTACCGCTAATTTAGGCGAGGTCAGAAAGACCCGTGCCGCATTAAAGCAGCAGATTCCCTCTGTTAAGGAATAATCTTAGACTTAAATTAAATACCTGAATTTTAAAAGCTGTGACGGAGACGGCGCTGTTTAAAATCGACCTTATAGCGAGCCGAAGAGGGTGAAAGTTCGGCGGTCGAAAACGGCGGTATCACTCCCGAGCCGACGGCCGAAATCTTCACAGTAAGCCGCTCCGATTTTCCCCCGTTAAAGGGAACGCAGATATATATATGTATGTCTGCCGTAATAGGTGGTTTGAAGCAGTATACAGTCTTCGTCCTATTATGGACGGAGACTTTTTATTTTGAAAGGAGAAAACAAAACCGTGTATAAGAGCATTTCCCCAAACCTTAACTTTGTTGAAGAGGAAAAAAAGGTAGAAAAATTTTGGGAAGAGGAAAAAATATTTGAGAAGAGCATAGACTCCCGTGCCAATGGCAAGCCATATGTATTTTACGACGGCCCCCCGACCGCCAACGGCAAGCCACATATCGGCCATGTTCTTACCCGTGTTATTAAAGATATGATTCCCCGTTACCGCACAATGAAAGGCTGTATGGTACCGCGAAAGGCAGGCTGGGATACCCATGGTCTTCCCGTTGAGCTTGAGGTTGAAAAAATGCTTGGTCTTGACGGCAAGGAGCAGATTGAGGGGTACGGCTTAGAGCCCTTTATAGAGCATTGTAAGGAAAGCGTTTGGAAATATAAGGGTATGTGGGAGGACTTCTCCAAAACTGTAGGCTTCTGGGCGGATATGGACGACCCCTATGTTACCTATGACAATAATTTTATAGAGTCCGAATGGTGGGCGCTTAAACAGATTTACGAAAAGGGTCTGCTCTACAAGGGCTTTAAGATTGTCCCCTACTGTCCCCGTTGCGGAACCCCCCTCTCCTCTCACGAGGTTGCACAAGGCTACAAGAATGTTAAAGAGAGAAGTGCGGTTGTGCGCTTTAAGGTTGTTGGTGAGGACGCTTATTTCCTTGCATGGACCACTACACCTTGGACGCTTCCCTCCAATGTTGCCCTCTGCGTAAACCCCGACGATACTTATTGCAAGGTAAAGGCGGCGGACGGCAATACCTATTATATGGCAAAGGAGCTGCTCGATAAGGTTTTAGGTAAGCTTTCTACGGAAGAAACCCCCGCTTACGAAATTTTAGAGGAATATAAGGGCTGTGAGCTCGAATATAAAGAATATGAGCCCTTGTTCGACTGTGCGAAGCCCGTTTGCGAAAAGCAGAATAAGAAAGCCTTCTATATTACCTGCGACAACTATGTTACCATGAGTGACGGTACAGGTATTGTTCATATCGCCCCCGCCTTTGGTGAGGACGATGCTAAGGTCGGAAGACGCTATGACCTGCCCTTTGTTCAGTTTGTTGACGGCAAGGGCGAAATGACCGAGGAAACACCCTATGCAGGTCTTTTTGTCAAGGATGCCGACCCCAAGGTTTTAAGCGATTTAGACGCTAAGGGGCTTCTTTTCGATGCGCCGAAATTTGAGCACGATTATCCCTACTGCTGGCGCTGTGATACTCCCCTTATCTACTATGCCCGTGAATCCTGGTTCATAAAAATGACCGATGTTAAGGATGACCTTATCCGCAACAACAACACCATTAACTGGATTCCCGAAAGCATTGGCAAGGGCCGTTTCGGCGACTGGCTTAACAATGTTCAGGACTGGGGTATCTCCCGCAACAGATATTGGGGCACACCTCTTAATATCTGGCAGTGCGAGTGCGGTCATATGCATTCTATAGGCAGTATTGAAGAATTAAAGAATATGTCGGACAACTGCCCCGACGATATCGAGCTTCACCGCCCGTATATTGATGCGGTAACCATAAAATGCCCCCATTGTGGCAAGGAAATGCACCGTGTACCCGAGGTTATCGACTGCTGGTTTGACTCAGGCTCAATGCCCTTTGCACAGCATCACTATCCCTTTGAAAATAAGGAGCTTTTCGAGTCCCAGTTCCCCGCCCACTTTATTTCCGAGGCGGTGGACCAGACAAGGGGCTGGTTCTACTCCCTGCTCGCAATTTCCACCCTTATTTTCGATAAGGCTCCCTTTAAAAATGTTATCGTTTTAGGCCATGTTCAGGACGAAAACGGTCAAAAAATGAGTAAATCAAAGGGCAATGCGGTTGACCCGTTTGACGCACTTGAAAAATTCGGTGCAGACGCAATCCGTTGGTATTTCTACACCAATTCCGCCCCCTGGCTGCCCAACCGTTTCCACGATAGGGCGGTTACAGAGGGTCAGCGCAAGTTTATGGGCACCCTTTGGAACACTTATGCGTTTTATGTTCTCTACGCCAATATTGACGAGTTCGACCCGACAAAGCACAGCCTTAATGACTGCAAGCTTACCGTAATGGATAAATGGCTTTTATCAAAGCTTAACTCTATGGTTAAGGCGGTTGATGACAATTTGGCTGATTACCGCATACCCGAAGCGGCAAGAGCGCTTCAGGAATTTGTGGACGATATGAGTAACTGGTATGTCCGCCGAGGCCGCGAGCGTTACTGGGTACAGGGTCTGCCCGAGGATAAGATTGCGGCATATATGACCCTTTACACCGCACTTGTCACCACCGCAAAGGCGGCGGCACCGATGATTCCCTTTATGACCGAGAGCATTTACCAAAACCTTGTAAGAACTCTTGACAAAACCGCTCCCGAGAGCGTACATCTCTGCGACTTCCCCACTATAGACGAGGCAGCGATCAACAAAGAGCTTGAAAGCAGCATGGATAAGGTTCTTGAAATTGTAGTATTAGGCAGAGCCGCAAGAAACGGTTCGGCGCTTAAAAACCGCCAACCGTTAGCTGCAATGTATGTAAAGCTTGAGGGCGACTTAGACAGCTTTTATACCGATATTATCCGTGACGAGCTTAACATAAAGAATGTAAGCTTTACCGACAGTGTGGACAGCTTCGTAACCTATCAGTTCAAACCCCAGCTTAAAACGGTAGGTCCTAAGTTCGGCAAGCAGTTAAACGAAATCAGGACTGCCCTTTCCGAAATTGACGGTGCTAACGCTAAAAAACAGCTTGATAATGACGGTTATATCGAATTAGACCTGCCGTCAGGTAATGTAAAGCTTGAGACCGAGGATTTGCTGATTGAGGCCAAGCAAAAGGGTGGCTTCTATTCGGTCAGCGACAGAGGAATCACCGTTACAATCGATACCACCCTTACAGAAGAACTTATTGAGGAAGGCTTTGTCAGGGAGCTTATCAGCAAGATTCAGACCATGCGTAAAGAGGCGGGCTTTAACGTAACCGACCATATCTGTGTCACAATAGAGGGCAGCGATAAGATTACGGAAACCGCCCTTAAAAAGCAGGAGGACATTAAGGGTGACACCCTTGCAGATTCCCTTACTGCTGAGAGCCCCGTTGGCTTTACTAAGGAATGGGATATTAACGGCGAGGCAGTCACAATAGGTGTTAAAAAAATCTAAAGCCGAAAGGAGCGCTGTAAATTGGCTGATAATAATGAAGAATTTGTGTTTGAGGATATAAGCTCTTCCACGGTTCCAAAATCCAAAAGCAGCTTAAAGGCGGTGACCGATAATTACGGCAACAAAGTTTTTAAAAATCTTGATAAAATAATCAAGGCAATCTCATTTATAGTGGCTATTGGAATACTTCTGATTTTTGCGGTGGTTGCTGTAGTGCTTATTATGCTTGACAATATTTTTGCGGTCGTTTCGGTTGCGGTCTTCATCGTAGGAATTATTTTAGCTCTTATTTCACTCTTCTTAATATACGCTATAGGCCATCTTATTTCACAGAACAACGAAATTATGAAACATCTATAAACCTTAAAAATCGCACTTAGGAATATTCCTTAGTGCGATTTTATTTTTCCGTTTCGGTCCTTATTTTGCCGTTCTCAACATAAAAGGTTATATCGCCGCCGGTATCGGTTCTTAAAATCCGGGTGCCCTGTTCTTTAAGTGCATCAATGACCGACTCACTCGGGTGGGAATAGATATTGTTCTCTCCCACCGATATTGCGGCATAATCGGGAGTGGCTTTATCCAAAAACTCCTTGGAGCTTGAAGTTGCACTACCGTGATGACCCGCTTTTAAAACATCGCAATCTATATTAAGTCCGTCCTCGATAAGTGCCTTTTCGGTCTTAGCTTCCGCATCACCCGTAAAGAGAAATTTTATCCCGTCAAGCTCCGCCATAACTATAACAGACTTATTATTATCTTCCAACATATCGTCATAATATGCAAGCACCGTGACGGTAAACTTCCCTATTTTAAAGTTCATTCCCTGAAGGGCGGTATAGGCGTTGCCGCCCTTTGCCGTAACGATTTGTTTTGCGGTTTTAACAAGAGATGTTGCCTCTGCATCATAATCAAGCTCGGGTATTATAAGATTGTCTATTGTTCTACGCCTTGCAAGCTCAGGCAAAGCCCCTGCGTGGTCAGTGTGAAGATGGGTGACTATTAGGGCATCTATTCTGCTTATGTGTGCCGAATTAAGGTCTTCTAAGACATTTTCTGCGCTGTCCTCGGTGCCAACATCGATAACTGCGGAATAGCCGCCAGAGTAAATCAAAATACTATCCGCCTGACCCACATCTGTGATTTTCACAAAATTCACCGAGGTATCAAAGGACTCAGAAGGGTTAAATACCTTCTGTAGCTCTTCGCCGAAAACACCCCGTGAGAAGGCAATTATAAAAACTGCGGCGGCAATTAAGGTTGCCGCCACTGTATACTTAAGTGTTTTTTCCTTATTCTTCATCTGCCGAATCGGCTCCCGCCGCCTCACGTTCCATAAGCTGGTCCATTGTGATAAGCACCTTGCGGGGCTTTGAACCCTCGTAGGGGCCTACCACCCCTCGTTGCTCCATTTCGTCCACAATTCTTGCGGCTCTGGCATATCCGAGCTTTAGTCTGCGCTGTAAAAGCGAGGTGGAGGCCTGACCGTTTTCCACAACCACCCTTATAGCGTCACTTAGCATCGGGTCTTCATCGGGTCCGTCTTCCTTAAGCCCTGTCTTCTGCTTTTTCTCCACTGCCGCCTGGCGTTCAATTTCCACCATAACATCATCATCATAATCGGCAGAATAGTCACCCTTTATGTACTCCACAACCGCCTCAACCTCGTCGTCGCTTACAAAGCAACCCTGAATGCGGTTGGGCTTGTTTGAGCCTACAGGGCTAAAGAGCATATCGCCTCGGCCTAACAGCTTCTCTGCTCCTGAGGAGTCCAAGATAGTTCGGCTGTCTATCTGGGAGGATACCGCAAAGGCAATTCTTGTGGGGATATTCGCCTTGATAACACCCGTTACAACATCAACAGAGGGGCGCTGGGTTGCGATTATAAGGTGCATACCCGCCGCTCTCGCCTTTGCCGCAATACGGTTAATCGAATCCTCAACCTCGTTAGGTGCGGTCATCATAAGATCAGCAAGCTCGTCAATAATTATGACGATGTGGGGCATTTTCTGCACCTCAGGGTCGCCTAACTGCTCAACAAAGCGGTTATAACCTGCAAGGTCACGCACTCCCCGATCGGCAAACATTTTATAACGCTTTTCCATCTCGCTTACCGCCCAGCCAAGTGCACCCGAAGCCTTTCTCGGGTCGGTTACAACGGGAACCAGCAGGTGGGGAATGCCGTTATAAATGCCAAGCTCCACAACCTTAGGGTCAATCATTAAAAGCTTTACCTCGTCGGGTGTCGCCTTGTAAAGAATACTTACTATTATGGAGTTTATACATACCGATTTACCTGAACCGGTAGCACCGGCTATCAGTCCATGGGGCATTTTTGCAATATCGGTAACAACGGCGTTGCCGCCTATATCCCGTCCCAATGCCACGGTAAGCTTACTCTTTGCCGAGGTAAAGGCGGGAGAATCCAGTATCCCTCTAACTCCCACTACCGCACTTGCCTTATTAGGTACCTCTATTCCCACCGCCGCTTTATTGGGTATGGGCGCTTCTATACGCACTCCGGCGGTAGCAAGATTAAGCGCTATATCGTCCGCAAGGTTTGTTATCTTGCTTATCTTTACACCCGCACTGGGCTGAAGCTCATAACGGGTAACAGTGGGACCCTTGCTTACTTCAACAACCCTTGTTTCCACACCGAAGCTCCTTAGTGTTTCAACCAATCGGTTAGCGGTGTTGTCAAGCTCGGCGGAAAGGAAGGCGGCGTTCTGCGCCTTCGTCTCCTTTAAAAGGGTAAGGGGCGGGAATCTATAGCTTTCCTCGGCCTCGGTATTTTCCTTTTCGAGGTGCTCGGTGAATTTATCTGTTTCCGCCTTAAAGTCTATCTTTTCTGCCTCGCTGTTTTGAGCCTCGGCTTTAGCCGCATTAAGAGCGGCGTCAATATTTTTACTTTCCTCTGTCTCCTCGCTGTACGGTTTTGTGCCCCTCTCGGGGATTTCTGCGGGAACTTCATTGTCATAATAAGCCGAAACAACCTTGCGTTGCTTTTCGCCTAGGGATTCCTTTTTAACATGGCGTTTTTCGGGAATATCGTCAACGGGAATATCCACATTAAAGCCCTTTAGCACCTTTAACTGCTTATCGCTTTTTTCCTCTGCTTCCCGTTCAAGACGGTTTTGATACGCCGTCCCCGCCTGCTCAGAAATTGATTTGACCGGCTTTGCCATTGTTTTAAAGAGAGAAATAAGTGTTGTACCCGTTATAATCATAATAAAAACGAAGACAAGCAGAATAACCGTTATTGCCGCTCCCGTTTTACCGAAAGCAAGGTGCAGCGGCTGGCCTATAAGCGCACCCAAAAATCCTCCGCTTTTGAGGCTTATTCCCGTGCTATAGGCATTAACAAGGTGCTCCCAGAAGGTGAGCGCCTCGTTATGCTTTACAAAAATATCCACCGCTGCGCCGATGAGTACCACCAACACGCCCGACTCAATTATTTTGGCGTTAATAGAGCCGCCCACCTTATCCATAGCAAAAAGCACTGCGACAAAGCCCAGTAAAAACGGATAAAAATACGCAGTTACGCCGAAAATGCCGAAAATAGCATTATGTATCGCAAGCCAGACATTCTGCCCCTTTATAAAGACAACGCAAAGAAGAAAAACCGCCACGGCAAACCATATCACCGAGAGCAGTTGCCTCTTCCCTGCCGCCGTCTCCTGCCGTTTTTCATTATTTTGAATTTTAGTTGCAGTCGCACTGCTGCGGGTTTTGCCGCCCTTTTTTTTAGCCGCTGCCATACCTTTTATACTCCTTATGTAGGTCGGTTGCCCGACCGATTATTGATTCTCTATAAGCCCGTAAAGACCATCCAAAACAACCGATAGTGTGCCAATTTCGTCAATAAGTCCCTCGCTTACCGCCTGGCCCCCCGTAAGCACAGAGCCTACATCGGTGACCATTTCCCCCGTGTTCATCATAAGCTCGGTAAAGCGTTCGGGGGTGATTTTAGAGTTTCTTGCCACAAAATCGGTTATCCTTAATTGCATACGGGCAAAATGATTCATCATCTGCGGTACGCCTATAACCAGTCCCGTGGTCCTTACAGGGTGCACCGTCATTGTAGCGGACGGCGCAATATACGACCTCTTTGCCGAGACCGCTAAAGGCACTCCGATAGAATGTCCCCCGCCCAACACAAAGGAAACCGTAGGCTTTTTCATGCCCGAGATAAGCTCAGCTATCGCAAGCCCTGCTTCAACATCACCGCCCACAGTGTTAAGCACCACGAGCAGACCCTCAATTTCTCTGCTTTCCTCGACCGCTACAAGCTGGGGAATTATATGCTCGTACTTTGTGGTTTTTGTCTGCTCAGGCAGGACATTATGCCCCTCAATTTCGCCAATAACGGTAAGACAATATATCTTATGCTTTCCGTCAGGGGAAACCGAGCCCAACTCCTTTATCTCCTCAAGCTGAGCCGAGCGGGCGTCTTCCCCGTTTTTCTGATTCTCGCTGTTTTTATTACTCATTGCTTTCCCTCCACAGTTATTATGGAGAAAAAAGCTTAAACAATTCATATTATACCTTTTTTTAGATAAATTTTCAAGTCTTTAAAGGTTATTTATTAATTATCTATATTTTAGGTTGAATGATTCGGTGTTTTTGCACTTAATAATATAACAAAAAATTGTTCACAGTTTATTAAGAAAGTGTTGCATTTTATCCCGACATATAGTATCATTTTATTGGTGGATTTATTCCCCCTGTGCCGCAAGGGGTAGATAAAAGCTTATACATACGGCGGCAGAACGGAGATTTTTAATGAGAGCAGATGGCAAAAGACTAAGAAACGTCGACCCTATGTATACCGTAGCGGCACATGTTATGAACAAGCGTGTTGACTCTATGAATATGGTCACCCTTGACATTCCCTACGACCCCATTCAAAATTATCTTAACGAAAAGCGCAAGGAAGGTATCACCATAAGCCATATGGCTGTTATAATTGCGGCTTATCTGCGTACTGCGACGGAGTTCCCCCTGCTTAACAGATTTATAGTAAACAGCAAGCCCTACGCAAGGAATGAATTTCCTGTGGCAATGGTAGTGCTTAAATCAGGCGAGTTTGATAACGGCACTATGTCAAAGATGTATTTCCAAATGACCGATACCATTCTTGATGTAAACAATAAAATAAACGAATATGTAACATCCAACCGGGAGGTTCCCGAAAAGAACGGCACCGAAAAGTTGATTAAATTTTTGCTTAGCGTTCCGGGGCTTTTGCGTGTTGGAGTAACTCTCTTCAAGTTCTTGGATAAGCACGGGCTTCTGCCTAAAATGATTATTGATATGTCCCCCTTCCACAACAGCCTTTGCATATCCAACCTTGCATCTATAAGAACCAATCATATTTACCACCATTGCTATGAGTTTGGCACTACAAGCGTATTTATCACAATGGGCAACCTGCGTGAGGTGCCGCGCCGCCACAGCGGTGAAATAGTTTTCGACCGCTGTATTCCCTTGGGGGTTGTTATGGACGAGCGCATCTGCTCGGGTAGTTATTTTGCTCTGGCTTTCAGGAGAATAAAGCAATATCTCCGCAATCCAAGGCTCCTTGAAACCCCACCAAAGGAAGTAAAAGAGGATCCCGGCAAATAAACTTGCCATTTTCCTAAATAAATACTTGATTTCAAGACCATATTGATATAAAATATAGATAGATATTTTTTTAACAATGGAGGAATTAAAATGTTGGTATCTGCAAAGGATATGCTTAACAAAGCAAAGGCGGGAAAATATGCCGTCGGCCAGTTTAACATCAACAATCTCGAATGGACAAAGGCTATACTTCAGACCGCCGAGGAGCTTAAGTCTCCTGTTATTCTCGGTGTTTCCGAGGGTGCGGGCAAGTATATGTGCGGTTATAAGACCGTTGTAGGTATGATAAACGGTATGCTCGAGGAGCTTAACATCACCGTTCCGGTTGCTCTCCACCTTGACCACGGCAGCTATGAAGGCGCTAAGAAATGCATTGAGGCGGGCTTCTCTTCTGTTATGTTTGACGGTTCTCACTACCCGATTGAAGAAAACATCGCAAAGACCAAAGAACTTGTTGAAACCTGCAATAAATTAGGGCTTTCACTCGAGGCTGAGGTTGGCGCTATCGGCGGCGAGGAAGACGGCGTTGTGGGCAACGGTGAGGTTGCAGACCCGAAGGAATGCAAAATGATTGCTGATTTAGGCGTTACTATGTTAGCCGCAGGCATCGGTAATATTCACGGCAAGTACCCCGCAAACTGGGCAGGCCTCAGCTTTGATACTCTTGCAGAAATTCAAGAGCTTACAGGCACAATGCCCCTGGTTCTCCACGGCGGTACAGGCATTCCTGCCGATATGATTAAAAAGGCTATTTCATTGGGCGTTTCAAAAATCAATGTTAACACCGAGTGCCAGTTAGCATTTGCCGAGGCTACCCGCAAGTATATCGAGGCGGGCAAAGACCTTGAAGGCAAGGGCTTCGACCCAAGAAAGCTTTTGGCAGACGGCACAGCCGCTATCAAGGCTACCGTTAAGGAAAAAATGGAGCTTTTCGGTTCTGTCGGCAAGGCTTAATCCTAAATCCACTCAAAGAAGCTGTCCGCAAATGCCACAGCGTCATAAGTAAGTGATTTATGTAGGATACGGTGTAGCCCTAAAAACGGGGTTGCACCGTTTTTATATTTTATGCTACAAAGCGGAATCCCTGCGTGTTTTCCCGTATCTCTTCCATCATAGCAAGGATTTCTTTTTCGGTAGGAATATCTATCATACCGTCAGCAGTAGTGGAATATATTTCCTATTTTGCAGTCTGCCATAAGATTTTGATAATTGGATTTTTAATTGCAACGCTATTTCTTTGAACTGCCGATTTTTATTAAAGATAAAATATAGAGTCAAGGAAAAAATAAATATCACATACCGTCCCTTTTCGCTTGACAAAGGGTGGTTTTTGTTATATCATTAATTAGTAAATTTCTAAACGGAGGAATACCTATGTCTATACTTACCACCGGTGGCGCAGGATATATCGGAAGTCACACCTGCGTTGAATTAATAAATGCAGGCTACAATGTTGTGGTTGTAGATAATCTTGATAACAGCAGCGAAGAGGCCTTAAAAAGGGTCGAAAAAATCACAGGAAAGCCTGTAAAGTTTTATAAAGAGGATGTAAGGGACAAGGAAGCTCTCCGCAAAATTTTTTCCGAAAACGATATTGAGGCGGTTATCCATTTTGCGGGCCTTAAGGCAGTAGGCGAGTCGGTGCGAGAGCCGGTTATGTACTATGACAACAATCTTATCAACACAATCGCCCTTCTTGAGGTTATGAACGAATTTAAAGTTAAAAAAATCGTTTTCTCCTCCTCGGCTACGGTTTACGGCGTTGCTACCGAAATGCCGCTTGTAGAAGGTATGCCCCTCGGCGCAATTAACCCCTACGGCAGAACAAAGCTCTTTATCGAGCATATTTTATCCGACCTATATGCAGCGGATAACGACTGGTGTGTAGCTTTGCTTCGCTACTTTAATCCTATCGGTGCCCACAAGAGCGGGCTTATCGGCGAGGACCCCAAGGGTATTCCTAATAACCTTATGCCCTATATTTCTCAGGTTGCGGTTGGAAAGCTTGAAAAACTCCATGTTTTCGGTAATGATTATAATACGGTTGACGGCACCGGCGTGCGTGACTATATCCATGTTGTTGACTTAGCCGTAGGTCATGTTAAGGCTATTGAATGGGCGCTTAAAAATAAGGGCTGTGAGGCGATAAACTTAGGCACAGGCAATGGCACAAGCGTAATCGAGCTTAAGGACGCCTTCCAAAAGGCAAGCGGAATCGAAATTCCCTTTGTTATTGACCCCCGCCGCCCGGGCGACCCTGACGAGGTTTACGCTAACGCCGATAAGGCGAAAAAGCTCCTCGGCTGGACTGCAAAGTACGGCATTGATGAGATGTGCGAGGACACCTGGCGTTGGCAGAAAAACAACCCCAACGGTTA
>JAEIGA010006338.1_pt1 | contig 18011 bp, 13 predicted proteins | sample 9270691 | NCBI WGS metagenome assembly JAEIGA01 (sample SAMN17057246, study PRJNA624740) | gut metagenome | biome: biome; isolation source: fecal sample | host: Bos grunniens | place: China: Xizang | collected 2019
ATGTTCGCCAATTGTACAAACCTGACGACAGCACCTTCAATACTTCCCGCAACAACATTGGTTGGTGGATGTTATCAATATATGTTCTACAACTGTACAAACCTGACAACACCACCTGAACTTCCCGCAACTACATTGGCTGATGGATGTTATGATAAAATGTTCGAAGATTGTACAAGTCTGACAACGGCACCTGTATTGCCCGCAACAACATTGGCTAATAGTTGTTATTATCAAATGTTCGATGGTTGTACAAGTCTGACAACTGCACCTGAATTACCCGCAACAACATTGGCTCAGAGTTGTTATACCTATATGTTCTCAAAATGTACAAGTCTGACAACACCGCCTGAATTGCCATCTACCACATTGACCCAAGGTTGTTATGCGGCTATGTTCGAAGGTTGTACTAACCTGACAATAGCACCTGAACTCCCTGCAACCATATTGGTTGACAGTTGTTATAATAACATGTTCGAAGGTTGCACTAACCTGAGCCATATCACAATGTTGGCCACTGATATATCAATCGGAGATTGTTTTAACTTATGGGTTCAGAACGTATCTTCAACCGGTACATTCATTAAACATCCTGACATGAATTCATTACCAACGGGTGGTAATGGTATCCCTGAAGGTTGGTCAGTATTTGATGACACCTATGAAAACAAATATCTGACATTCGAGGTTTTGGAAGATTCGGAATTTGGTTTAGTTGACAACACTTTTGTTGGAATGCAATACTCAACTAACAATGGTGCGACTTGGTCTACTTTAAATGATGGTGAGACCACACCAACCATTAAAGCAGGAGGTAAAGTATTATGGAAAGGTAATTTAACATCATTGAGTAGTATCGGAACATTTACCGCCACAGGTAAGTTCAACGTTTACGGTAACGTAACATCATTAAAATTATCCGATAATTTCAGAAACGGAAATTATAGTATAATACAAAAAATGGGTGGATTAAGGTTTTTATTCACTAACAACCATCATATAATAGATGCCGCTAATATGATATTACCAATAAACACAATGTATTCAAGTAGATGTTATGACGGTATGTTCTCAGGTTGCACAAACTTGACAACAGCGCCTAAACTTCCCGCAACTACATTGTACGATTATTGTTATATTAACATGTTTGCCGGTTGTGAAAACTTGACAGCTGCACCTGAACTTCCCGCTACAACATTGACTAACTATTGTTATTATGGTATGTTCTATGGTTGTACAAGCCTGAACCATATTACGATGTTGGCCACTGACATATCAGCTAAAAACTGTTTGTACAATTGGGTAGCAAACGTCAGTGAAAGCGGTACATTCGTCAAGGATGAATCTTGTTACGGAATTGAATACGGTAATTCCGGAATACCGTCAGGTTGGACTGTTAACAACACAAACGGAACCGAATACACTCCGTTAATTAATATCCCGTTGACATTCATAGCAATAGAAACAGGAACATTCAGTAACACAGCTTCAGATTATCTGTATTCGGTTGACAACGGAACAACTTGGTCTACACTTACCGCAGGAACCCAAACACCTACCATTTCAGCAGGAAACAAGATTATGTGGAAGGCCGTATCAACCAATACCGATTGGAAGGGTGTATTCGCATCGACAGGAAAATACAAAGTTATAGGTAACGTTATGTCATTACTATTCAATAGCGGATTTGAAGAAAAAAAACACTTAATAGGATATGACGGTTTGCTTTACGAATTGTTCGCTTCATCAACAGGGTTGACTGACGCAAGTGATATGTTGTTACCCGCAACCACTTTATGCGATAACGCTTATGTAGGACTGTTTGTCGAATGTTCTAACATGACCAAAGCACCAAAGCTACCCGCGCTTGAATTAAGTGCAAATTGTTACGCAAGTATGTTCTCAGGATGCACAAGCTTGACCACAGCACCTGAACTTCCCGCCATAAATTTGAAAGAAAACTGCTATATGAGTATGTTTGATTCTTGTACTAATTTAACAAGCGCACCCACACTTAAAGCTCATTTATTGGCTAACAGATGTTACGAATCTATGTTCTCAGGTTGCGCTAAGCTCAATAAAATTAATATGTATGCATTGGTTTTAGGTGAAGACAGCCTATCAAATTGGCTTGATGGCGTGGCATCTTCCGGCACTTTCACCAAACATACCGACATGGCCACATTACCGTCAGGCACATCAGGTATACCGTCAGGATGGACTATTAAAAGTGAAAATGTTTAAAAGAGTACTTAAACACAACAAAAATAGCGTAGCCTTAAAGCTACGCTATTTTAATATATTAGCATCATTTTAACACTATGTTAAAATGTGGCAAAATCTTATTTTTTAAACTTATAATCAGGTATATACAACAACCTTTGATTGCTCGAACCCATATGTTTAAGGTTCTTGTCGTACAGTGATTTGATAAATGGTCCGTCAATCACATAGTCACACAGTTTAACAACCTCAATCTGTCGTTCACCAATACTGTCTATGTTATGTCCTGTCCAAAGCCAAATATCCTTTTCGTTGCCGAACCTTTCCCTGAATCTGTCAATCAAATGTCTAACACCATCCACATTAAGGTCAGCAAGAGGCTCTCCACCCAAAATAGACAGGCCACTGCAATATGACGGCTCTATCGAATCAAGGACCTTGTCAATGACCTCTTCCGTAAACTCGCTTCCATGGTCAAAATCCCACGCAATCTTGTTGAAGCATCCGTCACAATGCGGATTCATGTCACATCCGGACACGAAAACAGCCGTCCTTACGCCGTCTCCATTTATAGTGCTAAAATATTTTATATTACTGTACTTCATCACAACAATCTGTATGTATTACCCTATTATATATATCATCCAAACGACCTGAATTAGTGTTTCCCGCATTCACCTTACCGATATAACCGCAAAGTCTTGCTGTTATGTCCATCTTATTGTCGTCTGTATTTCCGCAAACAGGACATTTGAATTCAAATTTTCCGTTTTCAGTCTTGTTCAAGGTTATGTCACCCTCATAATTGCAGTTGTAGCAGATACCCAACTTTCTGTTAATCTCCGCATACACTATATGGTCATTCATCCATTGGATTATGGAAACAACAGCCTTAAGGTTCTTTGTTATGTTGTTGTTAACCTCACAATAACTAACCGCGCCTCCCGACGAAAGAGCAAGATACCGTCCCTCGATAACAATCTTCCTGAACGCGTCAATCTTCTCCCTCGGGTCCACATGATAACTGTTAACCACATAATCCTTATCAGTAATCTTTTCAATAAACCCGAAATCACGTCTGTTGGCCATTGCGAATTTCTTTGTCAACGATTCCTCAGGCGTTCCATAAATGGCATAGTTGATACCATCCTCCTCAGCCCACTTGCCACAAACATCATTCATATGTTTAAGAACTTCTATTGAAAGAGCCATACCATTTTCAGTCGTATTGGACTCACCAATCAACGCCTCACAAACCTCATACAGGCCAACATAACCAAGACTTATAGACGCACGCTGAGGATACTTCTTCATAAGGTCACCAACAGTCGCTTCCGCACCCATTCTCGCCAAAGCGCCGTACATCCACAATATAGAACTGTTTTTACCCTTAATCTCTGAACTGTGCTCATATCGTATCTTAAGTGCCTTACGACAAAGTTCAAGTCTCTCATCGAGCTTTTGATAAAAAACCTCCATGCGCGTTTCCTTATCATAAGGAGCCTCCGTCAACACTTCAAGAGCCACATGCGGTAGGTTTATGGTAACAACGCCATTATTCCATCGCCCATATACCTTAGGCTGCATTATCTCTACCTTACCTCCCTTCTTGTTAAGAAGCCAACCTGTGTTACCCCTGAAATTTATACAGACTTCGTTAATACCATACTCGCCGTCAGGTATATCTTCAAATGAGCGCTTTTCAACAAACTTTCCATATGGATATTGAAGTTTGCCATCATACATGACATTATCAGTGTCTTCTTTACGGACCCAATAAAATTCTGTGTCATCAGTATACACGTTAACCTCCCAAATAGGTGATAACAGGCTTCTGCAACCCATGCTCGGAATAACCTGACCCTTCTTCACTTTTCGTGTCTGCTTCTCTGAAACTATATCGGGTTGCATGCGCAATGCAATACACTTAGCTGCCAATTCAGTCAGATAATAGTATTTGTCACCTTCCCTTACATTTAACCCGTCAATGGTCCAATACAGGAGTTTAGGGAACAAAGGTGATACAAAGTGTCCGCTGCTATCCTTAACGCCTGTTATTCGACGTTTAAGTATCTCCTCGATAAGCATGGCAAAATCATCCATCTCCTGCTCGGTCTCAGCCTCGATAAGACAAAGATTGTTGGACACAAAAGGTGTCTGCCCATTAGAAGAGGAATGGCACAATACCTGATACTGATAAGTCTTCACACCCTCAGCAATCTCCTCGCGAAGCTGTTCATTAACAATCTTATCCAAATCAGACTCTTCATACTCAACATTAAGCTTTTCCATAGTGTCAACAAGCTTCTCCCTAATCATAATCCTTGAATTGTTTATGTAAGGAAGAAGATGCGACCACGACACTGTCTGACCACCATACTGTCGTCCGCTAACGATTAGGTTGATTTGGGCCAACAAATTACACATGGTCCTGAAAGGTGTGCGGGAATTAGGTTCTACCATCGTATTCTGCATCTGAAAACCGTGCCTGCACATATCGTCAACATCTATAAGGTCACAATTGTGCATCGGGTTAATGTGATAGTCGGCGTCGTGAAAATGTATAATACCCTTCCTGTGGGCCTCTATGATGTCCTTAGGAAGCAACTTATCAGTAAGAGACTTGCTAAGGATACCGGCAAAGTAATCACGCATCGCACCATTATCATCAATGTTCTTGTTCGCATTGTCACCCCTAAGGTCTGAATCACCTTTAATCAAAGAAATAACCTTCTCCTCGTTTACAGTAAACTTCTTTTTCTCCCTCTTCTTCTGTCTGTAAAGAATATAGGACTTCGCAACAGCATACTTGTTATGTCTGACCAAAGCCTTTTCAATTAAGTCCTGAAGGTCCTCCACGTTTATAAAAGTAAAGCCCTCAAGACTCTTGTTTAACGTATTGATAATCTTACCCAAAGATTCTTCATTGATTAGATTATCCTTAACCGTCTTCTTAATATCCTTGTGATACACACTATACACATTACCGTCATATGATTGGACCGTCATATAAGTCGTGTCAGTCACAGGACTGCAATCACCTGTTATCTTACCCCTGATTATATTCATGTCCATATATTTGACACCATCTTTCAAGTAAATGACATCAGATGTAGACTCACCAGCCAAAGTTATCGCCTTGACAATCTTGTCAACATTGAAATCTTGGCTTGTATCGTTCCTTTTAATTACTGTTAACTTACCCATAGCATTCTTCGTTTTAAATTTTATTAGTCGTCCCCACATTAACTAAATATGGGTGTTATGCAATATCATCACACTTTTAAAATGTTAAAAAATTGAAACATTTACCTAACTTTTTGAGTCCTTGAATGATACACTGATATATTTTTTTTCATCACGGCATCTTGTCATATACGTTAGGTTGAGCTGTATTCTGTTTAACAGAATTGTTATACTCTGAATAGCTCAAAACCTGACTAAAATCAGGCACACCATCACTTGTTATAGTACAGGTTCCATTGTTGAAATACAAACCATTAATCGTAATACCAGCCTGACCTGAACGGTTTTTCTGAATCCTTAGGTTAGCCTTATTGGTAATAAAATCCTCATCAGACCTTGTAATCATCAAGACAACCTGAGCCACCTGACCCTTCTTAAGCGAACCACCCATAATGTTCATGTTTGCACCCTCAGGCGCATTGAAACTATCTCTATTTCCCTGAGCCGGAACCCATATGGCTATATCAAGCTCCTTAGCCATATTCTCGAATTTTCTTATCGTAATACCTTCCTGCTCATGCTTTGGTAATGATTGATAACCTCTCTCACACTCAAGACACTCAAAATAGTCCACCACCACCAAATCAGGCTTGAAACCCTCGTTAATCTTTTTCTTTATAATATTCTTTATGTCAGTAGCCGTAACCTCACCTGTATTAAGCTTTAGGACCCTGATATTGTTGTTTATCAAATCCTTATGAGTATGCGAGTGAATGATGTCCCTTACCTTCTCTGTCATCTCCTCACTCTCATTAATCTTACAGGTCTCGATTTGCGCCATTTTCGACATATACTTTCTGTTTATGTCTCTATTGTCATCCTCAAATACTATCTGAAGCGCCTTATACCCCCTGAAGTCATTGTCGGCTTTCAACGAAACAGCTGCATTAGCGCATAGACAAGTTGTCATTGAAGTCTTACCAAAACCGCTTGCACCCACAATAACACCAACATTGCCCTTGTGATGTCCTCCACCCAATATATCGTCAAGCTTTTCAATTCCGGTCGGTATAGAAACCACACTGTCTTCAGAAAGGTCGTCATCAATGTTGTCCAATGGGGAAAGCGCCTCATTCTCGCGTCTTCCAATTGAATTGAAGTCATCTATTAGGCGTTGTATTTTACCGTAATCATTACCATTCGCAGCCAACTTCAAAATCTCATTGGACATCTTGACCGCAGCCTGCTTCTTAAAAAAATGCTCACCCAAAACCTCTATCTCGTCAATACCCTCGGTAGTCTGAGATTTCAGAGTGTCTATCGTCTCAGTAAAGAACTGAATGTCATCGTCAGAATACTCCTTAAATTTAATCTCTATTAGAATAATGTCATATTTAGGTACTGAATCATGCTTGTTATAATAATCCTTCATGATTCCGACAATGGTTCTCAAATACCTGTCCGTAAACATGTTTTGGTCAATCGCATTATACATGTCCCTAAAATAATTGGGGTGCTCAACAAAACAATTGATTAACTTGTACTGAAAATCAACGCCCAAATACCCCAAGTCGCTCTTATTGTTAGACTCTATCATTTTTTTTGATGTGTTTATTGAAAATTTACCACAAAGGTACGTTTTTTAATTGATGTACGCAACTAAACCCTATAAAAAAAGAAGCGCCGAAAAAGGCGCTTCAAAAACAACATCAAAAAAAAATGGCTAACTGTATTTGCTAGTAGCTCGACAATCTTGTATACTTCTTTCTTCTCGAGCATGTATGGCACAACTCCTTAACGATTGAAGGGATAATGTCCTCATGGCACTTGTTAATCTCCCTTATCATAGAGGACTCGAATATCAAAATCTGACCGTTCTTTGGTCTATCATAACGGTTTTTAGAATTTGACAGGTCAATGTTAGAGCGTATGAACTTCGGATATACCGAACCGTCCCAAACTTTTGAGCAAACCTCTCTGCCATTGTCAAGGAAAGAGAATTTCAACACACACTTGTCTGTTGAAGGCTTCTCAAACTCTCCCGCGTTAAGGTTTCCGTCATAAGGGTCCATGTTCTCACCGTCCCAAACATAATAATCGTAACCGTACTCACTTTCAGCGTTTCTAACAGCCACAAAGCTGAAAGGACTTATACTGAATGTCCCGCTATACGTTCCGTTCTCCATCGCATACTGTGTCTTCTCAATCCAAGTGTCCAAAGCGTCATGGGATGGGAAAAACACCGGCGCGGCCCATTCAAGATACATAGATGTCTTTGACTTGAGGTCTCGGTCAATCAGTTCCACACACTTGTCAACTGCCTCCACAATCTCAACCGAACTTAACGAATGTTCGTTAAAACCGTTAATCTTAAAAAAACGCTGACAAACATAAAATCCGTTGATTGTCAGTGAGAATTCAAAACGTTCCTTTTTGAAATCCTGTTTTGCATCCGCGATTTTATCGCTCATAATATAAACTATTTAAATTAGTTAATAACTTAAAAAAACTAACACTTATTAATAATGTCCTAAAAAATATAAAAGTCAACACTTACCGACACTTTCCTCATAAAATCTAACCTCTTTTTCCTCCAATTTCTTGAACGTGTTGAAAAATGACGCGAATTTGGTGTCACCATTCCATTCTGTTATACCATCTTCAAGTATCATTCTGTAAAGATTGGAGAAAGACCTGTCTGACGGGTCCTGAGGCGCGTACATCATGGCATCCATTTCCTCCTTAGCCTTGTCACTCACCATAGGCGTGCTAAGGTCAACCAATTTGAGGTTAATGTCATAAAAATCACCGTCATAAGTCTTTGTCGTAACTCCGTTCAATATATTGGTGTGAAGCTGCAATGGCTTCTTTTTGTTTCTTACACGCTCGTCGACAAGTGACTTAGCCCTGTCCTTAATCTCATCCAACGTAACCTTCCTGTTCTTATATTCAGGGATGAAATTGTCAAACGCTGTCTCTGACATTAGCTTTATATGGCCGATATTGTCACTCACATCACCACACATCACCTTCTTGATAACCACGTTCTCATGATGATAACCAAAAAGCTCCTTAAAATTGTTAGGTGTGACCATCTTCTTCAGCCTGAGATTATAAACACAAATAGTGTCAGACACCAACTGCGTGATATCCATATCACCGGACATGATGCAAATTCTCTCATTGTCCTCCTTGTTCGCACAATAATATGATATAAGGTCGTCACCCTCAGTTATATCGTCTATATACCATCTAATATAAAGTTCATTGAAGTAACGGCACAAGGTGTCACGCTCACGGGTAAAGTTCTCATCAATAAATTTGTCCCATTCAGACTTCTCCTTAGGCTTTCTGTCCTTGAAATAATAGTTCTGCATCTTACGAACCTTCTCATTGACAAGCTTCTCATAGTCACTCACCTCATAGTCCGCATAATTCTTATCTCTGTTCTGTTTATAGTGAGGGTAAATTTTCCACCTCATATAACCGGAAAACTCATCATCAAAGAACACATATACAAAGCGGAACTCATTTCTCTGCATGATTAACTTCAACTGAAGGAGAAATTGGTATATACCACCATAATGAACACCATCACAGTTCACCTTGTCGTCACTGAAACACATGAACAATAACGAATTCCCATCCACCAACAAAGTGTTATATGGCGCGTCTTTAACAGCGTCAGGATGTGTCTGTGTGATAATTTTCTTTACAGGTTGACCCATATTTAAAACAAAGATAACTATTTTTTTGCAAAAATAGTTATTATATATATTATAGCAAAATATTTATAGAAAAAATATTGAAAAATGCCGAAAAAATACAACATTAACGAGTTTTACTCATTTTTTGATGCGCCAAACATGCCCGGTTTCAACACTTATAACAATAAAAAGGAAATCAACAAGAGAAATTTGGCCAACAAGAACTTTTATGTAGATAAAACTCTCGAAGATGAATACAAATACATAAAGGACTCTTTCAAGGAAATCGGACAACTCTTCAAAGAGTTGGAGGATAGCGTCAAATCTGCTTTCCCTGAAAAAGAACAGGAACAAGACAACGAGTTCATCATATCAGAAAATGATGATGACAAAGAAAAAGATAAAAAAAAGAAAAAAGATTACGACCCTGACACCATCTTGGACAAATACGGTAACAAGTTCAAAGATATCAGAAAGGTTTACGAAGACCTGAATTTCACTTACAAGGTCTTTTACAATTTCAACAACTTTTTCAACAAATCCAAATATTTCAACATTCTTGGTAGTAAAAAGCGTGGCGCCACCACATTCACATATATAGGAGAATGTCTGAAAGCTATTAGTTACAGTGTGTCTATCGGTGATAAAGATAGCATATTCGGAAATGAAGGACAAATGTCTGAATCGTTGATGAGCAACATCAAAAGCAAGTTCTTCGGATATAACAAACCCAAATTCAACGCACACACTCCTTATTTCGTCGAGTTAAAGCATACAGTCCTAAACTTGAAGAACTACTGTGTTAAAGAATACCGATTCTATGTCAACGACGACGATAACCAAGAAGACAGGGAAGACAACAATGAGCCTGTCTTTATCCAACCCCATGATGAAAGTGAACATGTCAATATCAAAGCCAATGATGAAATTTCACCTGTCATTATCAATGGCAGTGACGAAAGTGTAGAAAGTGACGAAAAACCTGAAGTTGTTACACAACAAGACACAAGCACTACCAATGGCAACAGTTCATATAACAAAGATGAAGGTCAAGGTAACTATGTTAGAGATGAATCCAAATCAGGAACACCTTCACTTGATAACTTGGTAAACAAAACACAAGCTAAGGCACGTGTCAATAAAAATAACAATCTCGGAACACTTAAAAACGTGAAAAGGGGCGAAAAGAACTTGTCCAAACCAACAAGACAGGTCAAAAACCGCACAACAAGAAAACGCTTCTTAAAAGAAGACGACATTGACTAAAAAAACAAAACAGCGCAGAAAATCCTGCGCTGTTGTTGTTTGCGTCAACCTACAACAGAATCATCATCCTCAGATGAGAACACGATATCGGATTCGTTGATTTCAACCCCATTCTTAATCATATCCTTCAACTGTTTCAAGATGTCCGCTATATGAGACTTCTTATAACCTTCCAACTCATTAGGTGCAAGCATACCGTGTGCGGTACACAGAACCGTACCCTCATATGTGATTGTATAAGGAGCGGGAAGCTGATTCTTCAACACCTTAATCTTAGTCTCGATACCATAATTGTAATTGGCACCGCTTGATGTCGCGATTAACTTCTTTGTCGAAGCCTTCAACTGACCTCCAAGCAGGATAATCAGTCTTGACGCATAGAAGATTGAGTTTCCACCCTTCAATGACAATGATGGGGGAGAAACAGGATTTGTCATAGAGTCCAACCAAACCTTGTTAATCAGAACCATGGTGTTGATATGTGGAGACAACACTTTTCGGGAACCGGGAATTCTATGATTGATGATACTCTGAAACGCAGCGCTTATCGCACCCGCGTCAAACATATTGTTACCCACATGTGACTTGTAGCTCTTGAAGGAGCCGATTGAACCTACACTGTCCCAAACAAAAAGGAAATCGGCATCAATCTCACCACTGTCCTGAGCGTCAAGAAGCTCGTTGATACTAGCAGCAATGTCCTCAATAACAGCAACGGTTCGTTTAGTCTTAACAGCCTTACCCTGAGAATAGTCGAAGTCACCATACCTGTCAGCCAACAATGTGTTGTTGAAATAAAGGAAATCACCGTCATAACCCATAAGCTTGTTGACTTTAACAATCTTAACCTCACCTGTCTCAATGTCAACAATTTCCTCTTCAACTTCATTATAAATAGGTTCAGCCTTGAATCCCATGTTTATCGCATAAGTGAAGTCAAAGTTGTTCTCTGTGTCATAAATCACCGGTATTCTACCCTTTTCCTGAGCCGCAACAATGGCATGGTTGATTATAGTAGACTTACCCACATTTGAATGTCCGACGATGTCAGTCACATAACCCTCAGGAATACCGGGAAGCTTCAGCGCCTCCTGATAACCTGTCGGCATCACAAGCCAACTAAGAGGCTTGTCGGCATTCTGCACGTTTGTTAGACCCGTCTTCGTTTTAAAACTCTTGAAGCTTGATTTCTCAACTTCCTTCTTCTTTAATGGTTGCTTAGCCATCTTGATAAAATTTTAAAAATTAAACACTAAAATTTAAAAAGGCAAATCCCTGTTGTCTGATGCAAATGTAACAGTGTCATTTGGGAGTGCGGAAAAATTCTGATTTTCGTTAACCATACCAATAGGTTTCACTGAAACGCCATTTGGCATACCACCATTCTCAATCTCCTCAGGCTCTACACTCTTCTTTGTCATGTCAACCTTTGGTACCCATGTCTGTGTCTTGGAATCAAACCAAGGGGTTTTATGGTCAAGTAGTATTTTAAGATACTCATAACTCTTAGGAACGAACACGTCACTCCAAACCTTACCGTCATTCACCCACTTCGCCACAAGTTCAGGATTGTCACTCAAAGGCTTTACCTGTCCATAGTCAATAATGCTTATTGACGACTTGTTGGTCGGTTTTCCTGTGTTAGAGTCAAGGATGGCTGTTATGGTGACCTTCAAATCCTTGCCCTTGTAAATGTCAAGAATGTTCAGGTCCTCACCAAACCCTTCCTCACGGGATTCGTTAAGACGCTCGTTATAAAGTTTCTTAATCACATTCAATGGGTCCTTCTCATCCTTTCTGATGTTGAACTTCCAGAACTTAGGACCATCCTCTTCCTTACCTCTCTCGATACATCTGATTATACCAACATCATTAGACTTGTAACTAAGAGATTTCTTGGTTAAAGCGCTCTTCTTTTCAGGGTCTGTCTCATTAGCCGACTCTTCATACGCCAACTTGTTCGCCTCACAGAAAGGACACTTATAACCATACTTGTCATGGTCAATGTCTTCCACCTGAGAAAGGCACACATAACTCTTGAAACCATTCTCAGAAACATCATGTGGAACCTCTACATTGTGCATCTTAATACGCTTGAAAGGTGTGCTTGACTTGCTGTCAATAGGCAAAAGCCTAATTTTAAGCACCTTACTTGTCTCACCTTTCTTAATGTCAAGTTTTGTGTTCAGGTAATTCTTGGCATCAAAAGTTGACTTGTTCACCTTAGGCTTCTTAACTAAATCATTGTCATTCTCCATCGCTTCGATGGTAATGTTCGATACTAAATTTTGTTCCATAAAATATATAAAATTTAAAAAATTAATAAAAAGCAAAATTACCGTTAAAGATTAATTCATCAAATCTTCATCATGTATGACAAATTCTGATTATACATCCAATCATCGTCATCATCGTTCATTGAGTCTGAAATCGTCTTCCAATCGACGCTTCCATTCACGTCGTCACCTGTAATGACATACTGCCCCTGTTCCTTTCCATTGTTGTCAGGCTCAGTGCTATAATTTGAGGTCTTTTCCTTGTCCTTCCAAAATTCGTCTACGGTCTGACTGAACGGGTAAGACTTGCTTGTCTGAATGTTCATCTTCTCAACCTGTGTGGGATTTCTCCTCTCAAACTCAGCCTTAAGGTCACCAATCTTGGCATTGTTGTCCTTGATAAGCTCAGTAAACTGGTCGATAGCAGCCATGGCCTTGTCGAACTTCTTGTCAAACGCACTAATCTTGTTGTCAATGTCATCCTGAGAATCTACCAAGTCTGTAATGTCAACCACATCGTCATCTTCAGATGGTACTTCTCCTTCGGGCGCACCCATTGCATTCATCTGAGGATTGAAACCCTGAGGGGGCTGAGCCACACCACCTTCATCAGAACCCATAGGAGCAGCGCCTCCCATGTCATCGCCACCCATTTCAGTAGCACCAAACATCTGTCCCATATCGTCAGACATTTCAGAACCGTCACCGGCACCTTCTCCTTGTGGTGCGCCACCACCATTCTGAGTGTCGTCAACGACACCGTCGCCGTCCTCCAACAAACCTCCGTTTCCGACAAAAGTCATCTCGCAAATCTGTTGGAACCTGTTCCTGTAATCAATATCGTTAGCCATATATAAGTTCTCGATTATCCTCTTCCATAATTATTTTAGGTCCGTCACACTGTGACTTTTCAAGAAGACCCTTTTCCTTCTTGATATATTTAATGTTGTCACCATTCAAACCATTGACCAGCTCGCAAGCCTTGTCAATGTCAATATTGCTCTTATTTTCACACATAACATTAAAATTTTAATATATCTATCATTATTAAATAGTTTTTCGCTTTGCTGTTGGAGTCTTTAACAAGTATGGTATAAACTTCAAATCACCCGGCTTAATACCTTTTTCCCTACCTTTTAGAAAATCAAGTGAATAAACGAACTTTGCATTTGGTATCCTTGACAACACATTCACAATCTTTGTCTCGGACAATCCGATATAGGCTATCTCGTCAATAAAAATACCATATACAGTTGACCCAACCAATATATACACGGTTTTGCCTATATACATCACAACCTTTTCTTTGTCACCGAACAGTATGGAAAGAATATTTTTTGCGTAAGTGTAAGAATTGGACATGAAAGAAATTGGAACATACTTCACCTTTCTCCTCAAAGAAGTCTCAACCAAGCTTGAGAATCTGTCCAAATCATCATCATGCATGTTTCTCTTTTCATACTTCGAGAAAGTCCAATACACGTTTTCAGACACCCTTCTGTCCAAATACTTCAACTCAAAGTCAGGATAGAAGCGTTTAACCGTCTCCTTACCGACTATTAAAGTCAACTCGTGCGGATTTACCTCCGCCCTGTCAACTTTCGTCACCTCCACAAACAAAGGTGGCTTAATTCTCTCATCTGTAATAATATGCCCTAACCGCATTATATATGTTGCTACAAAATTATAGCAAAGTTACGGTTTTTTACTATATTCAACAAATTAAACCACAAATATTTTAAGAATTTGGAAACAACTCATCAAACAATTTCCTTATAAATGACAAGTAACGTGTGTAATGGCTGTTCGATACGCTGTCGCCAGGCCTTTCAAACTTTCTTACCATCTCGATACAAGCCGTCTCGGCGTCTTTAGACGCCTTGATATGCTTGTTTGCATTCGACTCAGTACCGTTAAGCTCATGTACCAAAAACTCTACCTGATACTCTAACGGAACGTCGCCGAAATTGTTAATCCAAATATTTTTCTTTTTATCCCAAACGTTAATGCTGTAATTCTTACTGTATTTCGAATTTATAAAGACCACACCGTCTTTTTGTCTTCCACGTTCATTACAACCCGGCAACCATTGGCAAATACCTCCCGCACCTGTACCATTTCTCGCATAGCCCTTGCAATCATCACCCTCCACATTCTTGTTGTTGATGGCAAGAGGGTTCCAACTTGACTCGCCATATATACAAGCGCACATCCCTATGACCTGTTCCTTAGTGTATCCATGTTTAAGCAAAATACTCATGATAATCTTCCCACGTTCCTTTTCACTTATATTAGGCCTGTGGTTGCTCTGAGCTGTCGGTACATTGTTTTTTCTGTATTCGTCACAATTTATCATACATTACCAATTTTTTTCTTGAACAACTCGCTCTTCTCGAAATCATCATCATTGTACATGTAAACCTTAACAATACCACCCTTAAGCTTCCAAATTTCCTCATTGTGTGGGAAGAATTCGTCGTATATATTATTACCAACCCAATTGTTCCCATTCCAAAGGGCAAAATACTCCTTAGTCTCGTCTGTCTTCGGATTTACAATCGAATAACGAACGATAACACCTGTTTCCAAATTACCTATCACTTTGGATATGTTGTCATCATCGATGCTAAACTCTCTAAATCCATATTTGGAATGGTTGCCTTCAAAGAAGTCTGATATGTCATCATATGACACCTCTATACCCTTATACCCCTTGTTTATGCAACTAAGAACCACTATCTTGGACATTTCAAGCAATTCGTCACCAATCCTATACGTCTCATTTCTCTTCAACTTTCGCTTACCATAAGGAATATCAGGTCCATCACCGTCTATCTTAAAGTAAGGCGTAGACCCGTCAGTGGTCTTAACCATGTTCGCTGTTGAGTAATATTTATATTTGAAAACCTCACTCTTAGGCTTAATCACCGTTTCTTTAATAGAATTATTCTTTACATTACCACCATCCTCTTCAGGACAAAGCTCTTCATAGTTCTTTATTAACTCATTATACATCGGGGCAAAAGAGAATACGGTTTCCGCATACGGCAAGACATTCTTTGATATCCTGATACCAGTAAACACCGTTGTCATATCACCGTTTGTTATCCTGTGCTCGACCTTAATAATCATGTACGCACCCCTGAACATGGGTATATTGTTCAACTGAAAGTACATACCAACCATAATGTTCATGCAACCCAACATCTCAACCGTACACTGATACGCATAGTTTGAGAATACCGAATAAACATCCTGAGCGATTGTGTGAGGCTCAATACTTGAGCCATTTACATTTATCCTCGCAAGAGCCTGAGTGTTCGCTATAGAAAAGTCAGTCTGCTTTGGCATGTTCATATCAACCTTGATACTTTTGAAGAAACTTTGGTTCTGCTTCGCGAACGTCACACCAAATGCGGGTATTACCATACCGTCACTCGAACCACCCTTAAAAAGAGAATGCACGGACTCCTTGTTTATCTTTCCATCAACACCTGCGATGTCAAAACTGTCCGACTTATACGAACCGCTGTAATTCGGCATAGAAGAAAACTGAGGCACTCTGATTATAAGGTAAGTTGAACCCTCACCCACAGTCATAGATTTCTCAGGCTGAGGAATAAACATATCCTTAACAGTCTCACCACTGTAATAGTTGTTATATACAGGAAGGGTTAGGAGCAACAAATTCGAGTCCCTGCAAATGTCAGAGATATATTCCATTACACCTATGTTACCCTTATAGTTACCGGTTGTCGTGTCAAGCTCAACAGTCGAGCCATACGCGGCATCCTTTACTATATTGTAAACCTTAGACGGATTTATGAGCATCTTGTCGCCGATATAGTTGTAGAAAGAGTCTACAAAGGCGAAATTGTTGAACTCTGACATGGTCTCGGCATATGTAGGGGATGAATTACCATTATATTTGTCAACTACAATATTAATCTCATCATCGGGACTCATAAGCCTGAACCTGTCCCTGTTGTATGTGCAAATCCACTTGTCATACAATTGCTTCAACGTCATGTACAGCGAAAGCTTCAAAGCCTTGATTTGGTCGTGCGTGAGACTCTTTTCCTCTAATACGTTATCCATTACTACTTACCTCCCTTGATATTATTAGCGAAACAGTCAAAATACTGTTGAATGAAACTTTCAATTAACGCATTGTTTATTTTAAACTTTTTCACACCATACATGGATTTGTCATAATATGGACGCATTGAATACACATGAACACCCATCTTCATAAACTCAACCCTCTTCATGTTATCCTCCTCCTGACACAACTTATACAAATCAGAAAGGTCACCCAAATTCATCTTCTTTTTAAACCTCGCATGCTTTGCGTCATATTTCAAAAAGACTGACATAAAACTATCAGACTCCTTTGTCGCCTCAAATTTCCTGATAGCCTCCATGATAACAGGATACCTTTTCTCAGCGTCGCTCTCACTAAGACCGTCTATCAACCTATAAAGCCCCAACACGCTAAACTTAGCATAACCGGGTGACCATCCACTCGCGAAATTAGCAAATTTGTCATCACCCTTCATTGTGTTATAGAACTTGTCATCCACATACACACTTGACAAATATTTGTAAAAATCACGCTTGTTGGCGAATTTTTTATTTATAGGACTTACATAATACGATTTATATAGTTCACCAACTTTACCACCTGCTTTGTACCATTCGTTAATTATATACTTGTCAAACTCTTTATCATTACCGACATTAATGACATTCTTCAATAGCATGTCCTTCATGTATTTGGACTTAACAGTACCATCATTGTTATAGAAGTTATCCATCAACTTCTTAACACACAGAAAATTGACACCATCTGACTTATTCGCGTATTCAGAATAATTAGGCTTGTTATAAAAATGACAAGTATCCTTGTTGAATTTTTTCAGAAACAGCTCAGGGGCAAACTTCTCATGACATTTCAACACAGATATTAAAAGGCACGCATTCAAACCACTAATCGACTTAACGGATAAGTTCGGACTGTCAACTTTACCATAATCGTATATCAGGCGATTATCCATGTTTCGATGATAAACACCACCCATACAAGTGTATATTTGTCTGTAAGGCGATTTCGGTAAGAAGTCCGTAAACTTCTTAACATAAAGTTTAGACACAGTCCTCTTGAAAGAATCGAAAATCGTCGAATTGCGATGCAAAACTGAAAATTTAGTCAACTCTCCATCTTTTGTCTGATATTCCATGTTTATAATCGAACTGCAATTCTTGGTATAATTAGCCGCCATATTGGCCTCGTTGGATATCAACTTGGAAACGTTTTTCTCGTGCCATTCATAATAATACATCTCACCAAGCC
>JAEIGA010006339.1_pt1 | contig 18010 bp, 14 predicted proteins | sample 9270691 | NCBI WGS metagenome assembly JAEIGA01 (sample SAMN17057246, study PRJNA624740) | gut metagenome | biome: biome; isolation source: fecal sample | host: Bos grunniens | place: China: Xizang | collected 2019
GAAAACAATTTGCAGACTTCTTATACATATTTCAGCACGACTTGGCAAGAAGAAAGTCTTATACCGGCATATAAAAAAAGCATTTTTGGCATCAAATGACACATTTTCTGAACTTACAGGCATTTTTTGCTCATAAGCACAAATGCAGCCGTCCTGCATCACTTTGTGTAGCTCTTACCTCGCTTGAATATGTTCGCAAATCGTTTCATTCAACATGATGTTCAGACATCCATACACTTCACGAAAAAAATTACGCAAACATCCTCAAATAGGCCATAAAAGATTCTTTTTTCACGGCTATTTTTCATACTTGCCTTTTTTCAAACTTACATTCACTCGAATTATTACCGGATTCGGGCTTGACTTCACACATGGATTTGCTAATATGAGCAGACTTATGACACAGGAAGCCCTTCTTAAATTATTGGAGACAGACGCGCGCCTGAGCGACCGGCAGATTGCAGACCGCCTCGGCGTGAGTGTATCTGAAGTTGCAGCAGAGCGAGCTACCCTTGAGCAAGAAGGGCGCATCGTTGGCTACCAAACTATCGTCAACCATGACGAAGTCGGCGTGTCCGCCTTCATCGAGGTGCGCTGCACCCCGGAGCGAGGGGATGGTTTCAATCGCTTGGCTCAGCGCATCGCTCGTTTCGAGGAAGTAAAGAGCTGCTACCTGATGAGTGGCGGTTATGATTTGCTGGTGATGGTGGAGGCCGAAAACCTGCAGGGAGTGGCGCGCTTTGTGAGTGAGAAGCTCTCCAACCTGCACGGCATACTTTCCACAGCCACGCACTTCCGACTTAAAACATACAAGCTCAACGGCCTACTCTTCCACGAAGAGCCGGAAAGCGACCGCATCAGCGTAGCCCCCTAAGCACACCATGGACTGGAACCGCATTCTTTCCAAGCAGGTCGTAGAGCTCCCCAAATCCGGCATCCGCGAGTTCTTTGACCTCGTTACCGGCAGCAAGGACATCATCTCCCTCGGGGTTGGCGAGCCGGACTTCGTAACACCGTGGAATATCCGCGAGGCAGCTATCTCCTCTCTGGAGAAAGGGCGCACGACATACACCAGCAACTATGGTCTGGAATCACTGCGCCGCGCCATTGCCACCTATGTAGAGGACTTTTTCCATGTATCCTACAGCCCGGTCAATGAGATTTTGCCCACAGTGGGCGTGAGTGAAGCTATTGACCTTGCGCTGCGTTGCTTGGTCAATCCCGGAGACGAGGTACTGTACCACGAGCCCGCGTACGTGAGCTACGCACCCTCCGTGCAGCTGTGCTACGGCACGCCCAAAGCGGTGGAAACCAGCATTGATGACCTCTTTGCGCTGAATCCCGCTAAGCTGGAGGCAGCCATCACGCCGCGCACCAAGGTATTGATGCTGAACTTCCCGACGAACCCGACAGGCTCCATTGCCCCGTTGGAAACGCTGGAAGCCATTGCAAAGATTTGCATCAAGCATGACCTTTTCGTACTGACGGATGAGATTTACTCCGAGCTGCGCTACGATGGCGAGGAGCACACCAGCATTGCCTCCCTGCCCGGCATGAAAGAGCGCACTTTGCTGCTGCACGGATTCTCCAAAGCATTCGCCATGACCGGCTTCCGACTCGGTTATGCATGCGGCCCGAGCGAGCTCATCGACCAGATGATGAAGATTCACTCCTACACCATGATTTGCCCGACCATCACCAGCCAAGAGGCCGGTATCGAGGCTTTGCAAAACGGTGTACCCGCCATGCTGGAGATGCGCGACAGCTACCACCGCCGCCGCGACTACATTGTAGGCCGTTTCAATGAGATGGGCATGGATTGCCACCTGCCCGGTGGTGCGTTCTACACCTTCCCCAGCATCAAGCGTTTCGGTTTGAGTTCCAAGGATTTTGCCATGCGCCTACTCAAGGAGGCCAAGGTAGCAGCCGTTCCCGGCACCGCATTCGGCGCCTGTGGTGAGGGCTACCTGCGCTGCTGCTACGCCACCAGCATGCAGCTGCTCATCGAAGCCTGTGATAAGATGGCAAAGTTCTGTGATTCACTCCGCGCTGAATAACGGAACCTACAAAAAAAAGCACTATTCAGATATTTGAGGGGCTTCGCAATCAGCGAAGCCCTCTCCTTTACAAAGACAAACCTTCCACATGCAGACAGACCACTCATTATACCGCACTTGCGTCTATCCTCTGGCCCTGTTCATGGGGTTCAGCCTTTTGCTGGGATTCGGCGGAGATGCCGTGCGCTGGGAGCACCCGGAAGCGGCGTGGTGGCAGCAGGCACCGGAAATGGCGCTTTATCCGCTGCAAACGGTGGTCTGCGCATGGTGGCTTTGGCATGTACGCAAAGAAATGGCGTGGGATTGGGCGCTCAAGCCCTGCCTGTTAGCTATACCATTCGGATTACTGGGCATCGGACTGTGGATGATTCCCTACTTTGCAGGATGGATACCCGATGAGGGCAACGGCTTCATGCCAGAAAAAGTGTTCGGTGCCGGCAGCTGGCTTACCATGGCGGAGTATGCCATGCGCTTCGCCCGCGCGGCGGTAGTCGTACCACTGGTAGAAGAGCTTTTCTGGCGAGGGTTCCTGATGCGCTGGTGTGTCAACCGAGATTTCCCGCAAAATGTCGCCATCGGCACTCACTGTTGGCTCGGCTATGCCGTCACCACGCTGGCATTCATGCTGATACACAACCCGGCGGATTGGGGTGGTGCCTTCCTGTATGGCAGCCTTACCTATTTTTTGGTAGTCAAGACAAAACGTATTACTCCCGCCATCGTCATGCATGCCGTTGCAAACGGCACCATGGGCATATGCGCCGTCTGTTTTAACCTTCCCCACCTCTGGTAATTTTCTCACTATGCAAGCGTTCATTCTCGGCGCCGGACTCGGCACTCGCCTCGCTCCCCTGAGCCTCATTCTTCCCAAACCGCTCATGCCGGTATTCCAAAAGCCGCTCATCCAGCACACGATGGATAATTTCATTAAGGACGGCGTTACAGAGTTCATCATCAACACCTCCTGTTTGGAATTCGCGTGGGATAAGGCATTCCCCTGCCCCGATCCGCAATACCGAGGCTGCCCCGTTACCTTCAGCCATGAGGAAGAACCTCTCGATTCCGGCGGTGGTGTGAAAAAAATCCTTCCGCTGTGGAAAGAGGGACCTCTTATTGTCCACAACGGCGATATTTTAACGGATATCCCCCTCGGTGAACTGTTGGCAGAACACCGCCGCAGTGGCAACTTGCTTACCATGGCTCTGCGCAGCATCGACGGCAAGCGAAACGTCGGCTTCGATGAAGAAACCCGCCGTATCACAGACATGCGCCATGCTCTGGGCATCAACCCCGGCACGCACCAATTTGCAGGCACCTACATCATGGAAGCAGAGGTGGCGAATATGTTCCCGGAGGAAGATAAATTCTCCATTTTCCCCATTTGGTTGGAGCTCATCCGCCAAGGTCGCGCCGGAGGAGTCGTCTTTGACTGGGCGAACTGGCACGAAATCGGCGCCCCCGAGGCATACCTCGACACCATTTTAGAACTTCCGAACAGCCAACGTATTCACCCCTCCGCCACCATCTCAGCCTTGGCAGAAGTAGGAGAGGATTGCATGGTCGGGCAAGATGCCGTCATCCCCGCCGGCTGCGAACTGGACGATTGCATTGTCTGGCCGCGCACCCACGTCACCCCCGGCACCTACCGCCGCGCCATCCTCACACCTCGCATTACCGTGCAGGTGTAAATTAACAGCATCACCATGGTAAGAGCCCTACAAGTTAGAGAAAACTCTAACTTTAGATAAAAAAAACACCTTGGGGCGCGGAATTTTCTTTCCATAAGCGGGGTAGGTGTGGTAGAATGCGTGCAGCGTAGAAGGAGCGCGGTGCTCTACTGTAAACAGGCAGGAGGGTAAAACGCGCGATGCACGCTGATAACCATACTAAAACACAAGAACAATATGGCTATAGACCCCAAATTGCTGGAAGACCTTGAGGCCCGCCGCAACAAGATTAAGTACGCCGCAAGCCCGGAGAAATACGAGGCACGACGTGCCAAGGGCGACTGGACAGCCCGCGAGCGCATTGCTTGCCTGTTTGACAACGGTTCCTTTACAGAAATCGGCATGCATACGCGCCACCACTGCAGCAACTTCGGTATGCTCAACAAAGAGATTCCGGGTGATGGCATCGTGACCGGTTTCGGTCTCGTCAACGGACGTCCCGTGGCAGCAGCCTCGGCTGATTTCATGGCACAAGGTGGTTCTTTGGGGTACATGCACGCCCAGAAGATTTGTGACGCACAGCAGTACGCCCTGAAAGGCGGCATGCCGGTCATCCAGATTAACGACTCCGGTGGCGCCCGTCTGCAGGAGGGTGTTGACTCCCTCACCGGCTTCGCTAACGTGTTCTACAACAACGTAGCAGCCAGCGGCGTCGTACCGCAGATTTCCCTCATCCTCGGCCCCTGCGCCGGTGGTGCAGCATACTCCCCCGCCCTTACGGACTTCATCATCATCCGCCGCGGTGGAGCAGCAGGCATGTACATTACCGGTCCGAAGGTTATCGAGCAGGTAACATACGAGAAGTGCACCATGGATGAAATCGGCAGCGCCGACGTTCACTCCTCCGTCTCCGGCAACGCACACTTTGTGGCTAACAGCGACGAGGAAGCTATCGAAATCGCCAAGAAGCTGCTCACCTACCTGCCCTCCAACAACACGCAGGATCCGCCCCACGACCTGAGCTGCCCGCTCGACATCGCAGACGACGAGGGTATGAACGACATCATCCCGGAGAGCAACACCACTCCGCTGGACATGAAGAAGGTCATCTCCCGTCTGGTGGACGAAGGCAGCTTCATGGAGGTGCACGCTAACTTTGCCGGCAACGTCATCGTAGGTTTCGCCCGCATTTGTGGCGTAGTGGTAGGCATCATCGCCAACCAGCCTGCCGTGAAAGCCGGTTGCTTGGACATCGACGCCTCCGACAAGGCAGCCCGCTTCATCCGCTGCTGTGACTCCTTCAACATCCCCGTTGTAAACTTGGTGGACGTACCCGGCTTCTTACCCGGCAAGCAGCAGGAGCGCGGCGGCATCATCCGCCACGGCGCCAAGATGATTTTCGCCTACTCCTCCGCCACGGTTCCCAAGGTAACCATGATCCTGCGCAAGGCATACGGTGGTGCATACATCGCCATGTGCTGCAAGGGCTTGGGTGCCGATGCCGTATTTGCATGGCCGACGGCGGAGATTGCCGTGATGGGCGCACAGGGCGCTGTGCCGATTCTGTACGGTCGCGAGCTCAAGGGCATCGAGGACGACGCAGCCCGCGAGGCACGCCGCCAGGAGTTGCTCAACGAGTACACCGAGGCCTTCTACAACCCGTACTCCGCAGCAGCCTCCGACCAGGTGACCGAGGTAATCAACCCGAAGGAAACCCGCGCCAAGATTGCTCTGGCACTGCGCACACTCCTCAACAAGAAGGAGACCCGCCCGGCGAAGAAGCACGGCAACATGCCGCTCTAAGCATTTTCTTAATTAGCAACAAACATGATCAACACATTCAACACACTCGCTATTACGTGGGACGCCTTTGTAGACGCCTTCACGTACCAGCTCACGGGTATGATTGTGGTGTTCGGCTGTTTGATTCTGCTTTGCGTTATTCTGAGCATCTCAGGCGCGGTAGCAACGCGTCTGGATGCTAAGCGCAAGGCACAGGAAGCAGCAGCCAAAGCGGCAGCCGCCGCAGCAGCACCCGCGCCCGTAGCACCGCAGCCGGTGGCAGTTGCACCTGAGCTTACACCTGCTCAGGTAGCAGCACTTGCAGCCGGCATTTATGATGCAGCAGCCAGCAGCATTACCCCGGAAATCGTGGCAGCCATTGCCGCAGCCGTCAAGGTAACCGTTGGCTCCGAGGCTCGCATTCTGGACATTCAGCCCGTAAACACCGGCTATGCTCAGAGCGGTCGCACCGCCATCATGAACTCCCACACCCCCGCTCGTGGCTGATGCCACACCCCCTCTAAACTTTCACTTAACAATCAAACACACATACTAATACAATGAAACAGCTCCGTATCACCGTCGCAGGTCAGACCTTTGATGTAACCGTAGAAACCGTTGGTGGCAACCTCAACGCAGCCCCCGCACCCGCTCCCGTAGCAGCTCCCGCTCCGGTTGTAGCAGCCCCGGCTCCCGTAGCAGCTCCCGCTCCCGTAGCAGCAGCTCCCGCTCCGGCTCCCGCCGCAGGTGCAGGTACTCCCGTTCCCAGCCCCCTTGCCGGCAAGGTTGTATCTCTGGACGTAACTCCCGGCACTGCCGTTAAGGAGGGTGACCAGATCATGACCCTTGAGGCCATGAAGATGAACACCGTTATCTACGCTCCTGCTAACGGTACCGTGACCTCCTTCGCTGTTGCCGCCGGCGACACCGTTGCTGAGAACCAGACCCTGGCTTACCTCGGTTAACCCTCCCGGGTCGGAGGGCTTATACAGGCCCTGCGCACACGCAATGTGCAGCAGGGGGTATTAGCACAGTAAAATTCACATTGCAACATATATGCAAGAACTCATTAATTCCCTCATGGACTTCCTCAGCGGCGTCGGTCTGTTCCAGATGACGTGGCAGATGTACGTCATGTGGGGCGTAGTGGCAGTCCTGCTGTATCTGGGTGTTGCCAAGCAGTTCGAACCGCTGCTGATGGTGCCGATTGCCTTCGGCGCCCTCATCGCCAACATTCCGGACAACGGCATGGTCATCACTCAGGCGGAGCGCGAGGTGCGCTCCCTCGACCCGGAGACGGGCGCTTACACGGAGAGCACCATGAAGGACGTAGGCTTCCTGCGCCTGCAGCTCGTTAAGCACAAGGAGGTAGAAATCAGCGTCGACATCCCCGAGGGTGCCACGGAAGAGGAAATCGCCCTCATCAAGGCTACCCCCAAGCTTACCGCTGAAGAGCGCGCCAAGCTCACCGCAGACGAGAAGAAGCTTGCCCTCGCCATGGCTGAGCCCATGAGCTTCGAGCAGGTGTATGACGCGAACGGCAAGCCCTGCAAGGGCAAGTTCAAAGTCACCGGTCAGAAGCCGGACGAGCTCCTCGTACTCAAGCCGGAAGGTGGTCTGTTCGACTGGATCGGTCTCGGCATCAAGTGCGAGCTCTTCCCCCCGCTCATCTTCCTCGGCGTAGGTGCACTGACGGACTTCGGCCCGCTGTTGGCATCCCCGAAGGCCTTGTTGCTGGGTGCAGCTGCTCAGGGTGGTGTGGCATTCACCTTCTTGGCGGCCGTATGTGTAGGCTTCACGCCTGAGCAGGCAAGTGCCATCGGTATTATCGGTGGTGCAGACGGCCCCACGTCCATCTTCTTGGCCAGTAGCTTGGCTCCGGAGCTCTTGGGCGCAATCGCCGTGGCTGCTTACACCTACATGGCCTTGGTACCGCTGATTCAGCCGCCCTTCATGCGCCTGTGCACCACGGAAGCTCAGCGTAAGATCAAGATGAAGAGCCTGCGCCAGGTATCCAAGGGTGAGAAGCTGTTCTTCTGCTTCACCGTGACCATTCTTACCATCCTGCTCTGCCCGGATGCAGCTCCGCTGCTCGGCATGCTCATGTTCGGCAACTTCCTGCGTGAGTGTAAGGTAACGGAGCGCTTGGTAACATGCGCACAGAACGAGCTGATGAACATCGTGACCATCCTCTTGGGTGTGTCCGTGGGTCTCACCATGCAGGGCGACCGCTTCCTCATGCCGCAGACGCTGCTCATCATCGGCCTCGGCATCGTAGCCTTCGCCGTAGCAACCGTGTGCGGTCTCGTATGCGCTCAGTTGATGAACCTTGTTCCCGGCTGGAGCAAGAACCCCATCAACCCGCTCATCGGCTCCGCCGGTGTGTCCGCCGTGCCGATGGCTGCCCGTGTGTCCCACAACGAGGGTCAGAAGGCAGACCGCAGCAACTTCCTGCTCATGCACGCCATGGGTCCGAACGTTGCCGGTGTGATTGGTACCGCCGTTATCGCCGGTTACTATATCTCCACGCTGTAATTTCAGCAAACATCATTCTTACAAAAGCCGCAATCCGCAAGGGTTGCGGCTTTTTTGATGATGCCCCTACCCATGTTGTAACTATCGTTCGCCAGCAAGCCTGATTTCACGCTTGAAAGGCAATGGGCAAACATGATAGAATAGCGCCATGCCGTGGCAAGAGAAAGGCAAGGGTATCAGCCGACGCGATTTTTTGAAGGGGCTGGGAGCATTGGCTCTGCTGGCAGTACCGGCATGTAGGCGAGCGCAGCAATACGCCGTGGAGCCGGAAGAATGCCCGGAGTGGATGCTGCCGGGGGAGGCCACGTGCTACGCCGTAAGCATGCCCTGGGCTACGGGCGCCATCCCCATGCTGGCTGTGTGCTACAACGGTGTACCGAGCGCCCTGCAAGCCAACCCGGAGTATGCCGCCATACGCGCAGGCGTACCGACATTTGCCCAAGCTGCAATCTTAGATGTGTACGACAGGCAGCGCGCAGACAGCCCGCAGCGCGCAGGCAAAAAACACCCATGGCAAGCACTGCGCGCCTCCATCCGCGCATGGGCTTCCTTGCTGAAAGAAGGGCGCCGCGTGGCATTCCTTTTCCCCGCAGGGTACTCCGCCGTGCGTATGCTGCAAGTCGAACAGCTGCGGCAATACAAGGGGGCATCCTTTTATGAATATGACCCCGCGGCAGAGGCTCGCACCACCGGCTTTCCCGAGCTGGAGCAAGTGCAGGAGAGCGCCTTCGGCAAAGCCGTTCAGTTTTCCACAGGTTTCGGCACATTGAATGAGCTGACCAAGGTCATGAAGGAGGTAGAAATCCTCTTCATCTTCACCCCGGCGGACCCCGCCGCGCACGATGCTGCCTTTGCCACAGCCCTGCAAAACACCGGGGCTGAGACCATACGCTTCCACAGCCACAAGGCTGACAAAACGGCTGCACTTTGCCTCTACACCGTACCCCAAACGCACTTTTTGGAAGAATGGGGGGCGGAGGCAGATGCCTACGGCAACCTGTGCCTGAGGCAGCCCGTCATCACCCCCATCAAGCCCGCCTTGGCCGAGGCAGAGGTGCTGCATGCCCTGCTGCACGGCGGGGAGCTACCGGATGAGCATCGCAAAGGTATTTCCACCGCCAGACAATGGCTGGAGCAGGCCGTACCCGGTGCAGAGCAAGCCCTACGCCGTGGCTTTGTACGCGAGGCAGCCCCGGTGCCCGCCCCCCTGCCCCCTAAGCAAGCTGATAAGATAAATTATTATCTGCACCCATACTATGCGGACGGGCGATTCCACCACAACAAGTGGCTGCAGGAGACATATTTCCCCCTGAGCGGCAGCTGTGGAGCAGCGGATGTTTTTCTCCCCGGCGCATCGGCATGTGCCACCGCACATATACGAGGCAAAGACTACCCGGCATGGGCGCACAGTGGGCTGCAGGACACCTGGCTTCCCCTGCTACCGGAGCTGCAACACGCCACGGCGGAGGAAATCCGCCTCCGCGCGCAGCAGACTTACCCACACCTCAAAGCCAAGCCCCGTCCTACCATCCACCGGGCACGTCCCCAAGTCGCCGCCGTGACAAAGGAGAGTCCGCAGTGGAGCTTAGTCATCGACACGGCAGCCTGCATTGGTTGCGGAGCATGCACCTTGGCTTGCCGTGCGGAAAACAACATCCCCACCGTCGGCGCGGAACAGCAGCTCCGCGGGCGCGACATCCAATGGCTGCGCATAGACCGTTATTTGGACTCCGCCGCCAGTTTGCACTATCTACCGCTCTCCTGCCGCCAGTGCGAGAAAGCGCCGTGCGAAGCCGTGTGCCCCGTCAATGCCACCGTGCATACCACCTCCGGTCTGAACGCCATGGTGTACCCCCGCTGTTGGGGCACACGCTACTGCTCGGCTGCCTGCCCCTACGGCGCGCGAGTCTTCAACTTTCACGACTACGCAAAAGCCTCGCAAGCAGCCACGGCGCACCCGCATAACCCGCGTGTTACCGTGCGCAGCAACGGCGTAATGGAGAAATGCACCTACTGCGTGCAACGCATCAACGCTGCCAAACAATCCGGCAGCGGCACACCACAAACGGCATGCCAACAAGCTTGCCCGGTGCAGGCCATTCGCCTCATCGACCTCAATACAACCCCACCGCCGCACGAGGTCATCACCTCATACGACACGCCCGGCACGCGCCCTCGCACGCTTTATATTTGAGGGAACTTCAATGTCCGACAAATCGAAATTTGGCGAGCGAAGCGAGCCAAAATTAGAGCCCCGACAGGGGCGAAAGACAGTAGCCGGTGGTGGAGTCGCGAAGCGACGAAACCACCGGTAGGCTTCCCTCTAATATTCGAGCCCGGAGCGCCGGAGCGTTAGCGACAGCGCGAAGGCCGACAGAATGCACGGCTAGGGGCATAAGGTATTTTATGGCGATTAGCAATACCCGCAACTCATTAATAACAAAAAACCGCGCCACCACTGCTCGGAGCGTCGCTTCGCTCCGGTCCTCGCCATTGTCTGTCGCCCTACGCTGCGTCGCTGACGCTCCGTCGCACCGGGCTCAATTTTATTTTTTCCGCTAACAGGGGTTCCGCGGCTACGCCGCTCCACCCCTGCCTAAGGGCTGACGCCCCTTACGGGGCTCCAATTTAGGCTCACCTGCGGTTCGCAAACTAATCGCCAACTTCCGATTTATCGAGCAGTTTAGAGTAATCCCCTCCCCCCATTAACCAACAACCCGACAAGAGTGTGCTTGTCGGGCTGGTGGTTAATGGGTAAAACTGAGTAGAGAGCCTACATCAACCGGCGTATTCAATGGTCTTTTTCTGTTTTTCCAAGTTCTGAATACGCTCCAGAGCAGTATCGATATTTTCACAAATATTATCCTCGCCCAAGGCGGTAATGAACATCTTATCGCGACGAATCACCTTAATGGGGTGAGCCTGCACACCGCAGAGCAGCAAGGTCACATTGTGGCGCTGGCAGTAAGTCAGGAAATCCTCCAACACATGCAGACCGGAGGCGTCCAAAGCCGGCACCAAGCGCATACGCAACAGCACGTAATCAATATCATGCTCCAAGGCGCGGAACACGCGATCCTTGAATTGCTCCACCGCACCGAAGAAGAACGGTCCCTGTACGTCGAACACTTCAACATTATCCGGAATATGGCGCAGGTAGCGAGAGCGAGCGGGCAGCTCTTCCGGGTCCTCACCCTCAATTTCATTGGAAATCGACTCCACATTGCTGATTTGAGCCATACGACCGATGAAGAGCAAGGCAGCCAGAATGACACCCACCTCCACAGCGACCACAAGGTCAATCAGCACCGTCAGAATGAAGGTAATGAGCAACACGGCACGGTCTTGACGCGGGCCGGTCAACAGGTGGCAGAAGGTGCTCACCTCCGCCATGTTCCAGCACACAATGGCCAAAATACCGGCAAGCGCAGGCAGAGGAACAATCACGGCATACTGCCCTGCCAGCACCAAAATAAGCAAGAGCGTGATGGCGTGAATAATGCCGGACAAGGGAGTCTTACCACCGGAACGGATGTTCGTAGCCGTACGGGCAATGGCACCCGTGGCAGGCAAGCCACCGAACAATGCGGAGGCAATGTTGCCGGCACCCTGACCAATCAGCTCCGTATTCGGATGGTGACGGGAACCCGTCATACCATCCGCCACACTGGCGCTGAGCAGAGACTCAATGGCGGCCAACAGTGCAATCACGAAAGCGGGCTTCACCAACTCCGGCAAATGCGACCACTCAACACTCGGGAAGCTGGGCATGGGCAAGCTGCTCGGCAGCTCACCGAAACGCGAGCCTATCGTCTCCACCGGCAAATTAAAGCAGGCACAAATCACCGTGCTCACCAACATACCCACCAGCATGAACGGAGCACGCGGAGCATAACGGCGCGTCAACAAAATAACGGCTATCGTCAATACGGAAATACCCAGCGCCCACCAGTTCACCGTGTGCATGAACTCAAAATAGCACTCCCATTTGCCGATAAACTCCGCAGGCACACTCCCGGGAATGCTCAACCCGAGCAAATCTTTCACCTGCGTGCAGAAAATCGTCACCGCAATACCGGAGGTAAAGCCCGTGGTGACCGGGTAGGGTATAAACTTAATCAGCGCGCCCATGCGCAGCAGGCCGAACAGTATCAAGAAAATACCCGCCATGAGCGTACACATAATCAGACCGCTCATACCGAAACTGCCTACCACACCGGCAATAATCACCACAAAGGCGCCCGTAGGGCCACCTATCTGGAACTTACTACCACCTAACAGGGAGATCATGAAACCGGCAACAATAGCCGTTACCAAACCGGTGGAAGGTGTAATCTCATTACAACCGCACGCAATGGCAAAGGCCATCGCCAACGGGAGGGCTACCACACCCACAGTCAGACCTGCGGAGAGATCAGAGAGGAATGTCTTTCTGTTGTACTCTTTGAGAGCTTGAAATAGACTGGGCTTGTGCATCTCGACAGGGAATATACGCCCGCCACCCGACTTTGTAAAGCAAATTACATGTTTTTTACCGTATAAATGCGCAGATGGAGGGGGGATTTCATCAAAAAACAAACATTTATAGAGCAAGCTCGAGCTACAAGCCGCCTTTCGCATTGACAAGCCGGCGGGTTTTCCTGTATAATAGGGCATCATGGCAAAGGTTCATATTACCGGCACAGAAAATCTACAGTCCGCCCCCTCATTCTACCTGCCTAACAGAGTAGACGCTGAGGTTTTGCAAGAAATGGAAAAAATGCTCGGCGGAGAAGGCAATGTCGCATACATGGTAGAAGAAGTGCTCTGCCCGGAGAAGAGCGTGATGCGTTTTCTGAAGAAGCGCCGCGTTCTTTCGTTCAATTTCCGCAAGGCAAATGGCAAACTCCTGCGCGAGCAACTGCTCGACCTCCTGCAACAGGGCATGGATGTCATCTTCGTCCCCGGACGTCCGAACAGCATCATCGGCTGCACGTCAGACGTGCCCATGCCCTTCATGATGCAGCTGGCAGCACTGCACATCTCCCCTGTTCCCGTGTTCGTGGGGCATTACCGCAACAACATCTTGCGAGCTTTCACCACGGATAAGACCTACGATTGGATTACCATCAGCATCCTGCCCAAGCTCAGCCCCGGACCGTTGACCGGCGAGCGCGTGCTGGAAGCTTGGATGGAAGCCTCCTGCGATTCTTTCGAGAAGCACCCGATACTCAACACCTCCTTGGCTCGTTTGCTGGTGGAAGGCATGCGCCGCCACGGCAAAACCGAGCTCGTCGACGGTTTGGATGGTTCCTCCCTGCCGTACTACAAGGTACTGGGCGTAGCGATGGCACTGGCAAAAGAGCTGAAAGCCAACTACAAGGATGAGCGTTTGGGTATCATCCTGCCTCCCGGTAAAGGTGGTGTGATTGCCAACTACGCCTGTATTCTGGCAGGCATTGTGCCGGTGAACATTAACTACACCTCCTCCGAGCCGGCATTCAAGAGCATCTTGCGCCAGAGTGGGTTGAAGCACTTCATCACCGCGCGCGCCTTCATGAGCAAGCTGCCGCAGTTCCCCTGGCCGCAGGGAGACGCCATCATCCACCTCGATAAAACGCTCAAGGGCATCGGCATGGCAAAGATTGCCGGCTGGGTGGCATTCGCACGTTTCTCACCGCTGGCTCTCATTAACATGACCTTCAAGCTGGATGCCCGCAAGGGTGAGGATGAAGCAGCCCTGCTCTTCACCTCCGGCTCGAGTGGTGAGCCCAAGGGAGTCTCCTTCACGCACCGCATGATTGTGGCCAACATGGTTCAGCTACTCAGCAAGGCGGAGCTTGAGCCCGGTAGCAAATTCCTGTGCAGCCTGCCTATCTTCCACAGCTTCGGCCTTACCGTCAGCACCATCTTGCCGCCGGTATACGGATTCGGCATGGTTACCTACCCCTCCCCGCTGGAGGCGAAAAACCTCAACGAGCTTATCGAGACGCACAAGTGCGCGCTCGTTGTTACCACGCCCACCTTTGCCCGCAGCATGCTGCGCCGCGCCAAGGCAAACACCTTCGATTCCGTGCGCCTCTTCATCGTCGGTGCAGAGAAACTGCAGGACACCTTGGCAAGAGAGTTCAAGGAGAAGTGCAACATCACCCTGCTGGAGGGCTACGGCCTTACGGAGACCGCACCCGTATGCGGCGTAAACTTACTGCAAACCGGCCCCACAGCAGAGCAGCCCTACTTTGTTCCCGGTTGCAAATCCGGCAGTATCGGCCAGCTCTTACCCGGGCTTGCCGTACGCATTACTGACCCGGATGACGACAACGTACGCCTTACGCTCAATGAGCAAGGCATGATTTGGTTCAAGGGTCCGAACGTGTTCAAGGGCTACATCGGTCGCGAGGACCTCAACGAGGGCATCTTCCGTGACGGTTGGTTCAAGACCGGCGACCTCGGCAAAGTGGACCTCAACGGCATTCTCACCCTCGGTGGCCGTCGCTCCCGCTTCTCCAAGGTGGGTGGCGAAATGGTACCGCACGAGGTGGTGGAGAACGCCATTGAAGACTTTGTACAGGTACCGGAAGGTTTTGCCGGGCGCGCCGTAGCCGTCATGGGCGTGCCGGATGCCCAGAAGGGTGAGGCACTGGTGCTGCTGTCATGCGTGCACCAATCACAGCTCAACCAGGCGCTGGATGAGATTCGCGCCCACTTGGTAGAGGCAGGCCTGCCGCGACTGTGGTGCCCGCGAGAGATTATCCCCGTGGAAGCCATCCCCGCCCTGCCCACCGGCAAGATGGACCTGCGCGGTTGCCAAATGCTGGCAAATGAGGCCTTGGGCATCCACTAACCGTTACCGCCCCCCCATGCGCAAGCAAGGTATTCTCCGCGCTGTGTTGAGCTGCATGCTGCTGCCCCTTGCGGGAATGGTAGCATGCAAGGGGCACGCCCCCGTACCGCCCCATGTAACACAGCCTGCGTACGCGCAGGCCGTGCAGCTCGACGGCGTGGAGAATATGCACAAAGTCAGTGCTGAACTCTACCGCGCCGGGCAACCGACGCCGAAAGGCTTCGCAGAGCTGGAGCGCCACGGCATCCGCACCGTATTCAACCTCCGCGAATACCACAAGGACACCAAAAAGGCAGCCCACACCAAGTTGCACTTGGTTGCATACCCCGTATCGGCAAGCGATATCACAGAGACCGATATCGTCAACTGTCTGCGTATCATCTCCACCTCCCCGAAACCCGTGCTGGTGCATTGCTGGCACGGCTCGAACCGCACCGGCATCATCGTGGCTGCTTACCGCATTGTTTACCAGGGATGGAGCGTAGAGCAAGCCGAAAAAGAGCTCCGAGACACCACTTACGGCTTCCGTGAGTATTGGTACAAGGACCTTGTGACCCTGCTGCGCAACACTGATTGGGCTGCCGTGAAAAAACGATTGAACGACACAAAACCCTAAGCGCCTCCATTTATTTCAACAGAACCATACGACACATGAACAAGCAAGGTATCCTCAAAGTCATCGCTTGCGTGCTCCTTCCCCTTGCGGGCATGGTGGCCTGCAAGGAGCACAGCCCCGTACCTCACCATGTGGCACAGCCGAAACATGCACAACCCGTGCACCTCAACGGCGTGGAAAACATGCACCAAATCAGTAATGAGCTCTACCGCTCCGGTCAACCGGAAAAAGAGGGCTTCACCGAGCTGGAGCGCCACGGCATACGCACCGTGCTCAACCTCCGCGAATACCACAAGGACACCAAAAAAGCAGCACACACCAAGCTGCACCTCGTGGCATACCCCGTAGCTGCCGGTGACGTGACGGTAAAGGACATTGAAAACTGCCTGCGCATCATCGCGGCTTCCCCTAAACCCGTACTGGTGCATTGCTGGCACGGCTCAGACCGCACCGGCATCATCGTTGCAGCGTACCGCATCGTCTACGAGGGATGGAGCGTAGATGAAGCTGAAAAGGAGTTCCGAGACGACACATACGGACACCACGAGTTCTGGTACAAGAACCTCGTGAGCCTGCTGCGCCATACGGATTGGGAGGCCGTCAAAAAGCGATTGAGGGAACCGCAACCCTGATTTCCACACCGAATCTCGCTTTTTTTTCATCGAAAGAGCCGGTCAGCATCGCTGCTGACCGGCTCCACTCGCTTCTATTTTATATCTCCCGGGTAGTGAAAATCATTAGGCCTCGGGCTGTGCCTCAGGAGCCTCTACGGCAGGCTGCTCAGCACCACGGGGGCCCTTCGGGCCGCGGTTACCACGGCCGTGGCGGGGGCCTTTCGGGCCACGGTCACCGCGCTCGCGGCGCATTTTCTGCATCTCGGCCTTCATGGCAGCCTTCTCTTCATCGCTCAGCTTGCCATCCTTGTCGGCATCAAAGCGCTCGAGCATTTTCTGCTCCATGGCCTCGTGAGCAGCCTTACGCTCCTCCTCACTCAGCTTACCGTCCTGGTCGGCATCAAACTTCTTAAACTGCTCGGGCATACCGGGGCGCTCACCGCGATCACCACGGGGACCTTTCGGGCCACGCTCACCACGCTCGCCACGGGGGCCTTTCGGGCCACGATCACCACGCTCGCCACGGGGGCCTTTCGGGCCACGCTCACCACGCTCGGCGCGCTTTTTCTGCATCTCGGCCTTCATGGCAGCCTTCTCTTCATCGCTGAGCTTGCCGTCCTTATCAACATCGAACTTCTCGAGCATCTTCTTGTGGAAATCCTCACGGGAAGGCATCACACCGGCAGCACCCCAATGGCCGGGGCGCATACCCTCCGGAGGAGTCGGCATATCCTTGGTCTGAGGAGCATCCTGAGCGAAAGCCGGCATAGCCAGCACCATAGCGATTAAGCACAATTTGTTCATTGTATCGTATTCTATTTAGTTGAAATTGTGAGAGAAAGAGTGCATTTTTTCAGCGTCTCTGCCCGTAGGAACGCGACGTGTTTCCATTTTTCTACATTTTTTATTCGATGTGGTAAAGTTTTTTTCACCCTCCCCCACATTTCCCCGCCACAGAACAGAGGTAGTATTTTGCCAAAAGGCCTCAAGCAAGCCCATTAAGTTCGATAAATCGGGATTTGGCGAGCAACAAAATCTATCGGAGCGTGGGACTTTAGTCCCACAAATACGCGCGGGGCTTATCCATAAGAGGGACTAAAGTCCCTCGCTCCGAGTGAATGAATGTTACAAATCCCCCTCTTCAACTTCCGATTTATCGAGCAGTGTGAAATTCCAAAATACTCATGCTATGGACAAAAGGTGCCAACCTGAAGAATCGACAAAAGATATAAAGCTTGACATCATACCTTAACGCATTATAATTTCTGCATCATCTCGCATACGTTTTAACTGATTATGACTGCGCGCAACAACGTTCCTCTCGGCAACAATCAACAACAGGACTCTGTACGGCACAAAGAAGTCCAAAGTATTGTATCATGTATGGCTAAAGATTTCTGGGGTGCTCCCAATGCTCAAAATCCTCAGCAATCTCCCCAGCCGCAGCAGTACCCCCAGCCGCAGCAGTATCCCCAGCCGCAGCAATTCGCCCAGCCGCAGCAGACAGCAGAAGATCAAAAACAAAAACAAGAACGCGAAAAGGCGGAAGCCATCGCCCGTGCTCCTGAGCCCATCGGTAAAGAAGGCAAATGGGGAGCATTTACAGCGTTGGGAACCTGCATACGCCGCTATGCATGTCTGAAAGGCCGCGCTTCGCGTTCGGAGTTTTGGTATGCGGTTGCGGGAGATTTCATCATATCACTCACCTTGCAACTATTGACCGCAGCAGCAGTCACACTGGCATTCTTAGGCAGTTACGACGTCACGACATGCTGGGTATTGGCAGGCATCTTCGGGTTCCTGTTCGTAGCATACCGCGCGTTCATGCTGATGCCGCTGCTTTCGGTCATCATTCGTCGTTTGCATGATACGGGGCGCAGCGGGCTGAGTCTTTTGTTCTACTTCATTCCGCTTGC
>JAEIGA010006340.1_pt1 | contig 18009 bp, 20 predicted proteins | sample 9270691 | NCBI WGS metagenome assembly JAEIGA01 (sample SAMN17057246, study PRJNA624740) | gut metagenome | biome: biome; isolation source: fecal sample | host: Bos grunniens | place: China: Xizang | collected 2019
AGTGCGTTGAAGGTGCAAATCCTTCTGATGGCTTTGAATATGTGGCAGTATTCAAAAAGATGCGTTTCGTTGCGATAGTTACGCACATATAACAACAACAAAAAATAAGATTTATAAGAAACATACTCCCTTATATGTAAAAGAATCGCAACAGTGGGCAAAGACGAAGCAGCCCACTCAGGGTGCATAGTTCAGTGGTAGAACAAACCGTTTTCATAAAAAGTCCATCCTTTATCTTTTATACTCCTTGTAATTATCTCACGGTAATTCGTCAATAAATACGCAGGTTCGATTCCTGCTGCACCCATTCAAAGCCTTTAAATTTTGCGATTTAAGGGCTTTTTGCTATGTAGGCAAGGAAATATTCACAAGTGCAAGAAAAAGCGAAAAATGGTGGTAAATTCGCAAGCGTGCAAGCATCTGTGAAGGATGGGTTTTGAAGAAAGTGAAGTTGCTACATTAGGAATCTATCGTTTAGACCAATAAACACCAAAAATATTACACACAAGGGGGCGAGAAGGAATGTTGAAGGAATCAGAGATTTTAAGATTTATTAAAGAAGATGAAATTTCATCAAAGAAAAAGAAAGCAAGAATCGGTCAGAAATACTATGAAGCTGAACATGACATCTTGGACTTCAGAATGTTCTACTATAACCAAGATGGTCAGCTTGTGGAAGATAACATCAGAAGCAATTCTAAAATCTGTCATCCATTCTTCACTGAATTGGTTGATCAACAGGTTCAATACATGTTATCCACTAAAGACAAATATATCAGGTCAGACCTTCCTGAACTTCAATCTAGATTAGACGATTATTTTGACGATGATTTCACAGCAGAATTATCAGAATGCTTGACTGGAACAATCACAAAAGGTTTTGATTATATGTACGCATATAAATCTGAAAATGACAGACTTGCGTTTGAATGTGCTGATTCGATGGGTGTCATTGAAGTCAGAGCAAAAGACACAGATGATGGTTGTCAGTATGTGATTTACTGGTATATCGACAGAATTGAAAAAGGTCAAAAAGAAGTCAAAAGAATCAAGGTTGCTGATGATAAGCAAACATGGTTCTATGTTCAAGTAGATGACAAAACAATCATGTTGGATGAATCAGAAGTAATCAATCCTAGACCACACTACATCTACAAAAAAGATGATAGTGGGGAAAAATACTGGAGTCCACTTGGATTTGTTCCATTCTTCAGATTAGACAATAACAAGAAGCAGACTTCAGGTCTTATACCAATCAAAACATTGATTGATGACTATGATTTGATGGCTTGTGGTCTTTCAAATAACTTGAAGGACTTTGATACACCAATCCATGTTGTCAAAGGATTCCAAGGTGATAATCTTGACGAACTTCATGTGAATCTGAAGACAAAGAAGGTTGTTGGTGTTGATTCTGAAGGTGATGTTGACATCAGAACAATTGATGTTCCATATCAGGCTAGGGAAACAAAACTGAACTTGGATGAAAAGAACATTTACAGATTCGGTATGGGATTCAATTCTGCACAGCTTGGTGATGGTAACATCACAAATATTGTCATCAAATCAAGATATGCACTTCTTGATTTGAAGTGTAACAAACTTGAAATCAGATTGAAGCAGTTCTTGAAGAAAATCATTCAGGTCGTACTTAATGAAATCAACAAAACTGATGGAACTGGGTACACAATGAAGGATGTGTGGTTCGATTTCAACAGAGAAACAATCACAAATGCACAGGATAATGCACAGATTGAACTGATTGATGCACAGAAACAGCAGATTCAGATTAATATCTTGATGTCACTTGCAAATGTACTTGGTGATGAACTGATTATTCAGAACATCTGTGAAGTCCTTGATTTGGAATATGAAGAAATCAAAGATAAGATTCCAAAAGCTGATGAAGACATCGGTTCTGTGGAAGCTATGCTGAACAACATCGTTCCTGATGATTTGGAAGGTGATGTGATTGAATAAGGCACAAAAAGACGTTTTAAAGGCTTCTTTGAATGACGAGAAGAAAACCATCAGGGAACTGAAACAAGTCTATTCTAGGGCGAAATTAGACTGTGAGGAACGTATCAGAGAGTTGTCAATGCGAACTGATATGGAGAACCTTCAATCGATTATCTACCAAAAGAAATATCAGGAAGTGTTGAAGAATCAGCTTGATGACATTCTAGACAAGTTGAATTCCAATCAGTTTGACACTATCTCAGACTATTTGAATGTATGCTATGAGAACGGATATATTGGGACAATGTATGACCTACAATATCAGGGAATTCCATTCATTGTTCCAATCAATCAGAAGCAAGTGACCAAAGCTATTCAGGTTGACACAAAGCTGTCTTCAAAGCATTACAAATCAAATCCCTTGAAAGGAAGACTTGCTGAAGATGTAACACGAATGAAAGTGTCCATCAGAGCAGAAATATCAAGGGGAATTGCAAATGGTTCATCTTGGAATGACATCGCAGTGAAGATTGCGACTGGGATGAACAACCCTATTGATAAAGCGTATAAGGACGCAATAAGGATTGCTAGAACTGAAGGTCATAGAGTTCAGCAATCTGCGATTTTGGACGCTCAAAGGGTTGCAAAAGAAAAAGGTGCTGATGTGCTGAAACAGTGGGATTCTACCATGGACAGCAAAACAAGACCAACACATCAGAGATTGGATGGTCAGATTCGTGAAATCGAAGAACCATTCGAAATCAATGGAAAACAAGCAATGTTTGCAGGTGATTTTGGAATCCCTTCAGAAGACATCAATTGCAGATGTACAATTCTTCAACGTGCAAGATGGGCATTGGATGAAGATGAACTGAAGACACTTCAGGAAAGAGCAGAATTCTTTGGTCTTGATAAAACAAAGGACTTTGAAGAATACAAGAAGAAGTTCAACATTGTATCAAAAGAAAACCCTGATAAGTTGTTAATGAGAACACTTCCTGAAATAGAATTTGACGCAGAATTGCATGGTCTGAACAATGCAAAATCCAGTGCTACACTTAAAAAATTCGATGATGAATGGTATACATTGACGTTGGATTCTGCTGAAAATATCCCTTGGGATTCCATCCCAAAAGACACGCAAAACCAAATTCGTTGGACACCACCATACAGAGAGAATCAACCTTTTGGAATCAAGAAAGGTGATTATGGTGTAAGACCTTATGTCGCAGGTTCTTCAGATAGAAAAGCAAGAGAAGAAATTGCAGAACGAATCGGTGGGGAATATGTTGGGACAAGTTGGTTCAAAAAATACAACAGAATATGGGAGATGGATGTCTATCAGAAAGATGGTCAAGTGATGTATTCACTTGGTAAAGCAGAGATGAAGAAGACGTTATCAACCAAATCACTCAACAATATCATAAAAGTTGCTGAAGAACGTGAGAAACTAATCGGAGAAGCTCTTTCGAAAAAAGGAATCAAATATTCGCAACTCAAAGCAAGAGAAGGTGACGATTGGGTTGAAGCAATGAAGGAATTCCACAAAGGTGTTTATGCTGATGGATTTCCACAAGTTCTTTCAAAAGCAGAATACGATTCGATAGAAAATACTATACTATATCGTGGTATTGCACCACAATCCCACTTGCGAAGGGACATTACAACAAACCTTACAACCCAACAGATGGCAGATGGTTTCTTCAAAGATGTTAAACCTTTCCCATCTAGGGGGATTTATGGTGATGGTGTCGCATACTGTTCACCATCACTTGAAAAGATTGGTGGTCAGTACGCAAGTGCTAATGGAACAATCACAAGTGGTGGAAAAATCATCGAATTCAAACTAAAACCTGACGCAAAAACTATAAGTTATGAAGACGCTGTGTTCATCTTCGAAGAAGTTGCAAATAAAACCAATAGTAATTTATTGTTTAATAAAAACCAAAGGAAATCCCAACATGAAGTTGGAAAAGCAATGAATGCTTTGGGGTATGACGCTATTATAAAAGAAAATGGTGATAACACTGGAGTTCCATTTTATGTTATACTAAATAGGGAAGCATTGGTCACTAAAGAAGATTGGACAACAGTTACAGTCACGCCTGAGTGGTTAAGGAAGGTGAAATGGCAATGGTAGTGAAGTTGAAAAAATCAGATTTCAATGCAGGAAGTCCATACAGTTCTTGGTTAAAGGAAGAAATCATCGGTGAAATTTCTGACTATAAGAACGGAATGAAGAATCGTGGGTTGGTGAAAAAACATCATGTGAAATTATTTGATGGTATCGAATCAGCTATCATGAATTGTATTCAAAAATTCGATGATTATCCTGAAGACATAAGAAATATGGCAACCGACATCATTCGAATGGAATTAGATAAAACATTCGAACTATAAAATATTAAAGCATTGATTCATTTCAGTGCTTTTTTATTTCCTCGGTGTGTAGGTCAACACACTTGTCCTGAATAAGACAATAAACTGTTCTTTTTTGATGTCTGAAATCATGTGGGAACATGTAAAACATCATTTCCTTTGGGAAGATTTCAAGACGTAACTTGTAAAAATCGTAGAATTTGAAAGGTGGAAATATAGATGACATTACAAGAAATTTTAAAAGCACAGGGACTTTCTGACGAACAAATCACAAAGGTCATTGGTGATATGAAACAGAACAAAATCTTCACAGCAGGGGAAGAAAACCTTGATGTTAGATATGGGAAATTGAAAACAGACCATGACGCTTTGACTGCGAAACAAGCTGAATCAGAAAAACTGATCTCAGAACTTCAGAAGGTATCCAAAAACAATGAATCGATTCAGACAAAGATTGCTGAATACGAATCAATGATTGCAAGACAAACTGAAGAACTTCAGAAGACAAAGATTGAATCTGCATTGAAGGTAGCACTTCTTGGTGCAAAGGCAATTGACGTTGACTATCTTGCATATAAAGTCAAAGAAAAAGGTGAACTTGAACTTGATGAAAAGGGTGAAATCAAAGGAATTGATAACCTTCTCACGGAGTTAAAGACACAGATTCCTTCCCAGTTCGAATCATCTTCCAAAGGAAAGAATGTGGAAGAACACAGATTAGGTGAAAACGGAGAAGTTCACAATCATGAAGCCACTATCACTAAAGAAGAATTCAACAGAATGGGTTATCAAGGAAGATTAAAACTTAAACAAGAACAACCTGAAGTCTATGCACAGATGACAGGAAAAGTTACAGAATAAGAAAGGTTAAAAAGGTGAATATTTATGGCACTTACTAAAATCGCTAACTTAATTGATCCTGAAGTTATGGCAGACGCTATTTCTGCGAAACTTCCAAACAAATTAGTTGTGACACCAATCGCAAAAGTTGATACAACACTTGTTGGTCAAGCAGGTGACACAATCACAGTTCCACAATTTGCATACATTGGTGATGCTGAAGACATCGCTGAAGGTGCAGCAGTTGAATCTGTAACACTTACAGCAACAACAACATCTGCAAAGGTTAAAAAAGCAATGAAAGGTGTTACATTAACAGATGAAGCAATCCTTTCAGGCTATGGTAACCCAGTTGGTGAAGCTGAAAACCAATTAACAAAAGCAATTGCTTCAAAAGTTGACGCTGACGCTATGGAAGCACTTCAAACAGCACAATTCAAATATGATGGTTCTGCTAACAAGATTTCTTATGGTGGAATCGTTGACGCAATCGATGTATTTGGTGAAGAATTCAATTCAAACAAAGTAATGTTCATCAACCCTGCACAAGTTGGTGCATTAAGAAAAGACGCTGAGTTCTTAGCAGCAGACAAAATTGCTGAAAAAGTTATCATGACAGGTGCAATTGGTAAAATTGCAAACTGTGAAATTGTACCTTCAAAACGTGTTCCATTAAACGAAGGTGGCACAGGTTATGTTTGCCCAATCGTTAAATTAAACAACGATGCTGACGCAGAAGATGATGCTCCTGCATTAACAGTTTACTTAAAACGTGACGTAAATGTGGAAGACGAAAGACACACAGCTTCTAGAACAACAGAAATCACTGTTGATGAAATGTACACAGTTGCATTATCAAATGCAGGTAAAGTAGTTCTTGCAACATTCAAAAAATAGTTTCTGAAAGGTAGGTGTTCCTGATGATTTGGAAAGTCGAAACACTTCTTGCGATGGATGAATTCAAGGATATGAACAAAGATGTCCTTGAACTTCAACTTGAAGCAATCGAATCAACAATCAGGTCATACACCAACAACAATTTTCAGAATCGAAATGCTAGAATGATATGTCCATCATTCAGTCAGAAATTATATGGTGCTTCCCCATTCATCACGATTGGGGACACCATTGAAATTTCAAATCCATGGAATGAAGGATTGTATGTGGTCACAGCAGTGGATGATAAGTTCACAACACTGGACAAACCTTTATATGATTGTTCAGAAAATCTTGTCACTAAGGTTCAATATCCTGCTGACATCAAGAAAGGTGTCCTTGACATGCTTATTTGGCAGAAGGACAGCAAACAGAAGGTTGGAATCCAGTCAGAAACTATCGGAAGACATTCTGTGACGTACTTCAACAATGACACTTCAGGAAGCTATGAAATGGGTTATCCATCTTCAATTCTTGGATTCCTGAAACCATATAAGAAAGTGAGATTTTGAAAATTATGATTGGTGGAAATATACAGTCCACAATTCAGATTCTTTCAACTACACAGAATGACATTGGGGAAGACATCGCAACATATGAAGATGTAAGAACTATAAAAGGGTTTTTAGATTTAATGTCAGGCGAAGCGAATTTTTCAAACTTCAGTGCGAAGATTCAACAGTCAACCCATGTGTTCATCTGTGACTTTTTTGATCTTGGTCAAATTACTTCTGAAAATAGTAGAATGATGATCGGTGAAAAGGTGTATGAAATCACCTTGATTGACAATCCGATGGAACTGAATCAGCACTTCGAAATCTTCCTGAAGTTCCTTGGGGGTGTGTAGATTGCCAGTTGTGTTCAATAACAACAGTATGAAATGCAAAGAGTTAGTGAAAGAAGCAGGAATCGCATGGTTATACGAAGCATGTGGTGAAGTTCAGTCACAAACCAAAAGAAACCATAAAAGGAAGACTGAAAAGACAGCAGAATCCTTTGAGATTAAAGTCGATGAAGTCAACATGATTGGATATGTTGGAAGTAACTATCAGAATGCTATTTGGGAAGAATACGGAACAGGTGAACATGCACTTCATGGTGATGGGCGAAAAGGTGGTTGGTGGATAAAGGTCGGCTATGGCAAGAATGAAATCGCACCTGACGTTGTAAAGTCCTATAAATGGGTGAAGACACGAAAGGACGCAGACGGAAACATAACATATGTATTCACATATGGGAAAAAACCTAGAGAACCATTCACCAAAGCATACAACGCTTTGAAAGGCAAGATTGAAAACAGAGCAAAAGAGATTTTGAAGAATAAGATGGTGGAATAAATGAGGAAAGTATTGAAATATGTTGCTTCAGAAATGAAAGCAGCACAAATCAACTACCACTTCCAAAAATACAAAACTGCCGACCCTGTTTATCCTTATTTTGTGGGGGAACTTCTTCCTGTGATTCCTGTCAATGAAGATGGAATCAAAGAATACACACTTTCATTGCAAGGATTCCATAGGGGAAGCATTGTTGAACTATTGGAAGAAGTGGAAAAAATTGAAGAACATTTCCCTGCTTGGGGAAACAGTACAGTGATTGACGAACAGTCGGTCACTATTTTTTTTGACACTTGTCAGGCTATCGATTCGATGGTCGAAGGACTTGAAAAAGTGTCTGTGAACTTGACAATCAAAACTTTGAAAGGAAGGTCTTAAAATGGGATTGATTAAAGGTCTTAAAAAATCAGGTATTACTGACAAAACACCAAAAAGTTTACTTCTTGGTGCAGGTACTATCTATAAAAACTTAGTGTGGGACGCTGAAACAAGTGCATGGAAAGGTACAATCTTTGGTGCAACTTCAGGTGGTAACACATTTAAGTTAATTCCAAACATTGTCACAGTTGAAGTTGATGGTGCAACTGTTGATACAAAAGGTCTTACACAAAAACAAGGTGAAACTTGTGAAATGACAATCAACCTTGTTGAAGTTAGTCCTGAATCATTAAAACTTGCGATGATCGGTGAAGAATTAGAATCTGAAGCAGATGGATTCACAAAACTTGGTACAAAATCAGTTATTGAAGAATCAGACTACGCTGACAACATCGCATTCGTTGGATTCCTTGCTGATGATACACCAATCGTTATCATCATGGAAAATGCACTTTGCACAAGTGGTCTTGAATTATCAGGCAAGAACAAAGAAGCAACTGTTATTCCTGCAACATTCAAACCATATGCAAACTTAGATGAAGAAACAAGTCAAGACAGACTTCCAGTATACATCTATTACCCTACACAAGCGTAGAAAGGATGAATGAAACCTATGAGTGATAATAAACCTTATACATTCAGAAAATTGAACAGTACAGACCTATTCCCAATGGTCAAAATCATTTCCAAAATTGGACTTGATGAACTGACACAGGTTTTTGAAGGGGACATTTTGAATTCTATCGTTGACAGGGTTGAAGACGAACATTCAGACAGAACACATATTGAATTTCTTGCAGGAATGAATGTTGTTGCAAAGATTGCAAATAAAATCTTGGAACATCTTCCTGATTGCGAAAAAGAAATCTATTCACTTCTTGCAAGTGTCAGTGGAATGACAGTTCTTGAAATCAAAGGACTTGACATTGACGTTTTCATGGAAATGATTATGGACTTTGTGATGAAGGAAGAATTCAAAAGTTTTTTCAAGGTTGCTTCGAAATACATCACAGCATAGGAATATTTGACTTTGTGGACTTGGTATCGAAAAGATATTCAAGTCCTTTTTCTTTGCTTGACGAAGTGATTCAGAATGGGGATTTCGATGAATGGGTGATATTCATCATCAAGAAGGATTTGAAGGAAAGAGAAGAACAGCAGCTTTGGGAATTCTTCCTTGCTAAAGTTGAAGACAAGTCCTTCAACGATTGGAAGAATGAACTGAAATCTGAATCAGCTTCGAAGGATGTTATTGATGAAGCTAAGAAGGAAGAAATCATCAAGAAATCAGACGATATTTTGAAAAGTTTTCAACCACAACAAAGAGGTGGTGAACAATGATACAAATATTTGAATTAGTTGGAAAATTCCTTTTTGATAATTCAGAAGGGAATAAAAATTTAGACGATACGTCAAAAAAAGCTGAGAAATTAGCGCAAGGTTTTAAAACGACAGGTGATAAGATTGCAGGAGTTGGGACAAAAATGCTTCCTGTTACTGTCGCAATCGGTGGGATTGGAACTGTTGCTGTGAAAGCATCAGCTGAAGTGAAAGCGATGAATTCCCAGTTTGAACAGACTTTTGGTGAACTAAAAGGTCAAGCTACCGATGCAATGAATGCTGTTGCGACTGAAAGTGGAATCCTGCAAACAAGACTTCAAGGAATTGGGACATCCATTTATGCTTTTGCAAAATCATCAGGTGCAGATTCAGCAGAAGCAATGCAACTGATGGAAACAGCACTTAGAGCAACAGCAGACGCTTCTGCTTACTATGACCGAAGTTTGGAAGATACATCAGAAAGTTTGATGTCATTCCTTAAAGGCAATTATGAAAATGATTCAGCATTGGGTCTTTCATGTACAGAAACCACAAGAAACGCAGAAGCAATGGAACTGTTCGGTAAGAAGTTCAACGACCTTTCTGAAATCCAAAAACAACAGACTTTGTTGAAGATGGTCACAGACGCACAAGAACTTTCAGGTGCTATGGGTCAAGCGTCAAGGGAATCTGATGGATTTGAGAACGTCACAGGAAACTTGAAAGAATCGGTTAAACAACTTAGTGCAGAATTTGGGGAAGTCCTTCTTCCAACTGTGGTTGCGTTGATTCAGAAAGCAACTGAATTCTTTCAGAAGCTTGGTGAAATGGACGATGGCACAAAGAAAGTTATTGTGACGATGGCACTGCTTGTCGGAGCAATCGCACCTGTTCTGATTGTGATTGGAAATGTCATTTCTTCAGTCGGCACAATCATCGGATTCGTTCCAACCATTGTTTCAGGTGTGCAGCTGATTGGAACAGGACTGAAAGCGTTGTGGGGAATTATGTCAGCAAATCCGATTGGTGTTGTTATTACCATCATTGGTTCGTTGATTGCAGTGTTTGCACATTTGTGGAATACATCAGAAGAATTCAGGAACTTTTGGACAAATCTTTGGAACAACATCAAAAACACAGCTTCAAAAGCAATCGATGGTGCAAGGACGATGATTGCAAATGGAATCGATAAGATTAAGAAACTGTTCAATTTCCAATGGAGTTTTCCAAAGTTGAAAATGCCACACTTCAAAGTGACTGGGAAGTTCAGCCTGAATCCACCGTCTGTTCCAAAACTGGGTGTTGAATGGTATGCCAAAGGTGGTATCATGACACAACCAACTGCATTTGGCATCAATCCAAACACAGGAAAAGTGATGGTCGGTGGTGAAGCAGGTGCAGAAGCAATCGCACCAATTGATACCTTACTAGGGTATATTAAGACGGCAGTTTCAGAAGAAAATTCAGGTCTTCTTGAAGTGCTGAATCGTATTTTGGACAAGATGGGTGATATGGTAACAGGTGATACTGTTATCCCAGTATATCTTGGTAACACGTTGATTGACGAACTTATCGTTGATTCAAGAAAGCGTGTAGTTTTAAGGTCAGGAGGTATGGCAAATGTTTAAGTTGTTAAGTGTAAATGGCACGAACCTTCGTGACCCTGATGGAAGTTACAATTTATCTAAAACAGATATTGTAAATGAATATGAAGGTGAAGATGGTCGCAAAACTTTGGAAATCATCAGACAGAATGTGATTTCAGGAAGTGTGACATACAAAGGTTTGACGCCTAGTATGATGAAGACCATCGTGTCTTCTTTGTCCACTGTGACAAACTTTGTTCTGTATGACCCTATAAAAGATGAAGTTGTTGAAATTGAAGCGAAAGTTTCAAATATCAAGACTTCAAAGATTCATCACAAGAACAGTTTGTCGGTGTGGTCATTATCATTCGATATTGATGAATTATAGGGGGTGTGGGTATGTTTAATGTATCACAAGCCTATAATTCAGCAATTGAGAAAAGTATGATTAAAAGCAGGGTGAGTGGAACAATCACCCTTTCAACAGGTGGGAAAATCCAACTGACAGACAGTGACATCGTTTCAGGTTCACTGTCTATCGATAATAAATGTATAAATGACAGCGAATTCTGCCTTGGTTCTGTATACATCGGTCAACTGATGGTCACAGTCTTCAACAACAATGTTGACAGATATTCGCTATATAATGCTGAAGTGAAATTTTCCTACTTCCTGACATTAGAAGATGGAACGGAAGAAGAAATTCCACTTGGTGTTTATTACGTTGTGGAAGCGACAAGAACTAAAAAAATGATTCAGTTGAAGTGTTTTGACGCAATGACATTCTTTGATGAATCTATTGAAGAAGACACATTTGGGACTGCGTTTCAATTGATGACGTTGTTCTGTGAGAAGTTCGGTCTTACGCTCGCAACGACAGAAGAAGAAATGAATCTGATGTGCAATCCACAAGCAAGTCTTTCGTTGAAAGCTGAAAAGGTTGGAACATATCGTGATGCTGTGTCTTATATTGCTTCTGTCATGGGTGGATTCGCTACCATCAACAGACATGGTGAAATGGAAATCAGACAGTTCCACACAACTTCTGACAGAACGATTTCTGCTAGAAAAAGAACAAAATCAACCATTCATGATTATGAAACCTATTTCAACTCAGTGACCATTCGATTCCTTGCTGAATCGAATTTCTATCCTTACACAGAAGTAGTGGAAGGAATGAATACTGGTCTGAAGTTGGACATGGGTGATAATCCAATGGTGTTCGGTGTGGAAGATGTGAAGCATGAAGTCTTACAGAACATCATGACATATCTACAAACAATCAGATACGTTCCTTGTTCGTTCACGATGGTTTCAGACCCATCGATTGACCTAGGGGATGGGATCACGATTGTAGATGTAAATTCAACGGACGAATCTGTGTTTTCAATCGTCACAGGTATTTCATGGACACATCATGGTGGTCAGACTATCACAAGTAATGGTTCAGACGCATTTATGATGGGTGTTTCTAGCAAGGTTCAAAAGGAAATCGCAAATGTTGAGTCATCCATGTCAATCAAAGACATCACTGTCAAAAGTTATACGAATAGTGAAACACATTCGATAGGTAGTAGTGAAAAAGAAATCATCAGGATTTCATATACAGGTGCTATTGATGATACAGTAGCAATTTTTCTTGCGACAATTCCAGTTGAAATGTCACACGATGGGAATCTAGTGCTGAAGTATTATATCGGTGCTGTGTATCATTCCACAGTCACAAAATATTTGGAACGTGGAAAGCACTTCGTATCGATGACCAACTATTTTACATCGGACGCAAACGAAGCAATGAATGTCAGAGTTTGTGCATATACAGAATACTTTGAATCAGACAAAAGACAGAATGACGCAAAGATAGTGTCGTTCATGAATTATGTTCAAAATCAGATATATGAAGAAACTGAAATTGACACGACAGTTCCAACTGCGACAATCTTGTCAGCTACAATCAGAGCGTCAATCCATGCACAAGGTCTTCTTGGAACAACACCTTGGGATGGTACAATTGAAGTTGCTGATACTGTATTTGGTCAGATAATGACTAAGTTAGCAGTACGGACTAAGGTTTCTGATTCTGCAATCGTTACAACAGATTATCCTGACATTCATGATATTGTTGATATGGTTTCTTCAGTTCAGATGATGACATTACCATTCACAACAGTGAACGACAGCTTCACAGTAGGTTATGTAATTTCGTCTGCTACTAGAACGATAGAAAGACCATCCGAATGGACATATGATTCGAAATATATCAATACAGGAAACAATACATTTGCGTTGAAGACAATTTATTCGTACATGTCACAAGAAGGACAGATTGATTCAGGAAGAATGTGTTCTGTGACAATCAGAACAGATGACAAAGCAATTGTGGAAGGGGTGGTGATTGAAAATGGCTAATATTTTAAACGAAACATATTTTGATTTGAATAATTGGACAAAGAACATGACTTCTTTCCCACTATTTCAAAACGATTGTTCAAATGGAATCAACACCTTAAATTATCAAGGTGGTAGTGCATTTGAAAGGATTTATATTCCTATAACAGTAGAAAATAATCGAAACTATCAATTTAAATTCCATTTGCATTCCCCAACAGGATTCACTATGGGTGGCTATGGTCATGATTATGCATTTGCGTTTATAAGAACAACTGCACCTAACGATACAGATGGGGCAATTACTAAAACAAATCTTGCTTGTTCTGATAATTGGGATGCATCTGCAAGTGATGTTCCAAAGCAATACACAATAAGTTTTAATAGTAGTAATTACACTACATTGTACGTTGCACTAGACTTTGGATATATCATTGATGGGGTGACATCGCAATTTGTTTTTTCCAATTTTGAGTTGCAGGAAAGTTCAGCAAATACAATAGGGATCGAATGTATGCCTATAATGAAAGATGTCAATACATGTTTCGATGCTAGAGTTGGAGTAGGACAAACAGAATGGGAAAACTTAGTTGGAAATACAAATCTTCAATTATTCAATCCTATTAAAACCAATGATGGGGTGGAGTTTGTTGGAAGTGAGAATTCATATGGAAAACTCACTATACCTTGGAAAAGTGGTTCTTCAAGAACATGGTATTTTATTTTTAAAAATACATCAGGGGTGTTTACGGATTGGAGAACTATTATTGGAAACGAAAGTGCTGAATATAAGTGTTCTACACTAGCAATGGATGGGAATGGTTATATTAAGTTTACAAGACCTAACATCATACCTAGTACGTCTTTAGGATTTAAATGTTCAGATTGGCATGTTGTTGCGTGGACTAGCAACGCTTCTGATAGTAGAACGAGGTTGTGGATTGATGGTACATACATCAATTATGCTAGCAAAATGCAAGGGTGGTCTGATGATACATATCTTGCAAGAGGTAGTGGATGGTGGTATGAAGACAACAACACTGTTTTCAGAGCAATCGCTATTGCAGATTCAGCACATACGGATGCAGAGGTAGTTTCTAATAGTAAGTGGTTGTATGATAATTATGTGACAAACTACACAAATTCATTTTTCGAAGTAAAATATTTGATAAGAAGTAATCATAGTTTGTATACAATCATTGATGGTACGTTGACAGCACTTCAGGAAACTGTTGTTGAATCTTCACTTTTCAATAGTAAAGGATTCAATGAACTTCCTGACAGTTCACTTCTACTTGGACTTTATAATCCTGAAATTTTATATTGGCAGAGTTCCACAGAAGATGAACTTCCAACAATGACCGTCACAATGACAGCGACACCATCACCACAGGTTCTTATTGCAGAACCATTTTATATGATTGATTCCACAATTCTTGGAATTGAATCTGTAATATGTGAATATACAGGTGAACCATTGATTGCATTATCCTTTGATAGTGGTAATTTTGAATACTATGATGGTGCGAATGGTTGGGTGGTTGCTTCTGAATCAGAAGGGATGATCCCAAGTGTTCTGACTGCAATAACTACGGACACATGGTCAGAGAGAATCACAGATGTTCAAAGTATTCAAATCAGAGTCATCTTGAATTCAGCAGATGATTCTTTGGCAAATATAAAATTCAATTTCATCAATCAATAGAAAGGGGAAATGAAATGAAAGGTCATGTAAAATTGGAACTGTTCGACAAGAATGGTTCGTTAGTAGAAAAACGAGAAGACCACAACATGATGACCAACTTTCTGAACGAATTCTTGTTACCTATTGCAGAAACAAGACAGTGTGCTATGGGTTCGAACCACTTCTCAGGGGCAAATCTTAATGTGGGTTGGTTGCATCGCTTGTTCGGTACAATTCAATTATTTGAAGAACCTTTGTCACAAGACCCTAATGATTTTTTGCCAAATGGACAAAAAATCATCGGTCTTTCAAGATATAACTTGGGTTATTCAGGTAAGTGTGGTGTTTACGGAAGTTATAATGGTATTGAAAGTGGATGGCTTGATGACAATAAAACATTCAAATATGTATATGATTTTCCAACATCCCAAGGAAACGGAACTATATCTTCATTGGCACTTAGTCCTATAAATGCAGTATTTAGTGGCGTAGGGACAACTTCGTTTGATACAAATGTTCACTTTACGACAGGGCTTTCTCATGATTTTTTTACTAATACAGGTTATAATTTTAATAGTGGAGAAGGTGTTAATAACAACGTAACTACAAATATTCATAAACATACTGTTTATTTTGATTACGAAAACAATTATGAAGTTGCTGTATTAAGAGAAGTGTTCAAAAATTCTTCCGATAGTTCGTATATTGGAAAAACTTCAAAAATTCCATTGAATTTATATCAAATATCATTGTCTAAGTTTGAAATGGGTCAGGGAATTGGAGTAGGCAACGGTCATTCGCAAAATTTACTCGATGCTAAATACATCACATTGAAAAACGCACTGAGTACTTCGAGTAGTAATTATGGCTTTATCAACTTCTACAATGGAAAAATTTATGCGTGTTACACAAATTCTAGCACATGGGGCGTAAACACATCTTTGATCGTTACATGTATGAATACGGACACATGGGAAGAATCATTCATCACTGTCACAAATACAACGGGTCAACCAATATATCTTTATAGTTGCACTTCATATATAAATGGTAACGAAATGCAACCTAGGTCTTCTGCATTTTGTACTGGCGAATACTTGATGGTGGTAGGAAAGAACAATAGATTGTATTCAATCAATGTTTCTGACAATACTGACGTTAAGATGATTATGAATGGTGATAATGAATATACTGGAATAACAAATTATGAATATACAACAACATATCTAGGAATCAATGACACCGTTTACTTCACAGGTTTTAATAACTACACCATATCCGAAGGTTCATCAGTCGCAGTAGAATTCGCCAATTTAAGAACAGGACAAGGTGGGTGTAGTATGAACAGCGGTGCAGGTAGCAACTTCTTTCCTGTGAATCGTTACTGTTCGTTGTCCCCAGTAAAGAATCATCCTTGTTTAGCCATGGGGTGGAACAACATGGACGCAACTGGTAGCAACAACTACCATCAACTGATTCACGGTGTGTTGGCGTCATTAGTTCTTTCTACAAAAATGAATTTAGATGAACCAGTTGTGAAGACATCAGATTTGTCGATGAAGGTAACATATTCACTGACATTCAACAACGATTAAAAGGTGATGTTATGTTTAATACATTAGCATGGATTATAGGAATCACCATTGGTTTTCTAATGGTGATTCTAATCAAATGAAGGGATGGAATTTAGAATGTTAAATGAATTATTTATATTTATTGGACGACATTCGTTCTTTGTGATTCTCTTGTACGCTGTTCTGATGGACACCATTCTTGGTGTCCTTAGAGCTGTAAAAGAACATAAATTCAACAGCTGTGTTGGAATCGATGGTGCTATCAGAAAGGTCGCAATGTTGCTCAGTGTGATGTTCTTGATGATCATTGATTCCATGGTTCAGATTAACTTTTTATTTATGATTCCTGAAGAATATCTTCAATATTTAGGAATTGAAAGACTTGGAGTTTGTGAAGTATTCTGTATTCTGTACATCTTATATGAAGCAATAAGTATTCTGAAGAACATGTCTTTGTGTGGGCTTCCTATTCCTGCAAAGGCTAAAAGATTCCTTCAGAAGTTCCTTGATGACATGACAGAAGAACTTCCTGAAGAAGTAGCTGAAGAACTGCACAAAGAATTGGAAGGTGAATAATATGAAAATTATTGAATCCATTTTGACAAAGAATCCTTGCTACACAGCAGGGAAGAAAATCACTGTGAAGGGTCTTATGCTTCACAGTGTTGGTTGTCCACAGCCAAAAGCACAAGTATTCGTCAAGAATTGGAATGATGAAGATTATGACAGAGCATGTGTTCATGCATTCATTGATGGGAAAACAGGCGATGTATATCAGACACTTCCTTGGAATCATCGTGGATGGCATTCAGGTGGACACGCAAATAATACACACATTGGTGTGGAAATGTGCGAACCTTCTACAATCAATTATACAGGTGGATCAAACTTCAAATGTTCTGATTATGAGGATGCGAAGTATATTGTCAGAAAGACATATGAATCTGCTGTTGAATTATTCGCATTCTTATGTAAAAAATACAACCTTGATCCATTAGAAAAAGGTGTCATCATCAGTCATAAAGAAGGACATGTACTTGGTGTTGCTTCAAATCATGGTGATCCTGAACACCTTTGGAAAGGTCTGAACATGGGCTACACAATGGATGGGTTCAGAAAAGATGTAAAAGAAGCAATGGGAAAAGCTGATCAGGAAGAAAAGAAAGAAGCAGCTAAAACAGAATCTGCCAAAGTTCCGTTCACAATCAAAGTGGATAAAGTTGCAAAGAATGATGTTCTTAACATTCGCAAAGAACCAAATGCAAATGCAGCTAAGACTGGCAGCTTGAAGTGGAACGACCCAAACGTGTATACAATCATTGAAGTGAAAAATGGTTGGGGATTATTAAAGAGCAAGATTGGCTGGATAAATCTTTACTACACAAAAACAGTCACAGCGAAAACAACAACAGCTGCAACTTCGGAATACTATCCAAAATACACTGGCAATTCATATGGAATTGACACAGTATTTAAAGCAATCGGTGTTCCTGCTTCTTATTGTGGTAGTTACAAGAACAGAAAACCAATTGCAAAAGCCAATGGAATCCCAAACTACACAGGAAGTCAAAACGACAACCTGAAACTGATTACATATGCAAAACAGGGCAAGTTAAAAAGACCTTAAA
>JAEIGA010006341.1_pt1 | contig 18008 bp, 19 predicted proteins | sample 9270691 | NCBI WGS metagenome assembly JAEIGA01 (sample SAMN17057246, study PRJNA624740) | gut metagenome | biome: biome; isolation source: fecal sample | host: Bos grunniens | place: China: Xizang | collected 2019
CAAATGGATTGCCACCAGCCTCCCCCGCGCCGACAACAGCATGTTTAACGTTTCCGTTACTCTCATTGTTGTATATACCAAGATGGTTTCTTGTTGAGAAATCCGTTGGCTGTGTATCAAGTTTATAACCTAGCCATCCAGAACCGCTCAGTGACCAACCAGCAAATGTTTTCTTGGGCATCTTTGCATTTTGAATCTTATACTCTTCGAAAACGCCAACCGTAACAAAAGAAATACCCGTTTTTTCATTCCAAGAACCTCCGTTTGGCTTAATCATCAAGTTACCTTCGCCAAGGTCCTCTTCGGAAACATCAAAACCTTCATTTTTCAAATCTTCTGATGTGTAAATCTTATCATCGTTATCGAGATATGGGTTGTCATTTTCTACGTCAATATTAACATCTCTTTCACCTGCGACGTTAAAGCTCAATCCGCCTTCTGACAGATTCGTTCCGTTCCACTGTCCGTATACTGTGGTTGCCTTCAATGCTTCCTGGTCGCCAGCCGTAGCCGTACCGAAACGAATAAAAACAGTATACTCTGAGTTTTTATATTGAGATGATTGTAAGTAAATTTTTTCGCCGACAGTTGAAACAAGTCTTCCGTAAAAGTCTTTGGTATCGATAATTTTACCCTTCAAGAGCATAAATTGATTGATAATGCCATTTTGCAAATGGAAGTAACTATTTCCACTGTCATCGTGCTCTGGGTGGAAAGTAATAGTTGCACCCTTCATCTTACCAGCTGCGAAATAAACAAACTCATCTTTAACACGTGTTGTATTGTTAAACATATACTCTGTGGTTGCTTTAACACCAGTGTTTCTTGTGATAACTATCTGGTCGTCACCGCACGCCATTTCTGTTTCTTTATCTATATAACACGATACGTTATTTAGACAAGCCCAAGATATCATTTCATCATAGATTTTGTCGTCAGCCAACGATATTCTAACCGCACGAACGACTTCATCCATAGCACTATCATCCTTTTGTGCCCTGGATGTCTGAATATATCTTAATAGCATTGGAGCAACTACGGCCACCAACAGAGCTAGTATTCCGATAATGACTACAAGCTCGACTAAGCTAAAACCTTTTCGTTTATTCTTATTCTTCATATGCAAATCCTCTCAAAAGATTTTAATTTCTCTCATTAATATAGAAGGTTTTGCCTATAGAAAAAGTCGACATCCTTTCGAATGTCGACTTGCTTTTAAAACAGTGCCAGACCCACAATAATGCAGATAGCAACTGCGGAGACAAAGGTGCATGCGATGATGGCTGCCATATCAATAGCGTTGCCGATTTTCTGTGCACGTGCCTCGATTTTTTGATTTTCGTGATGTTCGCGAGCTTGCTCGTTCATGTAGATGACCATAGTGTTTTCCTCCTGTTTATTAATACGTAAATAGTATTGACTATCGGAGGACTAAAAAGCATTAAGATTCTCCTGTTTCAACAAGATAATCGTATAACGCTCCAACATCTGTTAAATCATGAATAATTTCTTTCTTATCGTTGTAGATATATTTTTCAACATTGTCAAACAGCCACCACTCTATCATTGAGTCTTTGTGTGAATCTCCCATAAGGTAAATCAATAAGTCAATGAGAGTTTGAACAGTCTCCCCCTCTTTGATTATTACCCAACCATCTATGAGTGTTTCCGATAATGCATTTTCTGCTTGCGAGATTCGAGCCTTTTCATTTTGTATTGACTTAATAGCCGCACAAAACATTTCCTTCGTTATCATTCTCATGGTATGAACCTTCCTTTTGTTTTCTTAATCATATTATAGCGATTTGTAACGATATGGACAGGGCAAAAAGAAAAAGGACCAAACCGAAGTTTGGCCCTTTTAATTAACATGCGATGACAATATTACAAGCTTCTGCCCATTCGTTCATGAACTCAACGATTTCTTTGGTTCTCGGGTCAGAGTTGCAATAACCTTTAAGCTGAATCAAACGACCGTTGCGAATTTCAGCAGACAGGAAGGTCTTGTCAGGGTCTGCTTTGGTTCTAACAAACGCAACCACAGTCTCGCCATTCTTAACACGTTCAATGTAAGAACGAAGACAATTGCGCTGAGCATTTGCCTCTTCAACAACCTCCTGAGGCGTCTCAGGAATGATGACGACAAATTTCTTTGTTTCGAACTCATAGACCTTGTTTTTCTTTGCTCTCTCCGCAAACTCTCTCTGGTCAATTTCAATTTTGACAGCTCGATAAGCGAAAACCGCAATATCGTGTTCCTTTTTCAAAGAACCAGGGAAAAGCTTAGCCTTATCGGTCAAATCAACACCAATGCGAGATGCCATGTTCAGATAGTCAGCCCAAACTCCCAGAGCTTCTCTTTTTAAGATGCACTGATGGTCATAGGCGGACTGCAGGTATCGAAGTATCTTGTCGTAAGAAATGTGATAAATACGAGCGATGTCACACATGACGTTTCTATGAATGTCTTCATTGATAATCTGATTATAAATATCATACGTCATAGTGTTGTCGTACTGATACATCTGCTCCATTTCTCGCATTGCATTGTATTTCATGTTGTGCTCTTTGACAACCTTCACCAATGCGGGAGGGATATCAAGAATTTCATGAATTGTACGTCCAGGATTGATAGCATCGGTCTCACGTGTCAAATAACTCGTGATATTCTCCATATTTGACTTCATGACCAACTCAATAGCAGGGTTCTTATACCATGCGCGAAGATATCTAAGGTCTGGGATATCAGTGTGCCAAGAATATTGATACTTTCCGAGTCCCCAACTGTCAATCAAACCAGAGTACTTAAGAGCACTGTTTGAAACGATTTGCACGATTTCTTCCGCAGGCTGCAAACGAGCATCTTCGTAATCAATGTCGAAATAATCAAGAGGATTATCTCTTCTTTCGAACTGGTCACCAATAGAACACTTGTAATACACATGCGGTTTTGTTCCAGCGAAAATACGACGATATTCGTATGCTCTCTTATACACTCCCCAATCGTCTCTATTCGCTTCACAGTGATAATGGAAAACACGAATTAACAAATCGTTTTCAGGAAGGTTTGTATTCTCAAAAACGATTGCCGTCTGCGTTTCGCGATTATCATATCCACGACTACCAAAATGCTCAACGTGGTTGCCGCAATGTGGGCATGTGTATTCATTTTCAATGTCCAAGTTGTCAATTTCGTCAACCGAACCACACTTACCACATGCGACTTTGTATGTGGAAGAGCCATCTGTGCGATAAGTGTAAATGGACGCCACAATTGGATGTTCAAACAAGTCCTCAAGATTGATTTCCTTAGCCTGATAAATCGAACGAGGGTCTGCCATCATTTCTTCATCGTGCTTCTTTTGAGCTAAAATAGCTCTACGAGCCGCTTCTTCCTGTCTCAACAGTTCTTCTTCTGCCTTCTTCTCATCCCTCTTTTGTTTCCTTGCCTGAGAATCCAGTCTTTGCTGTTCATACACAACCTTAGCTTGTGCAAGCAAAGCTCTACACTCATCCTCAGAAACATTGGAGTGTGTGAAGTCTTTAAGCCAGAAGATTGTGCTGTTCTCTGAGCTTGACTGTCTGCGCAAAACCTTGTGCTTAAACGGACGGATAGATTCTCTGTTAGAAATTGTATAACCTAAGTTGTTATCGAAAACACCAACAGTGTGGATGTCGATTTTTAATTCAGGCTCTCTTTTTTGCCAACCAGTTGCACCGTCATAAACATAACCAGCAGAATATTTGAAAAACTCAAAGCCGTCTTCATTCTTAAGAATTAAACAGCCGCGTGTCGCATCAAACATTCTTGTGGGGTTTACAATGACATTTTTGTTTCCGCAATTAGGACAAGCAAAGTGTTCGCCCAGATATCTATCGTTGTTGTCATATCCCCACTTAGGAGTTCTCAGATAAACCTCCCCGCACTGGCCGCATCTTGCCTCAGACATCGATTTGCCCTTATCTAGGACGTTCTCTATTGTGATATGTGCTTTCGCAGGAGCGAACTGAACGTGCTTTTTAACAGATTCGGTATCTCGCGCGATGACATCGAGTCTTGCTAAAACATCAGCTCTTGTTCTTTTCTTTGTCTTTTTCATAACATATTTTCGACTTTTCGTCGAAGCCTCCTTCATTTTTGTATTTGTGCCCGAAAAAGAAAATATCAATTCGAGCACTATACCATACTCCAATTGATAAAAATAATATAGAAAAGTCGCTATTTTTTATACACAAAAAAAAGACGTGCCGTAGCACGTCTTCTTTCTTAATTTGTACCAGTGGAGCCAAATCCCCCAGCACCGCGCTGTGTTTCATCGAGCTCAGATACCTCATCCCACTCCTCAGAAAAGTAAGTGGTGAATACGAGCTGCGCGATACGGTCGCCATGGTAAATCCACTCAGGGTCAGTTCCATCATTGTGCAAAGCAACAATGTATTCTCCTCGATAATCCCAATCGATTACGCCAACACAATTTGCGGGACGAAGGCCACGCTTAATAGCAAGGCCGCTTCGAGCGTAAATGAGTCCGACGAGATTAGGATGCATTTGAATTGCGATACCAGTCGGAATTGGAACGGTTTCACCAGGCTGGATAACTAAAAAGTCTCCTTCGCCTTTGCCAATGCAGGCATACAAATCGTATCCAGCGGAACCAGGTGTTGCCTGAGTAGGCAACTTTGCGTTTGGGTTAAGTCTCTTAATTTTCAATCTCTGCTTCCCTCCTTCTAATGTTTTCGAGCATTGCCTCAGTACAAGGAATCACAAACATCTCCCTCTCTTCGGGGTCGTATTCCTCGACGCCATAACCTCTGAAACAGATGCGACCAGTAGGCTTCAAGCCCCAGTCATTTCTGCTCCAAGTATGGTAATCATCATTGAATACCTCCTCGGGGTTGCCGTAAATCCACTCAGCGGACATCCAGTCAACAGTACCATTTTTGTTGACTTCAATGTTATAGCCTCTCATGAGACCAGGAATCTCGCCAACGTCGATATGGTCCTCTGCAGTGGGCCAAATCTGGGAAGCGGGTACAAACTCAGTAATTTTCAACATAAGCTTATGTCCTTTCCTTTGTTTTTCTCCAATTGGATACTAATAATATTGATGAATGCGAAGAAAATACGCACCAGATAAAATCTGATGCGTATTTGGAATTCAATTATTAGGATTCAAGCATTCTGAGGAATTCAGCCTCATCGATTACCTTAATTCCCAGCTCTTGTGCTTTGGTGAGCTTGGAGCCAGCAGCTTCGCCTGCCAAAACAAGCGTAGTTTTCTTGCTTACGCTACCAGAACATTTGCCACCATTCTTTTCAACCAGCTCAGCGGCCTCTTTACGACCAAGAGAAGGGAGAGTGCCAGTGATGACAACAATCTGACCAGACAGCTTTTCGGACGCGTTAGCGGCTTTCTGAGCGGTCATATTGACGCCACTAGCTTTCAGCTTGTCTACAACATCAGCATTATCAGCGTTGGCGAAGAATTCTACGATGTATTGTGCTGTAAGAGCACCCACACCATTAATCTCCGTCAAGCTATCAATGTCTGCATTTCGAACAGCATCGATGCTATCAAAAGCCTTCATGATGTCCTTGGCAGTAGATTTACCAACATTGCGAATACCAAGTCCAGTAAGAACACGTACAGCGTCACTTTCCTTAGACTTTTCAATATTGGCCAGAATCTTATCTGTGTTCTTCTCCTTGCCGATGATTCCATCTCGAATCAAAGCGTCTCGCTTGTCTTTCAGAGTGTAGATATCAGCGTAGCTGGTAAGATATCCAGATGCGACAAGGGCATCAACGATAGTCTCACCCAAGCCCATGATGTTCATACAATCCAGAGACGCAAAATACGCAATTGTTCTTGTCAGCTGAGCAGGACAACTGGGGCTAACACAAACGATATCAGCCGAATCCTTATCTCTTACGAGAGCTGCTCCGCAAACAGGGCAAGTCGTAGGAGCTTTAAACACAGCAGCAGGCTTATCTACACAACCGTTCAGCTTAGGGATGATTTCACCACTCTTAAACAGCTTGTAGGAGCCGCCAATGCCGATTTCCATATCCTCGATATAATCAAGATTATGGAGGGTAGCTCTTGTGACACTAGTTCCGCAAAGCTTTGCAGGACCGCCAGTAAGTTTGTCATGGAATACGCCAGTAAAAGTCATCTTACCAGTACGGCCGACATCAACAATGATGTCATCCATCACAACGACTCTTTCCTCAGGAGGGTACTTGTACGCAATGTGACCGCTGGAATATTTACTGCTGCCAGCAAAATCGTCGCGATAATCAATCTCGTCGATTTTTACAACTGCGCCGTCAATATCGTGGTCAAGCATTGCTCTGCTATCTGCAATTGCGTCAATGGCGTCAAGAACGTCGTTGGCATCATTACACAGATAGTAAGGCGTTACGGAAACGCCAGTGTCTGCCAGGATGTCCAAGCCCTTAGTATGACTCTTCATCAACTCCGCAGGGCCCTTCTGCACATTGAAAATGAGGATATCAAGTCCTCTTTCCTTAGTAATTGTTGGGTCGAGCTGTCGCAGAGTACCAGCTGCCAAATTTCGAGGATTTGCCGCCAACTTCTTACCAGCATCTTCCTGAATCTTATTGTACTTCTCGAAGTTTTCATGAGTCATGTAAACCTCGCCGCGAATCTGCAAATTATCCCAGTCTGCATCAATGGCCTTAGATACAGAAGGAATTACCATTGCATTGGCAGTAACATCTTCGCCGATAATACCATCACCTCTGGTTTCGCACAAAACAAGACGCAACTTGCCATCGCTTCCCTTTTCATATCTGAGGGTCGCAGACAATCCGTCAATCTTGGGTTCAACAGAGAAATGGCAATCAGGGTGCATCGCCTTGACCTTGTTTACCCAATCAATAACGTCTTCCTTGGTAAAAACGTCCTGAATAGAAAGCATCGGCACGTCATGGGTAACTTTTACGCCAGCTTCGCGCTTTGCAACGCCACCGATTTTCTGAGTAGGAGAATCTTTCGTTACCCACTCAGGATGCTCGATTTCGGCCTTTTTCAGCTGCTGCATAAGCATATCATACTCGTAGTCGCTGATTTCAGGCTCATCGAGATTGTAGTAAAGGTTCATGTGGTAATTGATAGTTGCACATAATTCCTTATATTCCTGATGATTCATTCGATTTGTTTCCTTTCATCTTTTATTTCAAGTTTTACTCCGAAATCATTATTAAATTAGAACAAACAACTCATTTTAGCACAAAATAGCGGCATTACCAAAAACGGAATTCAGCCGTTTCTTTACCTTCCATCAACATCTCCATGCTAACAAGGCTTTCTATAATCCAACTGGCTCGTCCGTCTTTATACCAATTCTCCTTGCAATATTCAATCAGTCCCTTTACTTCTTTCTTAGTCAGATGGAACTTCTTGCCAAAATCTGCGGACATGTTTAGCTTGTTGGATAGATATATTACGATATAATCAAATCCACTGCTTGCAGAGAAAACATATTGCTTTGTTTCAACTGTCAAATCCATATTCTATATCAACCTTTCGACATTTTTAGGTTATTATTTTCCATAATTATTATAGTGAAATCTTGTTTATTTGTACGGTCCACATCAAGCCAACGCTTTTATATGCCCAAATATTCTATTTTAAATGCAAATGCTTGATGATAAGGGGTGAGACAATGAAAACCATATATATGCACATCCCAAGGAATGGGAACAAACGCTTTGATAAAGAGCTGTTCCCAAAAGAGATTCCATCTCCTCTCAGCAACACGCACGCATTCTTGAACAAACCAGACATTGGTCTTTGGGGAAGTCCTTTTAATACAGAAGATAGAAACACCTGGGAGATGTATTATTATGGCAATTATCTCTCCTGCAAAGATGTTTATCAGGGCGAAGGTCGTCGAATGCGTGAAGCCAACGATAGCCATTATTATGACCAACTAGAAAAGACATTTAAAATCGGTTGGAATCAATACATACAAATGCCTGAGCAAGAGTTGAAAAAATATAGAGCACAAATGACGATGCCTTATTCTGAAAAAGAGATAAAAATTGCAACAATGAAAGATGAGTCTAGGCGTCTTGAGGATATCAAAAACATAAGACGTGACGCGTTCTTCTTTACCGTTGATGATAGCAAAGTGCTACACATTAAAACTTTGGATGACATTGAACCATATGTTGTTGAGAAAGACCCTGCTCCTCTTATGACAAAGTTTTCTATTGATTTTGACAAGATAAAAGCAGATGGATATCATGGCCTTGATTTGACAATGTGTTCTGACTTTAAATGCCTGTTTTATGCTTGGGATGTGAGTTCGATTGTAATGTGGGACATCTCTACTGTTGAAGAAGTTTCGCCAGAGCTTGCAAGAATTTCACGCATATCTTACAGTCCACGAAACTTAATCGATGATAAGGATATGATGATGACGAAAGATTTTGTTCTTGATTACATGAAAGACAATCTTGACGCACTAATGGATGCTGAGAAAAAAGGATTGTGTTCTTATGACGATGTTTATAACGCAATTGTAGATTCAGATGGCAAGGATATCGGCCACGGGGACCAAGAACAAGACTTGGGAAGAGAAAGATAAAACAAAACAGACCACACAAAATCGTGTGGTCTGTTATTTTTATGTGTTTTCGTTAATGAAATCATCCAAGTTGAACTCTTCATCCTCTGTCTCTGTTTCGGCAGGAGGTGTCGGGTCTGTTGGATAATATTCATCTTCGTCATCTGGCGGGAGAATCGGAATAGTTGGAATGTTTGCATCCTCAAACGGGTCTTGACCCAGTCCACTTTCCTTTTCCAAATCTCGAATAACTCGTTGTACACCAACAGCGCCCTTTTCAACAGCAACTTGCCATGGTGTTCTACCCTTTCCATCTTTCATAGTCATAATTTGAAGACCTTGTGAAGTATGAACAACAGTATAGAACAACTCATCCATATTTCCTTCTGCTGCGAGGTGTAGAATTGAGGTGTCTCCATATCCCATCGGAGCTCCATGCTGCAATAAGATAATACTCAATTCCGTAGCTATCGGCTTTTCTTTTTTATCCATCCAGTAGAATTGTTCCGCAAGATGGAATAATGCTGGTTTTAAAGTATACTTAGATTGTTTCGCGCCAGATTTTAACATTGAAACAACTGTTTCGTATCCGTTTTTATAACCATATCTACAAAACAACTCCAAAGGTGTCATTTTGCCAGGTGGCGCATAATTTAAGTTGACGCGCTTCTCAATAAGGTAATATATGACTTCGGAATCACCAACTCGACAAGCTGTCATCAATGCAGTTTCTTTATCTTTGTTGAGCATTTCTAAATCCCAAAGTTCTTCGAGGTGAACGATAGCGTCTTCACTTCTTCCCTCTTGAATTGCCACACAGGCATCATTGAGGATATCTTCTTGCCAACAAATCACAAGTAATGTGATAGAACAAATGATAGCAAGAATAAGCGACACATAAGTTACTTTATTAAATTTGTACTTTCTCATTTGTCCTCCACATTTAAATGTGTTTAAATCCAGTTAATTACCCATTTTACAATCTCTTCGATTGCGCCAGTCCAGAAGTAAATCATAATCGCCAGGATTGCAGTAATTGACATAGTCAGTGCAGTGTCAATCAGAGCCTGCTTCTTTGTTGGCCAATGGATACCATAAAAAGCTGATTTGATTTTCTTTAAAAAGTTCATTATCTTCTGTTCCCCCTCTTCTTAATCAAAGACCTGTAAGCTACAGATGCTGTCTGCGCCGTAATAGTGTTCTTCATTTCAAGAATAGTGCCAACAATAATGATAATTGTGGTACCACCAAACGACAAACCAGAGATTCCAAACAGTCCGCTGATAATAGTCGGGAACAATGCAATCACTAATAACATAGAAGTTCCAAGCCAAAGCATTGAACGAGCTTGCTTAGTTAAGTATTCTGTCGTTGGGTCGCCAGGTCTAATTCCCTTGATTACGCTACCACTTTTCTTCAGGTTGTCTGCAATATCCTTCGGATTAAAGCTAATCATTGAATAGAAATACGCAAAGACAAAAGTGAGAGGAATAAACAGTAATACGCCGACTGTATACCACGGTCTATCAAGATTAAACCACATGCCTTGGTTAAAACAGGCAATAATGTGGCCACCAACGCTGTTAGTATCTACCTTAAACACCTGTCCAATAATCATAGGTACGCTCATCATAGAGGATGAGAAAATGATAGGCATAACACCACCCATGTTTAGCTTCAAAGGAAGGTCGTTGCTTTGCGCGCCATTCATCTTCATGCCCGACTTACTGGAGTTTGTTACTGGTAGCCTCTTCTCTGCCGAGCCAAGAACCACAGTGTAACCATACATCAATGCAAATACGATGATGATTGTGATAACTGTAATAATCTTAACCCAAATTGGCTGCCCATAAGAGAACTGATTGTAAATATTAATGATATTTCCAGGCAAAGATGTTAAAATGTTAAACATCAGGATAAGAGAGATACCATTACCAATCAACTTGTTGGTAATAAATTGGCCGCACCAAATCAGGAAGCAAGCGCCAACAGTCCAAACAACGGTTGCATACAGAACCATATACCAGGAATAATTATAGAACATTCCCTGTTTACCAAGTCCGATGGCCAAGCCAAGCGATTCAATAACCGCCACGATTGCACCAAGCATATATGTCAGTCTTTCAATCTTTTGTCGACCAACCGAGCCGTCTTTTTGCATTGCCTCAATACTTGGTACGATAACACCCAAAAGCTGAATTAAAATTGATGCCGTAATATAGGGTGTAATACTTAGAGCAAAAATGCTCATTTGAGATAGTGAATTGCCCATCATCGCATTCAAGAATCCACCTGCTGACGTATTAAGCAACGGACTCATCATAATGCGGATTTGTTCTGCATTGATGCCAGGCAACGGGATTCGATAGCCAATCAAAAGTAAAAACATCATTGCGAACACTGCCAATAGTTTGTTTCTTGTTTTTGTGTCACGTTTCAATCTGTGTAACAGTTCCATCTAACATTTTCCTTTCTGCACACTAAGAAAAAACCCATGCCACAAATCGAGCATGGGGTTTAGGGAGTGGCTCCCTTTATGGTACTCCGAACGGGACTTGAACCCGTACGTCTCTCGACACGGGAACCTAAATCCCGCACGTCTACCATTTCCGCCATCGGAGCATGTTTAATTAGAGGCAAGCCCCGCCGAAGCGGGGCGTGCACATCCAACAAAAAAGGAGAAAAATGACGAGCGCAAAGCGCTCTGGTGTTGGTAGTAAGACTTGAACTTACACGCTCAATGAGCACCAGTAAAACTGGCATGTCTACCAAATTTCATCACACCAACCGCTAAAAAAGAGCATAACCAACCCCGACGAAGCGGGGTTGGCTTTGTTATTACTTCGTCAGGTTGCGAAGCTCACGCTTCAGGCTATTAACAAGCTTGCGGTTATACTCACCACGAGATTCGAGCAGAGAAATACGATTCTGCAGCTGCATAACCTTTGCCTTCTTTTCCAAACTCATATCACCCATCGGAATATCCTCTTTTCCTAAAAATTGAAGTAAGTAACAACCTACTTTGGTAGCGAGTATGGGACTTGAACCCATACGTCCTCACGGACAGTAGATTTTGAGTCTACCGCGTCTGCCGATTCCGCCAACTCGCCATATAGAGGCGTTGCTGAACAACAACGCCATGTATATCCGCACGAACAAGGAGTACAAAATGAAAGGTTAAACACTACATTTGAAAAAACAAAAACAAAAACAAAAAACAAAAACTGGTTCGTGCGGGAAGTTCTCAATACTCATCGTACTGTACTAAGATTATAGCGAATCAAGATGAAAATGGAGGGGTCAATTTTCTTCTTTTGGCTTAATATTTTTCATTAATTGACGAAGCTCTTTCATTTGTTCGTTAATCTCTTTGTATTGCTCATAAACACGGTTATCTGGGATTGGAATTCCGTCAATAGCTCGCATTAAAAAGTCAGCTTGCGATAAGCCAGACCCTCTCTGCAACGCTAAGAAATGCTTATATTCCTCAGGAGACAACCTGATGGTAAGTTTATTTTCTCTTTTGGCCATAGTTTCCACCTGTTTCTCTCAATGTTCTTTCTTATTATAGAAGACATATCTTAGATTTGCAGGGCAAAATGCCAGGCATAATAAAAAATATATCCCCAAGCCGTCGTAGCCTGGGGATATATAAATTATATGATTTTTACGTGTAAACAAGTGGAACCCTTAACTTCTTCATAAACAATTCTGTCTATAAATGTAATTCCAGTTTCGCGCATAATTTTCTGCAACTCATCACTGGTTGTGAATGCGCGTATTGTCTCGTTTAATACTTTTCTGCTCGAACACTTGATTGAGAACTCTTTTCCTTGTTTTCTGATTTGTTGAGCGATGAATTTTGCACTGTACGATTCCATGTACATGCCATTTCTTCTGTAATAACATCCATCATTAGACTCGGAAATTATCCAATCATATCCATTGTTCGGGAAATGTGTGTTTTTGAATTCTGCACTAGTGACACCAAACCAATCATATGTGATTTTTCCATTGAATTCATCATTCCATGTGATGTCAAAGTAATATGGTTCCCCATCGATATAAACAACGTTCCACGCATGAGCTACACTGTCACCTTGTTTATTTATAGAATCTCCGCTAATAACTTCGGACTTGATTCCAATTTTATCCAAAGCATATGTAAAAGCTTTAGCATATCCTGCACAGCGTGCCTCTTTTAATATGAATGCACCATATATATCCTGGTCAGAGTCGTTCTTACCTTCTTTGTAGTCAATAGACTCACAAAGCCAATTGTGAACAGCTAACACCTTGTCATATTCTGACATATCGTCGCTAATTATTTCATCAAGCTTTGCTTCAACTACTCTATCTATTTCTTTTTGCTTTAATTCTAAGTCCTCGTATTTTTCTTTTAAGAATAATATGCTGAAATCACCCAAAGATAAAGCGTGATATTCCAAGTCAAGCCAAAACAAATTTGGTGAATCAAAAAGAACATCTAATAGGTGATTAAAACTACTTCTATCCATGCGGTCAACGACAAGCACTCTCCTGCCGTTTTCCACTTCTTCAACAACTGATTCCAATTCTTCATTGTCGATGTTAGAAAGAGCAAAGCCATTATTCGTTAAGATATTTGTTCTTGTCAAGATTGCTAAACCAAAAATGAAAAAGGCCATAACAATTGCCCAAATTTTAAATCCTTTACTCATCATGACTTCCTTTGAATAATGTTTCTTTTAACTTAGACGATAGCAAGAAAATAAAATGCCCGCGTTGCGGCGGGCATCAAGCTATTTTGCTTATTTTTTCCTTTTGAGCAGTCTACATTTTGCATTTCTGATTTCTAGTTCTATGGGGCAATTCAAGAGCCACAATTTCTTTTGCAAGCACTCTGCAAAGAATACTATTTTGTTATCGTCTTCTTTGATTTTCTTAGATAGTTTTTCGATGCTGATAGGAGCTGTTGCTCTTGTAAGCAATCTAAAAATCTCAATTTCAATAGGGCTTACAGAAAGACTAGTATCTTCAAAACAAATCTTGCCATCAGGTTTATTCAAGTTCACTCCCTCAAAGCTGATTGTTGGGGACTGATACTCCGTATTTCTTCTGTTTAATACATGAGCTCTCAGCTGGAATTCTTCAAGCGTGCAAGGTTTTCTAACACACATGTCTGCGCCAGCCTCGAAACAAGCAATTCTGTTTTCTTGCTTGTCTACCTCATACATAATCATAATTGGTGTAAAAATCAGTCTACGTCGCATAGTCTTAATCGTGTCTAACCATGGGAACGTTTGAAGTGTTGCATCAATTACAATTACGTCAAAAAACTGAGTGGAACAAAAAGTTAACAACTGTCCACGATTATCAGTAATAGTGATATCTATTCCACATCGACGCAATTCTTCAACAAAAGTATTCTCAGTAGATGCATCGTCAACCGTGTATAAAAGCTTCATTTAATTTCTCCCTTAATACATAATTATGTTATGAGAGAACATCTTAATCAGCAGTGCTTCAACACAGTTATATGATGCGGTCACTGCAAAATCAACATCTCTCAAATAATCAACACTGTGTTTATATTCGTCTATTAAATTTTCGACAAAGAAATCGATGTATAATTCTTCAAATTCCTTAATATTTTCACATTTCTTAATTGTGAAGAACTTATCCTTTGCCAATTGATATTGCTTTTCTTCAAAAGCAATGTGCTCTTTTGTATTTCCCTTTCCCCAAATCCATTCTTGGTCGTGTGGATAACAAAAGAAATCCGATAAATAGTGGCATATAATGCCAGCTTTATAAGAGAACTGTGGCAACGTCATTCTCGTGTTAGACAACTCTATAATAGCTGCCCGAATCTGTTCATAACAATAGCTTCTGTAATGTTTCTGCTTCACATAGTCAACATGCAAATCAGGAATCATATTACCTGCCACAAACATTCCACGATTCAATTTTATATTCCTTTCGGTCCATAAAACAGAGTGAACATTCAAAGCTATTGTCCTGTGTGTATTTACAAACAAAACAAACCTCTTCTTTTACACATCAATCTCTGAAACAGCAGCCATTGCATTTTCAAAAAAGTCAACGTCTTCTTCAGCGTCGTCTGTATTTTTCTGTGCGAGTTCCATTATCTGTTCCATAGCAATGTCAGCCGACATTAAGTCATCTGAACATTTCTTTAGTTCGAAATTGATTAAATCCGTATTTTTAATATTCTTCTTATAACGAATTTGGTGTTCGAGACTTGCCCAGCAGTCCATAGCAATAGTTCTAATTTGAATCTCAGCTCTCATAATAAAGCCGTCGAGGTTTTCCTCAATGATAATGTGATAGCCTCTATAACCACTAGACTTTGCATTTCTTACATAGTCTTTCTCTTTGATGACCTTAATATCACCAAAATTCACCAAAATGTTTCTTATAGTGTAGATGTCACCAATGAAGTGAACAATGAGTCTTATACCTAAAACGTCGGAGAGCACTGAAACTGCATTGTCAGCAGTTGGCTCATACCCAGCGAGAATTAATTTTTCCGTAGCACTTTTCTTTGTTTTAATACGAGTGGTCATGTGCTCGACCATCTTCGTCTCCGATTGTTGATTTATATTCCTTATGGTTTCTGATACTCTTCTTACTAAATCACTCTCCATTTCTTTTATTTTGTCATAATAACCATTGTAAAAATCTCTTTCTTCTTGATTAATCATATTTATTCTCCAAAACGTATTGTTATTGGGCTATTTTTGAGACGTAAAGTTTAATAAATAAAAGCCCGAATAACCATGGTTTTTACGCCTATTTTAATATAGAAGAAATGCTGTTATCTGGCGGGTAAAGATGCCCAATTTGGGCATTCTATCCAAATATCTTTTTGTGCATTTCGCCCCTCCCACTTTTTCTTATCCGTCTATATTAATCTCGGACGCGGTTAAACCACACTAACTGCAGTACGACATCTAATAGTTGAGGTATTGTATGAGAAAGTGGAAAGACAAAAAGAATCAAGCGCAAATCAGCATATGTCCTCGATGCGGCGCCAGACTGGTGCCGACTGTCTCGTCAAGTCATATCATGAGCTGCCCACACTGTAAAGATTTATTCGAAAACAGATGCGGATTAATAGCCAGACCTCTTGACGATAAGTATATTAGGTACTTCTATTTCTAAAAATAGTGACAAAATAAAGAATGAGACCACGGAAGTGGTCTCATTTTTTGCTCTATTCGGAATTCTGAAACAGGATTTGGTAGTATCTACTCGGAATATGAACAGTCATAAAAACGTCTTCGGACACGCCGAACCATTTGTACGAGATTTCATTTTCCTTATCATCCCAAGTAAGGTCAAAGTAATATTTTCCGCCATCAATGATAGCGACGTTCCATGCATGAGGTATGGTAGCTCCATTAGAACATACAGCGGAACCGCTGATGACATCGGACTCAATACCAACCTTGCTAAGCATGTACGAAAAAAGTTTTGCATATCCAGCGCAAACGGTCTTGCGTTTAGTCAAAGCTGCATAGAGTTCCTGGTCGTCGTTGTTAGGAAGTCTCTCGTAGCTGATGTTATTGCAAATCCAATCGTGGATTGCATGAACCTTTTCGAAATCGGTCATATCGTCGGTGATAATCTCAGCCAGAATTTGGTCTGTAATGTCAGACACTTCCTGAAGCTTGTCATCAACATTCTTGTACTTGTGGTCGAAAGTGACAAGATAAACTCCCCTGTGAATAGTCCTAATAGTATACTCCATCTCAAAACCGAACGTTTCGGGATGGTCAAACGCTATGTCTATAAGGTCCATAGCTCCCTGTTTGCTTACGCCTCTGACGATGAAGAAAGAGTCACACTCAATGAGCTTAGCCTCAATTTCCTCTACCCTCTCGTAAGTAATTTCACTCTCATATGCTTGCGGTCTTCCAACTACGGGCATGATACAGCTGAAGACTGCCAAAAGGACAGAAATCAGACAGATTACCCAAAGGATTTTCACAAAGCGGTCTTCGTTATGTCTTCCCATCGAAATTCCCATCCTTTCTATTAAAATTTACTCCATGAAAATAACAACACTGATAGTATAGGCTAAATTGCAGAATTAAGAAGAAAAAATGAAATCGATAATTTTATATCAAAAATAAAACGAGCAGATTGCTCTGCTCGTAAACATTATACAGCTTGGTTTTTACTTTGACAAATTGTTCCAGAATATAAACTTCTTAGTTTGTCAAATCCAGGGGTTTCATAGTTGAATTCAAAACCATATGAATTAAGTTCATCAATCAATGCCATTCTTTGTGCATCAGAAGGCAAGCAATATAAGTCGGGATTGTCGTAATATAAATACAAACCGTATCCTTCTATTTCTTGCAACTGGATTCTACTCTTCATGTTTCCAATCTTATATTGGTAATCTTTTTTCTTTGTGTCGAAAACCTTTTTCCATCCAGCATTGGCGAATAGTTTTTCGTATTCAGGCAAACAACATTCCCTACAAATAAATGTGTCGTAATATTCTGGATTGAATGTTTGGTAATTCTGCATTTTTCCATCTATATCGAGACTTCCCCCTTCAATTTTGCCATGTCTGCGATATCTAACACAAGCTGATTTGATACCAGCCTCTGTAAGCATTGACAAATCGTGGTTAGTCCAATATAAATCATGGGTAACACAATTAAAAGTATTTTCAGCTCCGATAGCTGTTAGCATTTCTCGATAATATTCAAGAGGTTTATTCAACTTAAGTCCCACTTCAACAATCATTTTAGTAGTCCTTTCTCATGGTATTTAAACAAATACCGTTTTATTTAATTTAGACGGTCTGCTCTTCCCTGCCAATTTTTGTGCAATTTTCTATAATAAAAGCGAAAACCAATAATAAAAGGTGGATAATATGATTGATAAATCTTTAAAGAAATACATCGAAGACTACATTTTTCCTGATTATGAAAAGAACGATGCTGGTCATCGAATGTCTCACATTGAATATGTAATTAATCGCAGTTTAAAGTTTGCTTTCCAATACATGAATGCTCACCCCGACGCCGAACCGATTAATATGAATATGGTTTATGTTGTGGCAGCATACCATGATATCGGTCATCACATTGACCATTTGAACCACGAAAGAGTTTCTGCTGAAATTATGGCGTGCGATAGCAATCTTCGCAAATGGTTCAACGAGGACGAAATTAAAACAATGTTTACAGCAATCTGTGAACACCGTTCTTGTCTTGACGGTGACCCAACTACAATCTACGGTAAAATTGTGTCATCTGCTGACAGAAACACTGACATGGCATCTATTTATATGAGATGTTATGAGTATCGTCGTGTTCATAACCCTGAAATGAACAATCAGGCATTGGCAGAAGAAGCATATTTCCATGTTAGTGATAAGTTTGGTA
>JAEIGA010006342.1_pt1 | contig 18007 bp, 8 predicted proteins | sample 9270691 | NCBI WGS metagenome assembly JAEIGA01 (sample SAMN17057246, study PRJNA624740) | gut metagenome | biome: biome; isolation source: fecal sample | host: Bos grunniens | place: China: Xizang | collected 2019
GGCTTGGTAGTTACCTCAATGGAAGTCAGCTGCTTGGCAACAACTGTCACATCATAGGTGGTTGTCTTGCCGCCATAGGCCACGGTAACCTTGGTCGCGCCAACCTTGCTGAAATCGTAGGTGTTGGTCCAGCCAGTGGTGACGGTTTCAGTGGTGTCGTTGTCATAATGCAGCGTCAGCACCATTCCGGCATCATCCAGCTTGGTAGACTCGATATAGGTCAGCTTGGTAGGCTTGGTAGTTACCTCGATAGAGGTCAGCTGCTTGGCAACAACTGTCACATCGTAGGTCGTGGTCTTTCCGCCATAGGTGACGGTAACCTTGGTTGCGCCAACCTTGCTGAAATCGTAGGTGTTGGTCCAGCCAGTGGTGACGGTTTCGGTGGTGTCGTTGTCATAGTGCAGCGTCAGCACCATTCCGGCATCATCCAGCTTGGTAGACTCAATGTAGGTTAGCTTGGTAGGTTTGGTAGTTACCTCGATGGAGGTCAAGGTCTTGGCGATGACTGTAACTGTATAGTTAGCCGTCTTACCGCCATAGGTCACCAGCAGTTTCTGCTCACCCACAACCGTATTATCAAAACCGGATACCATATCCTTAGCCATATCCAAGGTAAAAGTTACACCGTCATTGTAGGTTACGTTAAGCTTGCCGCCTGTTACATCCAGCGTATCCTTTGCTTCCAGGTAGGACAGCTTATCGGGAGTGGTTGTAACAGAAATGCTCTCTACGGCTCTTACATGGTCACAACCATTACAGGAGGTATCATACACATCATCGTAGGTATGCTCCCCTGTTGCGGGAATGGAGGTGTTCTCATTGCGCTTATCGTGGCAAACAGTACACTCCTCATGGCGAGTACCGGCTACACCGCAAGTAGCCTCCGCATCCACGACCCATTCATAATTGTGGTCGCCGGTAGCGGGGATCGGCTCTTCCTTGATGACCGCCTGGCACAGGGTACAATAGGTTGCGTACACGCCGTCTGCGCCACAGGTTGCTTCCTGCTTCACATATTCGATCGTATCGTGGCGAATCTCGATCTCAAAGGTAGCGATCTGACCGCCATAGTTCACCACAACAGTCGCGATACCGGCTGTATTGGAGACCAAGTATGCCGTATACTGCTCCGCAATGCTCTGAGAGCTATCAGTGCTTTGACGGGTTGCAGAGCGCAGCTTATACATCACAGGCGCTGCATTGGCATAGTTAATTGTCAACTCCAGACCATTCAGATCAAGGGTCTCACCTTCGTAATAGGTGATCTTCTTGGGAGGATTGGTGATCTCCACGCTGGCAATCGTCTTACCGCCGAAACGGGCAGTTACCTGCAGGTCCTCTGCCATTTCTGCGATGTAGTAGCGGTCGCTGCTGACAAGTGTGCCGTTGACATACCAACCGACAAACTCATCGTAATCGTTGGGTGTTGCGATCAAGTCGATCTCCTCACCATTATAGTAACAACCGTTTATGCCGGATTGAGAAACCGTACCGTTGCCCTCGATCACCAAATTCAAGGGAGATTTGGATGCAACGGTCAGCATCAGGGGCAGAGATACAGTTTCACCCTTGGGCACATTCTGGCAGCTGCGGATGATCACATATTCTGCCTTGCCAATGCCCTTAAGGACATTGTCCCCACCGGAAATGATCTTTGCCTTGCTCCAGTCGGGCTGGGCATCCGGTGTATCCACGAAAAGGATCTGATAGTGATATTCGGAAGATAAACCTTCCAGAATGTAATTCACACCGTCAAATTTCACTTTGATCAGCTTGCTCAGTTCCTTCTGGGCGAAGATCTTAACGGTAGTGATCTCACCTGCCAGGTTCTCATCCCCTGCTGCCTTTCTGACACGAATCACAGAGGGTACGCTGCCCACCTCGAAGGAAATGGGATTGCCATCGCAGGACTTCCATTCACCGTCTGCAAAGCAGTATTCATAGTCGCTTGTGAAGCTTTGCTCGGTCTGAAGGGTTTCATAATTGAGAGATACAACAGGGGCTCTGGGGATATTTACCTCTGTATACTCAATATTGAAGATCAGGTCACGGGGACGCACAACGCTATACTGCAAATCATCGCCCCACTTATCGTAGGATGTATAGCTTGTGCCCTTCACCATATTGATGTATAACAGAACGATATCCTCATCCACCGGACGGAAATACACACCGTCAATGTAATCGCTCATAAACTTTTTGTACTGGGCTTCGCCGGACAGACGCATTTCACAAAGGGCGCGCAGATACAGCATAGAGTAGAAGTCCGCGTTAGTACCTCTGGTGCGGATGCTGTTCAGGTGGGCCTTCAGGAATGCTTCGCTAAGCGCGCCGTAAATGTCAAAAGTATCCTGCTGCTTTACATAGTCACCGAAGCCGAAAATAGCATCGGCAATGTTGAATGCCGCAGAGATGACACCAAAGGTCGTAGAACCAATGGCCGTAGCGAATACCTTCTGCAGTACCTTTGTTGCCGCAAGTTCGCCAGCTTCTTTCAGCAGGTTCACATACAGATTGACATCCTCATAGAAGGTATCCAGATCGTTTTCCAGCTGCGTGATCATAAGCTCAACCGTCTGGTATGCCAATGTGTTTGCGCCAAGGCCCACATCGGGCAGACTCATTATGGAAGAACCCAGCGGCAGCAGTTTTTCCAGAATCGCCTGATCCAGTTCCTTCAGCAATTGCTCCTGGAGAATATCCCGCAGCGCATATAGGATTGTGCTGCTGATTTGGGAATCACACTGCTTTTTGAGGACTGCGTAGTAGTAAGCTTCCCGCTCGGTTTCAGAAACCGCATCGAAGAAAGCGCCGACCACATCCTTTACTTCACCGAAAACATCGCTGAAGCAAGCGGATTCCTGGGCCGGGGACAGATAATCGATCACATCCACGGTAATACCCAGGGCATAGCCTGCCATACGCTTGTTGAGTTCTTCCAGGAAGGCCTCACGACCCTCTGTGCGGTAAACAATCGCCAGTTCGCGCTTGTCCTTCAGGATATCTGCGCAGGCATCGGTGATGTCCTTAACGGAGCTTTCGCTGTCGTTGAAGGTCTTTACCATACCGTCTCTGATAGTATCCACCATGCCGCTGATCGCCTCAGAGTATTTCAGCATCAGCAGGTCTTCGGACTGGCTCACCACACTACTGTCCGACAGAATCGTCAGAATGATGGCCTGGATCAGCTGCCGCTCTTCTTCCTGGGTCAGCACGCTGAAATCAAAGTTCAAGATCAGGCTGGCGCTCTTATACATCTTCTCGCACTGGTCTGCGAAATAGCCGCCGGTCACAGAAGAGTAGTAGAAGTCATCGCTGTCCAGCAGATGCTGGTAACCTCTGACGGTTTCGTTATCGGCGCCACTGAGGATCGCATCCAGCTTTTCGCTGTAATCGGTAAAGCTGTAACGCTGCTTCTCGAAGGAGCCGACCTCAATATTCTTTGCCAGGCCTTCAAATTCCTTAACGACCGCTTCTTTGAAGTATGCGATTCCATCGTAGTCAATGGCATTGTAAGCAACATACTCATAGACGATCTTTTGGCCGGGCGCCAGCACATCTACCTTTACGATGGCATTGTTATTGGCATCAAAGGTAAAGGGAATATACTGCTTTGCGCCGTTCTCGTTGGCAATATACACATTGAGCACATGGGACTGCACGAAGAAATCGCCGTCAGGGTTCTGATTCAGCACCGATTCCGTCACATTCTTGATCTTATCGGTCAAGCCTGCCGCAGGCGCATAAATATCAATGTCCCGATCGTTCTCCAATTCAATATTGAAGTACAGGGTTTCGTTGTGAATCTCGCTTGCAGTAAGCACACGGAAGGTCACACCTTCCAGACCGTACACCTTGATGGGTGTGTCGGTTTCAAAACGGGCATTGACGGTTGCATTAAACAGGGACAAAGTACCTGTAAAGTCTGCAGACAGATCATACTCACCTGTTTTGTCACCACGCAGGACCCAGGCAAGGGTCTTGCTCTGCTGGCCCTGGATGCTCTCGATCTCCGCGGTGGCAGAGGTCAGATAGCCACCGGTTACAGAGGTCATCAGGGTCATTCCGTCGGGCACATTCAGGGTGACCGTATTCTTCTCCAAAGAGAATTCAGGTGATGCGTTGTTAATGATGTGCAGCTTTACATCGAAGAATTCCTTCAGGTAAGAAGCCGCGGCAGGAATATCGATAATGGCGATAATATCTGTATCGGCACTGCCGCCACCGCCGCCGATTCCGCCACCGCCGATATACTTCACACCGGCAATATGGCGGGTCTCGCCGTTTTCATTCACATAATCATCAACCGGCTCGCCGCTGTAATCGTAGATCTTATAATCCAGGATCTTCGTGTCGTTACGCACATAGCTGACGCGAATAGGGGGTGTAGAGCCGTAGGATACACGAACCGTTGCGGAATACACATTCCGGTTGGCAGGGTCATACACATCGATACCTGCCGCCACGATCTCGTCAAAGGACATACGGGTGATCTCGAACTCGCCGGTCACCAGTTCTTCCTTGACTGTGGTCAGAGTAACGGTTCTGGTTGCATTCTGAAGTACCACCACATCCTTCTTGACAGGGAGGTAACCGGCAGCATACATACCCACCACATGGGTGCCCTGGGACAGCTTCATGGTAGCCATACCGCTGCCGTTGGTGTTAACGATTCGCTGGCTATCACTTCCCAAGTCAAAATAGACAGGAACATAGGGCACAGGGTTATTGTTTTCGTCCAGCACCACTACATTCAAAACACCCAGGGTCTCCCGCTCATTGACTACCATTGTCATGGTCTGCGTATGGGTAAGACCGCCGTTATCGGTTACGGTCAGGGTGACGGTGTAGGTACCTGCCTTGGTATATTTCTTGATAGCTTTCTGCAGATTGGATGTAGTGCCGTCGCCAAAATCCCAATGGTAGGACTTAACAGACACATCATCCTTGGACGCAGAAGCATCAAAAAGCTCTTCACTGTCTACCATCATGTACGCAGGCGCGTTAATGACAGCGGTGGGCGGTGTATTCTTATGTACATATACATACTCCGCTGTCGCAGTCAGTGACGCCGCGTTTTGCAGCGCGTCCACTGCCTCCACCTTATAAGTGAAGGTAGCGCTTTCCTTTTCGGTAATGGTATCGATAAAGGTATAGCTGCCATCGGCTCTGGGCGCACGGGAGCCTAACAGGGTATAGGTCACACCGTCAGAGGAACGGTACACCTTAAAGCCGGAAAGGTCCTCTTCCCCGCTACTATTCCAGTTCAGCGTTGCCTTGTTATCCGTTATTGTTACCGTCAGGTCTGTAATGGCGGGGGCAGTGCTGTCAAAGGTGAACTTGGACATTGCGTAGCCGGAAGAAAGTCCGGCCATATCCATTGCGCTCACACGGATATGTACCACATCGCCGTCTGTCAGATCTGCCACAGGCAGGATGACCTGGGTATTGATGTAGGAGGCGGCAATATTTTCCGTCTTGAGCAGTTCTCTGTATGTCAGATCACGATTGGTGCAATATTCCACCAACAGATAGGACAGATTGTTGTTATCCGCAGCGGAAATGCTGATGGCATTCACCTTCGGACCAAACTTCTGGTTGGGCGTAGCGCCAATACCTGTGATCTCGGGCTTCTGGGTATCGCCGGTCATCGCGGCAGAAACAACGGAAGAGTATTCACTGATATTGCCTGCCCGGTCTGATACGACTACTTTATAGAAGTAAGTCACGCCGTCTTCTACCGCCGTATCGTGGTAGCTGACTGCAGTCAGAGGGGAGCTTACGGGGGTATATTCCCCATCTGCGGACAAAGAACGGTATACTCTATATGTATTGATATCCGATTCCTTGCCCATAGTCCAGAAAATGCTGATATAACCGTTCTTGCCGTTTGCCGTCACATTGTCGGGCGCAGCGGGAGCGGTCTTATCCACAATGTACTCGGAATAGGGGGCGGATGCATCAGTGCTGCTGCGGTTGCCTGCAAAGTCCTCTGCAACAGCGCGTACATACAGGCTGCCTTCTGCCCGGTTGGTCAGATCGATCACCGAGCCGTATTCCTGCTTGGGCGCAGCAACATTATACTCCACACGCTCGACCATTTCCCAGTGGGTCAGGTCGGTGGAAACCTCAAAATAAATATACCGAATATCACTGTCATCCCTTGCGGTTGCATAGAAAGTGAAGGAATGGTTATACCGGGCAGATGCCGGGCCCTGATCAGTGATGACGGGCGCGGTGGTATCCGCAGAGGTTTTTGCATAGAACACATCGGAATATTCACCCACATTGCCTCTAACATCCACACAGGCTACCCGATATGCATAGGTAGTGCCGGGTGTCAGGTTGGTGAGGGTGTAACCCAAGGTGGTGATGTTGCCGGCAACGGTTGTCCAACCGTTATCGGTCTGTTGCTGCAAAATGAAATACTGGGCATCGGCAGCCGCCACATCATTCCAGGAAAGGGTCAGCTTGGAGGAAAGGGATGTGGCTGCAAGACCGGTCACCTTATCGGGGCCTACATTATCGATCACATATTTTGCGATCTTGGGTACGCTGGCATTGCCCTCGGCATCGTATACCGTCAGGCGCACCTGCATAACCGTAACATCCGTAGCAAAATCTACCGTAAAGCGAATGGACAGGCCGTTATCATAGGTAGTACCGATCTCCGTCCAGTGTTCACCGTCCAGAGAATATTCATAGTAACCGCGGTTAACGCCTACATTATCCTCCGCCACCGCAGAGAATGTGGTGGTTCCCGACAAAATGATATTTTCAGCAGGAACGAGCTTCAGCACCACAGGAGGTGTCAGATCCACAAGGGCGGTTGCTCCTGCAATTGCAGAAGGCTCACTCTCAGCGCCATAGGCGCCAACACCTGTTACATAGTAGGTGTAGGATACGCCCTTCTTCACAGTTTTGTCTTCGTAGGTTACAGTATCTCTGCCGTGAATGGTCTTAATGAGGACATATTTCTCCTGTCCTTCTGCCGCGCGGTAGATGCGATAGGTATCGGTGGCAACCTCGCTGGAGCGTCCCCAGGAGAGCAGGATCTTGCCATAATCGGAAATTGCGCTGACATTGACGATTCTCTCAGGGATCACTTCATAGGATACCGAGAAAGCGAGCGTTACCGTACCTGTGAAGCGGTTGATGCCTTCTACGACAACCGTAGCTACGCCCACGCCGTTGTTTCCGCCGTAAGTGATCTTCAATTCGGTAGCAGCATCCAGCTGCTGACCCTGATAGGAAAGATACACCTGGGGTTCCAGGGGCTTGCCCTCATAGAAAGCTTCGGTATATTCCAGAGAAATATCCGCCTGCTCGATGGGTGTACGCTCTAAGGGATCTACAAAGTGATCACTATAGCTATGGTCACAGATAGAGCAGGTATACAGGGTATAGCCGTGTTCCAGATAGGTAGGCGCGATCACCTTGCTGTCATAGCTATGGTTACAATTCACGCTGACCTTACAACGGTCCGTATAGCCACCGTCATTGGTGGTGACAACGATCTCGGTCGTGCCGTAGGCTACGCCGGTGACCAGGCCATTCTGATCCACCGTTGCCACGGAAGTATCCTCAGAGCGCCAAACAACACTCTTATTGGCTGCATTTTCGGGGGTCACATTTGCAATCAACTGCTCGGTAGCGCCGATATCCAGGGAGACATCGGGATTGTAAATGTCTACGCCCTTTACTTTGATGGGGGTCACCGTGACGGTGGCATTCACCGTCACGGGTTCCACATATTCCAGATCTGCATTGGCGGCGGAGATCAGATGGATACCGATCTCATATTCGCCATAAGGGGTATCCTCAGCCACATCGAATATCAATGTGGCCAAGGTGCCGTCTGCTTCATAATTGGTGCTTGCATCCCACACGGTGGTTTTATCGTGTGTCATAACAAGAGGCCATGCTTTATTTTTGACCTCAGTTAAGGTGAAATAGTCCTCATTGTAGGTGTAATACAGGTTCAGCACCGAAAAGCCTGTATTGTTGGACATATTGATATTCACCATTGCCTTCGCGCCGATCTCGACCGTGGTATCCTCGCCTGCTATGGTAAAAACGGGATTCTCTGCGAACGATATAGGCGGAAGGATATTAAAGACAAGTACAAATGCCAGTAAAGCGGCAAGTACTCTTTTTATCTTCATATGCGCTCTCCTTTCTTACCTTTTGCTGTAAGAGAATCAGCTGGCGGACATAGAGGCCAGATACTGTCTGATAAATGCCAGGTCGATGGCGTCGATCACGCCGTCTTCATTGGCGTCTGCGCCCTTCTTCACCTCGATGTCACTTACCTTGGTGATGGGATCCATAGATGCCAGATATTTTCTGAGCATTACCAGGTCAATGGTATCCACTCTGCCGTCGCCGTTGACATCGCCTGCCACAGCGCTTTCCACCTGAATGGTGGTTGCAGAGCCGGTCATCATGACCGCTTCAAAATCTTCGGTACTGCCGGACATAAACCGCAGCTGTACGGCGTACTCGCCCACAGGCGCATCTTCCGCCACTTCAAAGATCAGAGTTGCGATCACACCGTCAGAGGTGTAGTTCGCGATTGCATCAAAGACGATGGAGTTGCCAACGGTGACATAGAAGCCTTCCATCTGGGTCTCTACATTCTTCAGGGTCAGATAAGTGTTGTCGAACAACACACCGAACTGCAAGCCGGCAAAGCCGGTGTTGCCATCAATGGAAACATCCACGCGCAGGGTATCGCCCTGGTATGCAGTACCGCCGTTCATGGACAGCTTTGCGGGTTCCAGAGAAACCTCTCTGGTGGCGCCGCACTCGTTACAATCCTTATCGTAAGCATTGTCGTACACATGCTTACCGGTTGCAGGGATCTCTTCGCCCTTCTCCACAACAGTCTTACAAACCTTGCAGAATACATCGCCGGTATAGCCAGCCTGATTACAGGTAGCGGCAGCAGCCTTCACGATCGTCAGAGAACCGTGGCTACCGGATGCGGGGATCTCCTCGCCGTATTCCACAACCCTTTGACAATCGTTGCAGTACAGATCGCCTGTGTAGCCATTGTTTCCACAGGTAGCTGCATATGCGCCAATGATCACAGTGTTTTCGTGTTCCTTTGCAGGAATGCTATCACCATACACCACGATCGTGTTGCAATCATAACAATACAGATCGCCGGTGTTGCCTTCCTGACCGCAGGTAGCGTCGGATACATTGATCAGTTCTGTGTGCTCGTGCTGACCCGTGGGCTCGATTGTATGACCGTCTTCAATATAGGTGTGACAATCGTTGCAATATACATCGCCTGAGTAACCCCATCTGCCACAGCTTGCAGGTTCCTCGTTCAACAATTCCGTGTTCTTATGCTCGTTTATGGGTGCAATATTTTCACCGTTCTCTATATACTGCTGACAATCGTTGCAGTACGTATCACCGGTGTAACCCCAGCTGCCGCAGGTAGCCTGGGTCACATTGTGCAGCTCAGTGTTGGTGTGCTCGCCCTTGGCAGGAATCAAGGTTTCCATATTGCGGGTCGCAGAGCACAAAGTGCATTCCTCGTGCTTGTAGCCGTTATTCAGGCAGTCGCCTGCATAATCGATGACCCACTCATATGCGTGTTCAGGCTCACGCACAGCATAGCAAATGTTACATTCTGCATCGCAAACATCGTCATATTCATGCTCGGTGCATTCGCTGGGGTAGCACCACTGAGCATTCTGCAGGTATTCGTTACCAGCAAAGATCACAATATCCTCGGCCTGCTCGGAAGTGCCATAGTAAATCACCTTGGACAGATTGTAGCAACCTTCAAATACATCTTGGCCAATCAATTCCAAACCGGCATACAATCTTACAATTTTCAGGCTCTCATTATAGTAGAAGGCATTCATCTCAATACGTGTGACTGTAGCAGGAATGGTCACTGACTCCATAGAGGAATACCAGAACAGGTTGGAAGCAAGAACGCTCACAACATAACCGTCGATTGTCTCAGGGATAACCAAATCTGCGAAGTAGCTATGGCATGCAAAAAGCACAATCGTTCCATCGGACAAGATACCGTAGTCGTATTCCTCTGTCTCTACTCTCTCCACGACTTCCACAGTATAGGTGGCCTGGAAGCCTGCGCCGATCATAGTGACAGGATGGGCGCCTACACCCCACTGATTGAAATAGCTCTGATTGTAGTCAAATTTCACTTCATAGCCCAGCTCGCGAAGCTGCTCATAAGTGCCGGTAAATGTCTCGCCGTCGGTAAAGGTGACCGTTATCATCTCAGGGAAGTATCTGTATTCGAACCACTCCCCTGCAACCCAGCAGCCTTGCTGTTCGTCATAGTACTCGTTATGGTGCCAGCCGTCCTGGCCTACCACTGTGATAACAGGCGCAACGGTTATACTTTCGATCCGGGTAGGTGTGATGACGACCTCATACTCTACGGTAGTGCCCAGGCAGGTGATTTTAGCGGTATGGCTGCCAATGCCCCAAGGGAAATAATCTTCATCATTAAAACTGCAAGAAAGCTGACCTTCCAGCTGGGAATACAGTTCCTCGTAGGAGCCTGTCAGTTCCGTACCGTCGGTATAGTAAATGGTAATCTTTTGAGGACGGAAATCATATTCAAAATAATATCCGTCTGTATCATTTCCACACCAGTAACCATTTTTGCCTTCCTCCAGGTACAGTGTATCGACTGTAATGCTTGCAATGGGAGAAGGCTTGATCTCTACTGTTAAATCTGCAACCTTACCCATAAATGCAAACTTCACCATATGGACGCCCAGGCCCCAAGCATTGAACTGATCCTGGAAGCTGATGATAGAGTAGGAATAACCGGTTTGCTGCTCGATTTCGTAGGGTGCGCCGGTAATAGAAGTACCATCGGTAAAAGTGACCGTCAGTTTTCTCAAACTGATGTAATAATGGAAATACTCATGTCTGCCGTCCTGGTCATAATAATCGCGCCATTCACCGTTGGTATATTCATAATAGCTAACAGGCTCAGCCACAACACTTGCAACAGTGGTCGGTGTGATCACGATCTCGATTTCATAGGATGCGCCCATGAAGGTAACTGTTGCGCTATGGGTACCCACACCCCACTGGTTATGAGAACCCTGGTCTACGATCAGCTGGGGACGGCTGCCTGTCTGCTGTTCGATTTCATCGAAGCTGCCAGTAATGGTAGTACCGTCCTTGTAGGTAACGGTAATCTGTTCCGGCACGCAATCATAGTAATAATAGTAACCATAATTGCCAGATTCATCACTATAGCTGTTCCACCAGCCACCAGTGCCTTCCATAAAGGTCAGGTTCGATGCGGTTACGCTATCTACATCGGAGGCAACAACGGAAACGGTATAGGGCACCTCTTTACCCATATAAACCAAGGAAGCGGTATGTTCGCCAACACCCCACTGGTTTTCCCATCCCTGATTATGACGCACTTCGATAGAATAGCCGGTCTGCTCCCAGATTTCATGGGGTGTGCCGGTGATGCTGGTGCCATCGGTATAGTAGATAGTGATCTTTCCCGGGCTGACATAGTAGTAATAATACTGCTGATAGCCTGTTTCTGTGTGATAGCCGTGCCACTCACCGTTGGAATACTCGGTAATGGTAACAGTTTCTACCTCAATGCTTGCAATATTGTTCGGTGTGATCACGATCTCATACTCGCCTATCGCACCCATAAAGCTGACGGCTGCCGTATACGTACCAGCGCCCCAAGGGTTGCGGTAGTTCTGGTCTACGATCAGTTCGGGATCGTAACCTGTCTGCATTGCAATCTCGTCGAAGCTGCCGGTAATGGAAGTACCATCCTTATAGTGAATGGTAATAAGCTCAGGCGTGCAGTCGTAGTAATAGTAATAAAGGGGTTCGCCTTCTTCTCCATTGGGGGGACACTGGTTCCACCAGCCGCCAGTACCCTCCATATGGGTAATATCAGACACTTCTATGCTGCTAACATCGGATTCCACGATGAAAACAGAATATTCTACAGACTTACCCATAAAGGACAAAGTTACGGTGTGCTCACCAAGACCCCATTGATTCTGCCAATTCTGAGGCACGTAGATTTCAGGACGAATGCCCGTCTGTTTCTCAATATCATCCCATGTACCGCTGACTACGGTACCATCGGTGTAGGTAATGGTGATATTCTGCGGATAAGCATGATAATAGTAGAATTTGCCGCCTTCTACCCAATTGTCATTTTCATCCCAGTAGCCGCCGTTCTCCCAATAGCCACCGGTATTCTGGATGTGGGTAATATCATCCACCACGATACTTGCAATAGGAGAAGGCTCGATCACTGCGGAAATGGTCGTCCTTGCGCCCTGGTATATGATCGTTAAAAGGTTTTCACCGTCGATCGTCCAATGTGTCTGATATTGGTTATCCGAATAAGAGATTCCATTATGATTGCCATACTCGTCATAATAGGGAATATCTTCGGTAGTGTTATCCTTGTAGGTGACGCGAATAGTCACTCTTCTTGCCAGCTCCCACGGATCGTACCGGAAGAAGTCTTCGCGCCATTCACCACAAGAGGTATCATTTTCAAAGTACACAAAATCCTGGGTGTCGATGACTTCAATTTTTGTAACATTGGGTTCTACAATGGTAACAGAGAACTCCGCCGTTTTACCCATCAGGTATGCTTTCACGGAATAGGTCTGACCCTGTTGCCACTGGTTCTGATAGGTTTGGTTGGTGGGAGTTTGGGGATAAGTACCGTACCGACGTCCAAACTCATGCATCGTGCCTGTGAAGGTAGTTCCATCCTTGAATACAACCGTGATCTGCGCTTTCTCGCTGGGCTGATAACGGAACCACTCAGCCTCTACATGCTCACCGGTTTCGGGATCCCAAAAATAACTTCTTTCCCACTAACCATCGGTGTATTGTTCCAATTCCAGGTCGTTTACAGTGATGCTTACCACATCCGACTCTTCAATTATGTACTTAAACTGCGCTTTTTTGCCCAGCAGGGATGCAGTGACTGCGTATTCGCCTACAGTCCACGGGTCATCGCTGTACTGGTCTTCTTCAGGAGTAAATGTAATCGAATGACCCACTTTCTCCCTGATATAATCCTGATTACCCTGCAAAACAGTGCCATCAGTCAATGTTACCGTAACATCGTCGGCATAAATGTCGTAGTGGTACCAACAGTCCATGCCGTCTTCTGTTTCATGCTGCCAGTAACCACCATTTGTACCTTCGGTAACCACAACATCACCCACAGTGATGCTTTCCACGATACCGGGTTTGACCGTTACATTGAGCGTGGTAGATGCGCCCATATAAGTAATCGTCAGCAGATTCTCTCCGTCCGGTGTCCAGGGAACATCATACTGGTTGTCCTCGCAGTTTATTCCGCTACCATAATCAAACTCAATCATTTCGGTAGTGCCGTTCTTGTAGGTAACCTCCAGAACTACACCCCACATAACCTGGTCGCTTTCATAATAAAAGTGCCCTTGGCTTTCATTGATCCAATGACCGTAGTTGTCATCAAATTCGGTATACTGGAAGTCGCCGCCCTTGACCACGCGAATGCTTTCCACAGGGCTTTCCACCAGGGTTGCCGTTGCCGTCGTGTATGCGCCTCTATACCAGATTTCAAATTCGTTTTCGCCTACTGTCCAGGGGGTTTTAAACTGGTCAGAGTAAATGCGGATACCGCTGATTTCCTTCTCGTCATCGTAATAGGATACTTCCTCGGTAGTTCCGTCTTCATAAGTGACCTTTAGTTTTATGGAATCGCTTATCTGCTCAATGGCGTAGTTGAAATATTTCTCATCCAATTCCAGATTTTGATAGTAATATTGCCAATAGCCATTTTTCGTGTCATACTCCACGAATTCGGGGATCTCAGCGGAGATCAATTCGATCTCGGTTACAGGAGAAGCCGTCACTGTGGCATTTGCCAACACCTTCAAGCCCTTGTAAGTGATATAGTAGTGATTGTCAGTACCGACTTCCCAGGGATTGTTATAGAAATCCCACTCATAATTGATACCGGCCCCGGCTGCCTCATTGACGGAAATCTCTTCACTGGTGCCGTCCTTATAGTTGACCTTAAGGACTGCTTCTCTTATTGCAGTGTAAGGACGATACACAAAATAACGATCAACGATCTCGTCACGGTACACAGTTGTCCAACTGCCATATTTGACATCGTATTCTTCTGTCACATAGGTGGGAATAGAAACGATCTCAATGCTGCTCAGTTCGCTCTCCACAACCCACAGTTCATAGGAGAATCTATTGCTGTATGCATCTGCTTCCACATAGTAGGTAGTACCTGCAGTCAGCTCATAATGCAGCTCAAAGTTCAGCTCTCCACCACCGTCATCATCTTCTGCAATCTGCTCCCTATCCGCATCCAGAAGGAACATTCGAGGATCTGAACCGCCGTTCTGTGTGGAATAGAAGCAGTATACACCGCTTTGCTCAGGCGTAAAAGCGTACAGCGTTTTCGCCTCTACGGACACACTGGCTCCCAGTGTCAAAACACCTTCCGGTGTTGCGGACTCCACCTCAGGTGTCTCAACTAAGACAGAATCCCCGGGTGTTACATGCTCCACTTCGGGTGCTCCCTCAGCAAAAACGCTCATGGGCAGCTGCGCAAACAGCATCACTGCCGCCAACGCCATCGCCAGCATCCTCTTAAAATACGATTGTTTCTTGGACATCATAAACAAACCCCTCCTAAAAAATGGAATTATAATTATCCAAGCTTAGTATAGCAATCCTACATTTGTTTTGCAAGCATTTGCAGGCATTTTTGTGCAATGTTCCAACCCATAATTTTTCTCGGCATATTTTTTCAAAACCCCTTGACTCTAACGTTAGGTTATAGTTTATAATGGCTTTGTCAGGAGGGATCAGTATGAAAACTGTCAAGGAAGTGAGTAAGCTCACCGGTGTCAGTGTCCGGGCATTGCATCACTACGATTCCATTGGATTATTGAAACCCACCCAGGTCACAGAGGTCGGATATCGACTCTATGACGACGCGGCGCTGGAAAAACTTTCTATGATCTTGGTATTTCGGGAGTTAGGCCTCTCTCTGAAGGAAATTGCAGGGATTCTCCATGCCCCTGACTATGATCGAAATCGCTGTTTGGAGCAGCAGATCAAACTGATGCAGGAGCGAGTCTGTAAACTGCAGGATCGAATCGCTCTGGCAAGAGGAATATTAACAGTAGGAGTAAAATATATGGATTTGGAAGGCTTTGACCCCAAGAAAATGGACAAGTACAGTACACAAGCAAAAGCCTTATATGGTAAGACTGATGCCTATAAAGAATTCGAACAGAAATCGAAGAATCGCACCGCCGAACAGGAAAAAGATTTGGGCGCACAGGTGATGGATTTCTTTGCAAAGTTGGGCCAAATGCGTCCTTGCGACCCGGGTTGTGCAGACGCACAGGCCTGGGCAAAGGAGTTGCAGGATTTCTTTACCGCAAATTACTACACCTGCACGCCCCAGATTTTAGCAAGTCTTGCTGAGAGCTACGCAGGCGGCGGCAGTATGACCGAGAACATCGACAAGGTGGGCGGCGCAGGCACAGGTGCGTTTGCCAAGGAAGTCATTGACCGATACATTGAGAAATAAAAATGAAAAACAAGTGGATTTTGTTTGGTGTTGCTATTGCACTTATCGTGATCAATTTACTAAATGCCGATTTTTCTGCCTATCAGCAATTATCTGTTGCTGATTTTCTGCCGGTAATTGCCATCACCCTTGTAGGTTTCTTGCTTAAAACCGGTGTTCTGTCCACTCTGCTGATCGGCATCAAAAAGCTATGCCAATGGCTGAAACGCAAATAATTTACCCGGAATTGCCGTTGCAATTCCGGGATTTTTGCCGTTTGGCGCTCACATACTACCGATTGATATATTTTTGCGCATTTTTCTCCCCAGTATGATACAATTGCATTACAGGAGGTGATGGGATGAAATTCAGACTGATCATCGACAAGGAGAAAGACGAAGAAGTGGTGGCAACCGTCCACCAGCGTTCCCCTCTCATTGAAGAAATCGAATCGCTGATTTTAAACCATACAGATCGTATCCCCGGATACCTTGAGGATGAGATCAAAATGCTGTCTGTTTCTGAAATTGAATGTGTCACCGTCTTGGACGGCAAGACCTATGCCATCGATTCCAAAAATTGCAAATATCGGCTCAAGCTGAGATTATATGAATTAGAAGAGCAACTCCCCTCTTCTTTCATCCGCATTAACAAAAGCACTCTGGCTAACGAAAATGCGCTGGATCGTTTCACCGTTACCATTGCCGGCAGTGTGGACGCGGTTTTTAAATGCGGTTACAGAGAGTATGTATCCCGGCGGTGCTTTGCCCAAATCAGAAGGAGGTTGGAAAGCAAATGAAGAAATTTTGGAAAGAATTTTTCCTCCGGGGCCTCACCTGCGCTGCCGGTGGGCCGGTGGTTTTGGCAATCATCTACGGCATTTTAGGTGCTACCGGCGCTGCGGAATCCCTATCCCCCAGGGAGGTATGTTTCGGCATTCTGACTATTACGCTCCTTGCTTTTATTGCGGCAGGTATGACAGCTATCTATCATATGGAACAACTCCCTCTGCCCATTATGATTCTGCTCCACGGCGGTGTGCTTTACATCGCTTATATCCTCACCTATTTGATCAACGGCTGGCTGCAAAATACCTTAGTTCCTATTTTGGTATTTACCGGTATTTTTGTAGCAGGCTATGCCCTCATCTGGGTGATTGTTTACCGAATTGAAAGAGCAAAGGCCGAGAAGTTAAACAAACTGCTGAAAGCCTAACAAAAAGTGCGTTGCAAAATCTGCAACGCACTTTTTTATTGTTCGTAATCAGTTTCGTAGCTGCCGGCAGGCAGGACATGGCCACAGACGCAGGTTTCATCGCTGGCCAGGGTGCCGGTCTTGCCGATAGGGCCACCCATCAGCACAAATACCTCTACATATTCCCCACATTGGGGGCATTTTACTTCCGTCAGTCTGGGAGTTCCCTTCCCCTCTTGACAACCATTTATCAGCATAGTACAAAATTCCTTTACTTAAAACGAGTATAATCACGCAATTTAAGTGCCGTTGCATCGCCGTACTCCGGCCAAGAATCGATTTCTTCTTGAGAAAGCTTTTGCCGTACAATAAAATCTTCACATACCACACCTGACAACGATGTACATTCACCGGTGTATCGGCGGAAACAATTGTCGCAGATCCGAATTTTTCCAAGTTGCGGTTCAAGGAACAATTTCTTCCCTATTGTATCATAGGTTCTTTTATAATACTTTTCTTTATACTCAACAACAAAATAATCATCATATTGTTGCCGGACTACAACATACCCTTCCGTCCAGTTTGACCTATCTATCCACCACAATTTTTGATTGTCTGTAAGCATATCTCTCTTCTCCGTATTTCAACACTGTAACAACTACCAAAGAAAGGGAATAATTCTGTATTTGACTTTTTGCTTATATTCTACATAACCGGGCAGTTCTTTGGTAAGCAAGGCTTCTTCGTCTTTCAATCGCACGATAATAATTGCCGGGTAAAACGCAAAAGCAATCAGCGCATACCAAGAACCAAGGATAAGGGGAATCATCAGAAACAGAAGGATCGTCACAGCGTACATGGGATGGCGGACAATGCCGTACAGGCCGGTATCCACCACGGTCTGCCCTTCTTCTACCTTAACGGTGCGGCTTAGGTATGCATTTTCCCGCATCACCTCTGCATACAGGCCATAAGCAACCAAAAACAGTACCGATGCGGTGATGACAACCCAAGAGGGTGTATCAGACCAGCCAAAGCGGAAGTCCAGACCCGCCACCACGAAGCCGGCGATAAACATCAGTCCAGAGAAGGCAACAACGCCTTTCTGCGCAGACTGTTTTTCCTTAGCATCCAGTCGTTTTTTGAGAAACTCAGGAGACTTATATAGCATCACAAAACCGGCGATCAGCTTAGGACCAAACAGCAGAC
>JAEIGA010006343.1_pt1 | contig 18007 bp, 17 predicted proteins | sample 9270691 | NCBI WGS metagenome assembly JAEIGA01 (sample SAMN17057246, study PRJNA624740) | gut metagenome | biome: biome; isolation source: fecal sample | host: Bos grunniens | place: China: Xizang | collected 2019
TCGCGCGAAAAGATACGAATCTCCTTAATATCCGAATCCAAAAAACGACGCAACACAGCGTTACCAAAAGAACCTGTTCCCCCGGTGATTAACAATACTTTGTCTTTAAAAATACTCATATTATGTTTTATTTGTATATTTTTCTATTTGTATACACCCCACGCAATATAACTTTGCAAAGATACAACAAAAAATCTATTCTACAAAATCTACAACAAAAAAGTTGTCATCTCGAACTTACAAATTTGCAAATTTGCAAACTTGCAAACTTGCAAACTTGCAAACTTGCGAAGTTGCGAAGTTAGATGTCATCTCCGCAAAAATACACACTGAGAATGGGTATTAACCTCTTCCTACCCTCAAGCAACCTGCAAGCAAGAAAACATTCAAAATGAATACACACTGAGAGTGGGTATTTAAAATGAAAAATAAAGAATGACTAGAGGTTTTATCACAAAAAAACAACATTAAACAGTCAGAAACAATCTTAAACAGTCAGAAACAGTCAGCGCCCTTCTCCGATGTTGTAACTTTGCAAAAAATTTAGCTGCCCTTATGTCAACAGTCTGTCACCTAGATTTAATATTTGCCCACAAAAGACACAAAAAACACACTATTTTAAAGAATAAACCTACTTAAACCTACATTTCCAACTTAAACCGCCACAAACCTCCAGCGCACTTTCCGAATGTTGTAACTTTGCACTCGATTTCAGTCAAAAGTCAATGGTTAATAGTCGAAAGTCGATGGTCAAAGGTCTTTAGACTTACATCTTTAAACACATAACTTTAAATAACTATTTTTATGGAAAAGAAACAAATTAAACATTTTGCAAATGAGGTAAAATCAGAACTACCTCCATTTTTTCAAGAAGTTGTTAACACAGCCAACTCCGATGCCGAGGCTGACATGATGCTTATGGGAGTAATCACTACCCTATCTGCCGCATTGCCCAACATCCATGGCATCTACGACCACAACATCGTCTATCCCAATCTCTATCTCTTTGTAATCGCCAAAGCATCGGCAGGCAAAGGGCACCTCGGGCTATGCAAAGAGTTAATAAAACCCATCAACAAAGCACAACAACTACTAATTCCAGCCAATAGTAGTGCCACAGCTATGTATCGCCAATTATGGGAAAACGATGGCAATGGCTTGATTTTCGAAACCGAGGCAGACACCCTCAACTATGCCATCAAAAGCAATTACGGCAATTTCTCCGACGGATTGCGTAAGGCATTCCACCACGAATCAATCACGTATCTCCGCCGCAAAGAGAACGAATGGATTGAGATTGAAGAGCCACATCTCTCAATGGTAGTTTCAGGCACACCACTTCAGAGTCGCCGACTAATCCCAAGTGCCGAGAACGGACTCTTCTCGCGTTTTGCCATCTTGCATCTCAACAATCGCAGTCAGTGGAAAAACGTGTTCGACAGTAGCGAACTCTCCTATCGTGCAAAATATCGAGAACTCTCATATCGAATTTTGAGTTTATACAACCGACTCATGCTTTGCAACAAACCGATAGAATTTAAACTAAACGAAGCACAAAAAGAGCAATTCAACAACCATTTCGATATGATACATAGTTGTTTGGTCGACGACGAAAACTTCGCTGCATCCATTCGCCGTATGGGAGTTATTGCCTATCGCATAGCAATGATATTAAGCGCATTGCGTTTCGAGGATTCAGAAACACTACCTTCCGAAATAGAATGCAGAGAGAGCGATTTTCAAGCAGCGCTCACCATATCCGAATCGTTGCTCGAGCATGCCATAGCGCATTATCAGATGTTACCAGAAGGGGCTGTTAGTGGCAACTATTGCGAACGAAAGCGTCAACAAAAAGAGACATTATTGCAAATGATGCCCACACAGTTTTCGCGCAAAGAGTTAATTTCCGTCAGTCAGACCATGAACATCAGTCCACGCACCATCGATAACTACATCCGTGAGTATCTCGACGACAACGAAATAGAGAATATCTCGTTTGGAATATTCAAAAAACAAAAAGGCGCTGCATAGCGCCTTTTTTGTATTTCGCAAGTTCGCAAGTTCGCAAGTTTTAAGTTCAAAATAAATTATTTACATCTATCTATTAAATCATTCACCCACGAAGCGAATCTAGGACATCGCTCCAATATTTTATTTATTCCAACTTCTAAAGCTATAAGATTACCTTCAAGAGGTTTGTTATAATTATCTTTTATCTCCAAAATACGTTTAGACGGAGCCGCTTCAGGAGAAGAATTAATATCTTCTGGATTATCAAAATCTTCGACAATCATCGATGTTCTTTCGGCTTGCTCATCTGTAAAATACGCCTTAAATCCATCATTACTTGAAAACAACAAAGCTTCAAATTCATGCAATTGTATATAAGGGACAAATCTTCTATCTTTAATCTGCTCTCCTAAACAACGCTCCAATTCAACTACCCTTTCTTTATTAGATTGAGCACACATACATTGAGCATATTGAGGCATATTTGTAGGAATTCTAAAAAAATCCACAAAAGTTGTTACAATAACATCATCTCCTTGTGATTTTAGCAAAGGGCGCACTGTATTTTCTAAATGACCATAATTTACAAAACCACCACGACCCAACTTACTAGTATGAATAAGAATAGGATATACAGCATATACACCACAAGATGCAAAATAAGGCCGAAGTATAGTCTTCACAAATCCCTCCTCAGTTGGACCTTCAACAACTATGTATAATCGTTTCATAACTGTCCTCCTATTATATTTTTCTCCCACACGTCACTCAACGAATATTCATATTCATCAAGCCAAATAGTCAAATCATCCTTCTTTAATCTATTAAAAACAGATTGACCCTCTTTCCTATCTACAGTTATAATATCTTCTGGTTCAAAACAATTCACTAAATTAGTTGATTGTGTCGAAAGAATTATTTGACAATTCAAAGAAGCACGTTTTATCATTTCAGCAAATTTATTTATTGCTGCAGGATGGAGGCCCAACTCAGGTTCATCAATAATAATCACTCTAGGCAAATTTGTTTGCAATAATAACGTTGCCAAGGCAATAAAACGCAATGTACCGTCCGAAAAACTATACCCATTTAGATACATATCTGTATCTTTCTCTTCCCATTCAAGCGAAATTTTATTTGGGTTTATAGGATTCGGTCTCAACTTAAACTGCTTAAAATATGGAGCAATAGATCTGATTACTCCTTCTATTAATTTAAAAGCTTTTTCATCTGTATTTTTCAAACGATACAAATAAGCAGCAAGATTAGAGCCATTATCTCGCAAAAACTCATTATCACCAATTTCGCACTCACCCCTCATCGGCGAACTAGAACTTGTATCTTGAAAATGGTAAACGGTAAAACTATTAAAATGTTTTCTTATATATTCAGCTCTCCAGCGAGGGTTATCCAAAAGCGAAGACTCCTCTACAGCCGAATCCCATTGTGTTTTGTCCCATTGATGCTTATACTCCTTATTTGAACAATGACGAGTATTAAAATAGTCTCCCGTTTGCTCAATGTAACCCTTATTAGATTGTGTCGGGCGCAATTCAAAAAAGAAAGCATTAGTATTATCGAAATCAATCAAACCCTTAATAAAAGTTGACTCTTTACGACCTTTATACAACAAATTATCAATCCCTCCTTTTTCAAGAGTATAACTACCAAAACGTTGTTGTATTATTGCCTTTGCCAATTCAAAAAAAGATATCAAATTACTCTTTCCCACACCATTTGAACCTATTAGCACATTTAGTTTTTGCAATGGCAACTCTAAATTTCTAATAGACTTATAGTTTGCTATAATTACCTGCTCTATCATAAACACTTATCATTTACAACATTCAACACTCAAAATTTAACACATAAGGCTATACCTCTGATTCTGCAAAGGTACAAAAAAATATTTAACCAACCCACTTATTCTTAGTGTTTTTTATATAATCACTTATAATTAGCCAAATATAGCACATCAACTAGTGACTTTTGCAATTCGCAAGTTCGCAAGTTTTAAGTTCATCTCTATGCAGAAAATTTATTTTCTACGATATTGTTGGTGAGGATGTCTTGGTTTTTCTGGATATTTACGTTCTAACAGCCCACTTTTAACCATTTTTGGTATAACTTTACTCTTCAAATATCGCAAAGTTTTATTAATTGCTTTTGCTATAGTAACAACACAAACAATAACCAACACAACAGAACTAGATAATGTTGTTTTACACTTTATGCCTGCAGCATGCTATGCATATACAGTTGCAAGCAATACACAGCAAAGCACAAGAGCATCATATGGATTATAGGAAAAATAAGAAAGTATTATATCCAAATATGATATTTTTTTTATTAAATTTACAAATTGTCAGAATATTTGGTGAGAATCATAAAAATAATTACTATACTCGTAAAAAATAATTATATGGAAAAATTCACAATTTCAATGGAACTTTAAATCTTTCAACTCTCAGAAAATATAAAAAAAATCCCCTTGTATCACACCAACCTATGTGATACAAGGGGAATAATATTACTTATAGGCTGTCAACCGTTGACTGTTATCTGTTGACCTTCAACTTTAGACCTTCGACAGTTCCAAAGAGAGTTTAAATAACATCCTCTTCTGCAAGAGGCGCATATGCGCCATCTTTAGCTTCGAAAATCACGGCAGGTTCTATAACTTCGAGGTTATGCCATTGTCCGATAGGCACATTCACGGCATACATACCATTTCGGGGGTCAAGGTGGAATCGTTCAATCTCCACGCCATTATCGTCATAAAACATCACATCTATCCGACCACGCAACAGCACCTGCGTTTCCGACGTTGTTCTATGTCGATGAATCGGCATTATAGTGCCTATTTCCAAAGCATTCAACATCCGTTGCGACTTATCCTCTGGCGAGTTTCGCATATCTTGATTCATTCTTAACCGAGGCGACTCCGCAGCCTCTTTCATAAGTTCATCCAACAATCTATCATCTATTAACATAATCAAAAATCAACCTTTATTACCAATTATACTTTTCAATCCACGTTCAAATTCACCGATTATCTCATCCTTGTTAAATCGTGTATTCATCAAATTTTTCGAGGCAATCTCCACAGACTCACCATTCTCTTTCGCAAACGTAATCATCGCCTCAAATCCTGAAGCTATATCATCAATATCCATCGGATTAGCACAGAGTCCCAATTTGTTCTCCTCAATTATATCTCTACCACTACCACCTAAAACACCATAGATAGGTTTACCTGCATCGAGATACGACTGAATCTTGAATGGTTCTGTCGTCATTATCCCCTCATCAGCCATCAACGGCAACACCAACACATCGCTCTGGCACAAAATATCGTGCATTTCATTGTACGGAAGGCGACCACAAAACACCACATTATTCCATTTAGCATTTTTTGCAACACTTTTCACTTCGTCCATATACGAACCATCACCCACGATATTCAGTACACAATCTTTCAAATCTGCACGGATAAAACCCTTTACGGTATTGACCAAATTTTGATATCTAGAAATATTACCAGTAAATGTGAAATTAAACTTCTCTCTATCTAATCTCAAATTACTTTTTACATTATCTACTCTTTTCAACCAATTTGGCGTATAAACTATCTCGCTATCTACATATCGGTTTATTGTCTCTGCAAATCGGCGCGACGACACAAATATCTTATCACATCTACGATAGACGTATTTTATTAACATATCCAACGCCCATCGCGACATAAAATTGTTTGGTATTCCATACGAAAACACCGCATCGGGCCAGATATCCAAAGTCCAAATAGCCACAGGTATATCAAACTTCTTGCGCATCATCAGTGCTGGCAACGCCACAGTCAATGGTCCAGTTTGCGACACAAACACAAGGTCAAAATCTCCACCAAGTCGTTTGCCAACCTTCCTACCCTCTGTCACAAATTTGATATAGTTCAATATTTTCTTTCCGAAGCTATCTCTATATCCCTCAACAAATGGGAATCGATGGATTTTCACGCCATCCCAATTCTCAACTTTATAACCACGATTTTCATAACCATCAAACACATAACTCACTGGGTAAGAGGGATACGATGTCAAAACCTCCACATCGTGTCCTCTTGCCTTCCACTCCAAAACCAAATCGTTGATTATAAAGTTTTCAGGATAAAAAACCTCCGAAACAACTAATATCCTCATTCTATCACTCTTTCCTCCAAACCATTTTGTTTACTATGCCGGTGTAGCTTTGTATGAGTTTTACAACTTTTGTTGATACTATTTCGTCGGTGTAGTTTGGCACTGGCAATCCGTTGTCGCCATTTTTCACCATCTCTACTGCTGTATCTACGGCTTGCAACAACGAGTATTCGTCGATGCCTGCCAACACGAAACAACCTTTGTCCAACGCCTCTGGTCGCTCGGTTGATGTACGAATACATACGGCTGGAAACGAGTGCCCTACCGATGTGAAGAACGACGACTCTTCTGGCAATGTGCCTGAGTCCGACACTACAGCAAAGGCATTCATCTGCAAACAGTTGTAGTCATGGAATCCGAGTGGCTCGTGTTGAATCACGCGCTCATCTAGTTTAAATCCCGACGCTGCCAAACGATTGCGCGAGCGTGGGTGGCACGAATACAATATCGGCATATCATACTTCTCTGCCATGCGATTGATGGCTGTGAATAGCGACGTAAAATTCTTTTCTGTGTCGATATTCTCCTCACGGTGAGCCGAAAGCAAAATATAACGTCCTTTTTCCAAACCAAGACGAGCATGTATATCGCTCGCTTCGATGTCTGCCAAATTCTCGTGCAACACCTCTGCCATCGGACTGCCTGTCACGTATGTGCGTTGTGGTGCCACGCTGCTTGCATTGAGATAGCGACGTGCGTGCTCCGAGTAGCACATATTCACGTCAGAGATTATATCCACAATGCGACGATTTGTCTCCTCAGGCAAACACTCGTCGAAACAACGGTTACCTGCCTCCATATGGAAAATTGGGATATGCAAACGCTTAGCTCCAATCACCGACAAGCACGAGTTTGTGTCGCCCAACACCAACACAGCGTCTGGTTTGATTTGCACCATCAGTTTGTACGACGAGTTGATGATATTACCCATCGTAGCACCGAGGTCGTCGCCCACAGCATCGAGATACACCTCTGGGTCTTTCAATTTCAAGTCTTTGAAAAACACGCCGTTGAGGTTGTAGTCGTAGTTCTGACCTGTATGCGCCAAGATGCAGTCGAAATATTTACGACATTTATTTATCACCGCCGCCAAGCGTATAATCTCAGGGCGAGTACCAACAATGATGAGCAACTTCAATTTGCCATCATTACGAAATTTCACTTCACTATAATCTGTTTTCATAATATTTTATCAATAGTCAATGGTCGATAGTCAATAGTCAAATGACTTGCGACCTTAGACCTTAGACTTACGACTTTAAACTTACGACTTTAGACTTACGACTTACGCCTTTTTCAAATATTCAATTAATTTAAAAATTCCAGAAGAAATTAGAGCTAATTGCGCTTGTAATTTATCATGCTGTTCTTTTGAACAATACCCTAAGTCTAAGGACAAATACAACATACTCCTTACTTCTGCACAACTACCCCTTGCTATATTTAAAAATTTGACGAAAGAAGCATCTGAATTATATTCCGAACCTTCGGCTATATTATTCATAATAGAAACAGCGGCTCTCTGTATTTGATCTTTAAACCCCCAATCCTTATTATCTTTCATCAAAGAATAAATATCTACTACAAACACTCTAGCATCACTCCAAATTCTCAATTCTTCAAAACTTTTTGCCATATTATTAACTACTTTGTTCGTGTCAAAAGTCGAAGGTCAAAAGACTTTCAACTTGCGACTTTAAACTTACGACATTAGACTTGCGACTTACGACTTTAGACTTTATCAAAATATGTCTCTGGATGCCCTGGGTCGAAGCATTCGTTGCACCATATTATAGTCACCATGTCGGTGTCACCAAGATTTTCAATGTTATGAGTATAACCTGTAGGCACATCCACAACTTCAATTTTGTCGCCACTCACAAACTTCTCTATCACAGGCGAATTGGGTTCGCGTTCGTCACGAAAACGTATCACTCCGCGTCCACTCACCACGCAAAATTTCTCGGTCTTCATATTGTGCCAATGCTCACCTTTGACTATACCTGGCTTTGATATATTAATAGACACCTGTCCACAACAGTTCGAACGCAACATCTCGGTGAACGAACCACGGTCGTCCACATTCATCTTCAACGGATACGAAAACTCCTCTGCTGGTAGATACGATAGGTAGGTGCTATACAATTTCTTAACAATCGGCTCGCCGACGTTTGGCACTTCGAGCGTGGTGCGACTCTCACGGAAACTGTACAATATATCCACTATCTCGCCGAGGCGAATTTCGTGTTCCACTACCACACGACAATATCTGCCCTCACGATTCTCTTTGCCCACCAATGCCGCAATCATCTCGTCCACCAAGTCGTCGATATACACCAATCGCATCATCACCGATAGGTCGTTCACCTGTATTGGCAATCCGTTAGCTATGTTGTTGCAGAATGTTGCCACTGCCGAGTTGTAGTTTGGTCTGCACCATTTGCCAAACAAATTCGGAAAACGATACACCAACACGCGTGCGCCTGTCTCTTCGGCATAACGGAACATCAACTCCTCGCCAGCGCGTTTGCTCTCGCCGTAAGGGTTGTCGAGTGCCGCCTGAGTCGACGAACTAATCATCACAGGACAACTATTATTATGTCGTTTCAAGGCATCCAACAGCTTTGTAGCAAAACCGAAATTGCCCTCCATAAACTCTTTTGGGTCTTGTGGACGATTCACACCAGCCAGATTAAACACAAAATCTGCCTTAGCGCAATACTCATCCAACTCAGCCTCGGTGCCGTCCACGTCATACTCCATCACCACAATCTCCTCACCCGCCACGTCGTACCAACGCGCCTTACCCTCAGCTATATTTCTCAATTGAGCACAAAGGTTTTTACCCACAAACCCCTTCGCTCCTGTTATAAGTATATTCATAAATTACTCACTTTGTTCGTGTCAATGGTCGAAAGTCAAAGGTCGAAGGTCGAAAAACTCATGACTTGCGACTTTAGACTTGCGACTTTATTACTCACTTCGTATTTCCTTAGCCTTACTCCTTGGTTGCAATCCCAAATCCTCACGTATAAATCTCAACTTCAACAACAACTCCTTCATACCCTCAACATCCAAACGACGAGTGTTATGAGAATGATAATCCTCTATTTTAGCCACCTCTTTGTTACCTTCTGTAAAGAATTTATCGTAGTTAAGGTCACGATTATCGCATGGGATGCGGTAATATTCGCCCATGTCGATAGCCTTCGCCATCTCCTCGCGAGTCACAAGAGTTTCATAAAGTTTTTCGCCATGGCGTGTACCAATCACCTTCACCTCAGTCTCGCCATATTTAGGGTTCACTTGAGCGTATGTCTGTTTCAATGCCTCAGCCAACACGTCGAGCGTTGCAGCTGGTGCTTTTTGCACGAAAAGGTCGCCATTCTTACCATGTTGGAACGCATAAATCACCAAATCCACAGCATCATCGAGCGTCATCATAAAGCGTGTCATATTAGGGTCTGTGATAGTGATAGGTTTGCCCTGTTCCATCTGTTCCACCCACAACGGAATCACCGAACCTCGGCTCGCCATCACATTGCCGTAACGAGTACAGCAGATAGTCGTTTGCGCATCCTCGCCCAATTCACGACCCTTTGCTATTGCCACCTTCTCCATCAACGCTTTTGATATACCCATGGCATTGATAGGGTACGCCGCTTTGTCGGTCGAGAGCACCACCACATTTTTCACCCCGTGTTCGATAGCCGAAAGGAGCACGTTGTTCGTACCGATTACGTTAGTCATCGTAGCCTCCATAGGGAAGAATTCGCACGAAGGCACCTGTTTCAAAGCCGCCGCCGCAAACACATAGTCCACCCCACGCATTGCCACGTCAACTGATGCTTTTTCGCGCACATTGCCGATATAAAATTTCACCTTAGGATTTTGAAGTGCGTGGCGCATATCATCCTGTTTTTTCTCATCGCGCGAAAAGATACGAATCTCCTTAATATCCGAATCCAAAAAACGACGCAACACAGCATTACCAAACGAACCAGTACCGCCAGTAATCAATAACACTTTGTCTTTAAAAATGCTCATAAATATATATTTGTTAAATTATTAATTCATTATAACTCACAACCTATTACTCCTCATGTCAATATACAATCCACGCAATATAATCTACAAAGATACAACAAATATATGGATTAACCAAATTTTTGAAATAAAAAAAGGCGCTACATAGCGCCTTTTTTATATTTCGCAACTTCGAAAGTTCGCAAGTTTGAAAATGAATAAAAACTATTTAAATACTTGACATTTCTTTTCAAAAATCTCTAAGTTGCTGATAAAATCATTAGTGTCCAAAAAATAAGAAGGATATGCCTGACGCAATTCATTCATCTTTTCCATCGAAACCATTAATGCAGCTTCATTATCCTTTAATCCACTTTCTACTCTAGTAAAATCCATTGATGCTTTATCGGAATTATCAGATTTATATAATTGAAAATGCACAAGCTTCTTTTCAAAGTTTATTATCAACACACAATACGAATTACTACTATCAACCTCTATTTTATCAACCGTAACACGCAAAGCTTTTAATTGATCTATAAATTTATGTTTATCAGCATATTCAAAATAATCCAAACAAAGATCTTTATCTGAATAAGAATTAAAGTCTGGATGTATTCTTTTATTTTCTTGTTTTGCAAATATAACACTAACCAACAAAAAGAACCTACGCCATTCACTATTATCATCTATTGCCGTCTTTAATGATGTCTTAGATATAAGACTTGCAGTCTCTACAGCCATAGCCCATGAGTGTTGCAATTTAGTTCTAATCTGCAATTCTATCTTCAATCCATCATATTCCTTATTGTCTGAGTGGTATTGATATACATAATGAATACTTCTATAACCACTATTTTTTGATATATCATTTATATAATCAAGTTTTTTTACTTGAGTAAAATTAGCAGGCACATAAGAAGATAATGCTTTATCAAATTTTTCAAGATACTCCATATTTGAAAAAACATACCTTATACCTCCAATATCATACAATCCACCAAGACCCATTCCTTCATTATAAAACAATTTATCCTCAATAGATGTCATTCGTTTTATACGTTGTGACGAAAACTCAAAAGGAATGCCTAATTCTGTTATATAACTACTTAAGTCTTCACTCAACTCACGAAGCACATATAAATGAGTCTGTCGCCACTCACTTATTATATCATAAGCCTCTTGTCGTTTGAAAGGATCCAATCCAATCAAATCATATCCCGCTCTATTTAATTCATTCCTTGAATATTTCATAATTATTATATCCTTATTTTGAATATGCAAAGGTACAAAGATATTTTCAAAAAACAAACAATTGCATCTTAAAAATGTTTAATGCAATTTGCATGCCCCATCTATACATTACGACTATTGACTATAGACTATAGACTATTAACTCTTGACCTGCGAGTAGCTAAAAAAACTATTACTAATATATAACCAATTTCGTATAAGATATAACTCAGTATTTCAAAAACAAACACTACTTTTACAGTAAAAATAAAATCCCCCCCCCATGCCAATATGACACAATTTCAAAATATAAACAAATACTTTAAATTACAAACATAACAAAATGAAAATGCGATCATTATACGCTACGCCAATTTGTCATAACAATTGTTAATGGCATATGGATTGAAGTATATTTATTAGTGCCTCGGCATCCGTTTTGCTTAAAATTCAGTTAATGAATATAACGGCAGTTTTCAACCTATCTTCCTGAGATAAAGATGGCGGAGCTTCATCTCCAAATAAAAGGGAAACAAACATGTAAAATAAAAAAACATTAATTATGGGAATAAAACCGGGACCAAAAAGAATTGCTATTTCTACAGGTAAACCAGATCGTCGTCAAAGAGACAATAAACAAACACCAGGAAATACTCCATCATTAAAACCTCACATTCATAAAAAAGGGGATTAAGTCAAAATATAAAATAATCCCTCCTATTGCAACAAGATTATGAATCTTTAATCATCGTTAATTGGCACTATAACGATGACTATATAAACAAAATACCAATACAACAATATTTTTATGTTATACACACGAAAAGAACTGTCATCAAAAGGATTTATAGATAGTCGCAATGCTATGCAACGATATCTACATAAATTTATCAACCACCGAAAAGAAATAAATAAACTGAAATGGCACGAAATGGATTTCTTTTATGAACATCTTCAAATACTTAGAAACACCAAAAATGAAAAAATCTTTGACATCTATTCTATTCCAGAGGCTAAAGATTATATACTATATAAGCTGATTTTAATATATATCAACAACAATAACTTAGATTTTAACAAAAAAGCTTTTGACTATGACTGTGAAATTAACAAAATAGAAAAAAATCGCCATAAAAAAATTTTTTTTCAACTACTAGGTAATTGGACTAAAGAATTAGAGAAAGGAAAAGGTCAATATCTGATGGTTATAAAAACATTATATAAAAGAAAACTTAAAGAGCTAACAGAACTAAAAGAACAAAAAAAAATAGACAACAAGACCTTTGTTTCTCGCCATATTTATATGCGTGCAACATTCTATCATGTGTATTATTTAGTGAGAAAATATTTTGATGGGATGAAATTTAAGGCAGAATCATGTACACTTTGTGGAATTGATATTTATGCTGATATTTACACCTATGCACACATATTAACAAGACATTATTATCCTAGTATGAATGATGGTATCGGTGGCTCTTTAAACGAAAACATATCAATACTTGATATTTGGAATTTACCATCTTCTATACTAGAATTAGTCAAACTATATGCAAAAGTAAAAACTATAACTACAAAAACAGAATACTTGCTATTTATCATCGAAAATAAAAAATATATTTTATGGATGCAATATGAAAAAATTGCACTACTTGAAAATAAAGAAGGTATGGAGATTCATTCATTTTATCTTTGTGATCAAAATCGTGATTTGGAAAAATTCAATGGCAAAACTACTATTAAAATTAATGAATCTTTATCAATAGTTGTATAATAACAAAAAAATCCCCCGTACCACACAATCATGTGATGCGGGGGATCTGTTATTGATTCAATTTTTATTTTTGATACTTACTAAAAATTTCTTCTAACTCCTCTCTTGTATATCTCTCCTCCTCAGGATACAACATCGATTCGTGTTGCAAAATCTCATCAATAGTCCATTTAAATTTTATCGGTTTTGCAGGAACTCCACTTACCACATAATACAAGTGATGTAAAAATAAACATTTTAAACAACTACTTACCTTTTGCCAACCTTAAAAGTTCATTATAAAAAGCAATTCTTTTATTTTGTAAATATGAAGATTCATATTGTTGAGCTTCTTCATAATTTCTTTTGCTCATTTTTAAATAATATTCTTTATCTGTTATAAAACGTTCCACTTGTCTTGTCATTCCCTCCACATCCTGATAATCAAACACACACTCAAGAGGTAACAACTCGGCGCTACCACCCACATTACTTGAGACGCATGGTAATGAAACTGCCATGGCCTCAATCACAACTCTCGGTAAACCTTCACTATGAGAAGGGAACAACAATAAGTCTGATGTTATCAACAAGTCTCTCAATTGATTTTTATCTAAAAAACCAATAAACCTAATATGTTTTTCTACACCTACACTTTTAGCATACTCTTTTAATGGTCCAGAATTATCTGTTTTACCTGCAAAATTTACCCTTACATTATAACCTTTTTGAACCAATAAACTAAGCACATCTATCACCTCATAATGTCCCTTTGCAATCCCACTGACATGGTTGGCTACATGACAAATTTCAAAAGTGCGCTCTTTACTCCATAAAGCTTTTCGCTCAACAGACATAAACTCTTTCTTTAAATCAACACTTGAATAATTTGTCACATATGCATCTGTTTTTTTTGAAGAATATGTTTTTTGAAGTGTTTCCTTAGTAACGTAAGAAATACAATCTGCATTAGCACATATTTTTTGCATAAAACGATGCAAAAATCGCCACATCAAACCTTTGAAAAAAGTCTCACCCTTTGACAGTTCATTCGGACTTGCAACAACCTCTAAAGCAAATACTTTGTTTCGAGCAATAACCTCTCGAGACAAAATAAACCCTATCATTGATGGAATTCTTATTATGAATGCATCATTATTCTTTACTATAGACTCTGCTATTTTTCGTATTTTGGGATATTTCTTTAATACCTGAACTGCCCCTCTTACAAAAGGTAATTCACAAACCTTTATTTTGTCATTCAACAAATATTTAATATTATCGGATAAAAAATCTACCTTCTCAACTCGCGCAAACAACAAGATATTATCATAAACATCCAAATATCTATTTACAATACTATAGGCAACATTATCTACATAATATTGTCCTTTGCATTTAAAAACATAATTATCTATAGAAACTACAACATTCATCCTTTTGCACTTTATAATTTAATTAAATTACCAAGTTTTTTATCATATTCATTAGGATCAAATTTTTCTAATCCTCCACCTGGGAAAAAAGTAAATTCACCAAAATAAAGTCTATCCTTTATTTCATAAAAATCTACACGAAGAAAAGGTATATCTTTAGAATAATATTCTGATAATTCTATCATCTTATCAAAATATCTTGGCTTTTGCCAAACAATTGAACTATGATGTTCCCTTCCAAATGATTGCTTAACCCAATTTCGGTCATAAACATCAACTAAAACACCACCTTCACCTTTTCTATTATGACACAAAAAAACATACTCAACTCTACCATTAAAACACATAAATTTGTAATCTTCAAGATCTAACATATCATCTGTTAACATGTACTCCTCTGCAATAATCCTAGGTTTTACATCTTTGTATGGCAATTCCCGACTTTTCCAAAAATAATTGTATGATAATGCCTTTTTCAACTTTTTCTTCGCTTGTTGTATATTAAAATTTCTTTTGTCCGAACAAATTATAATACTTCCACTATCATGTGTCGTTTTTAATACAAATTTATGAGGTAATTTTTCAAAATCTATTTCATCTACATTATCCCAAATACCCAACAATGAAAAACATTTTATTTTATCAGAAACTAAATTCCTTACTTCATATTTATCCACCATTTGAGTATAAATTGGCTTATAATTATAAAGTTTTAACCATTGTAATTTTTCATTAAATGTTTGAGGATTTTTCAAATCTAATTTACATCTCATACGCATATAATATAGTCCCCTTAAATATATTTCACTTGACCTAATAAAAGGAGAACAAAGTATCCATATACGAGACAACAATATCAATGGATTTTTTAAAATCTTAACTATTTTCTTCATAAACTATTTTATCTAATAGGGGAAGCCTTACTACATGGACCCTCAATTATAGAAGTATCCTTTCCTTTTTGTAAATCATTAATTAACTGCAATATATTTTTTGCAGCAACTTTCGGCGACCACTCGTTTAACATCGTATAGTAGGCTTTTTTTCCAAATTCACCTATCAACTCATTATTGTTCAACAATAGAACAACCTTTTCGTATAACGAATCTAAATTCTTTGATTTAAAAATCAATCCATTTTCTCCGTCTTTCAATAAAAATGGCACTGCGCCAATTTCATTCGAAGCCACTACAGCACAACCACTACTCATTGCTTCATTCAAAACAGCACCCCACCCTTCATTTCTATCTGATGTAAACAAAAATATATTATGGCCTCGCATCTCCTCAACCATCTGCTCATTAGGTACACTGCCCTTCATACAAACAACATCATCAACACCTAGTTTATTACACAGCTCGCTCATTTTATCATACAACTCACCTACACCAAACATATTCAATTCAAATTCATAACCTGCATCTTTCAATCGTTTTGCTAAATAGATTGCCATTTCTGGATGTTTCCACCACAAATATCTTGCACACCACAAAATTTTTATTTTCCGATTACTTTTTTTAGCTATAATTGCATCAATATCATACTCCTCTACATTAGTAAAATATGCCCACTTGTAGCATCTACCTTTATATGATTGCAAAAAATATTGATCATTAGCTGCATAAGCACTTGAACATAGTTTATATATCTGCTTATTATGAAATAGTGTGTGATAGTACCACATATTTTTTAATAACCGTGGAGACAAAATATTCAACAAACCTCGTTTCAACCATCTCTCACCTACCTCAAAAGAGAACTTGCCTAATTTCATTCGCTCAACTTGATAAGGCAAAGAGGAAGCGCCAAAGATAGCAACATCTGAATTTTGAGCTAAAGACATAGCCTGTTGTTGATTTTCAATAGACTCATATGCTTTTAAAAGATAAGATCTTTCGTATTCACGAAATCCACCTTTTTTTCTCCTTTCTGACAATTCATCAAGCACAACATAAACAAATTTTTCACCCGTCAATCGAAACATTTCATCTGCCCAATAAACTTGATGATGATGAATTCCATCAGTAAAAAAAACTATCATATTTAATACTTTATATTTTTATTCTATTAATATCCCAAGTTATACCTTCTTTAATAATTTTAGCTGGATTTCCAGCAAGAATAACATTAGAAGAATTACTTGATTTTGTTACAATAGAACCAGTTGCTACAATTGTATCTTGTCCAATAATAACCCCTTTCAAAATAGTTACTTTGTTTTCAAACCAACAATGATTTCCTATAATAATATCCTTTGAAGGATTTATTCTCTTTTCTGTTTCTAAATCTAAAATAGAATGACTATCCCCTGTTCTAAACACAACATCGGTAGAAAACAAACACTCCTCTCCAATCTCTATTTTAGTCCCCTCAATACATGCCAAATGTGTTCTACCTAAAATACTTGTCCTCGCCCCAATTAAAACTTCTCCATTAGAATCCTCTATCCATATTTCTGCATTAATCAAATTACATCTATCTCCTATTTTTACTGTATTATTATTTCCACTAATATAGATAGTTGTATTTTTTAACAAACTTAAACCACTCGGACTAATGATAATTTTATTACCTGTTCCTTTTACAATAATTTTTACTTTTCTCAAAAAATTACCATAATAGACTAAATTATTACCCCTTTGAATTTTAAAATTATTAAACCCTAAAAAAGAATATACCCAACATACCAATCGAGTAATAACTCCTTTTTTATTTCCTTTAAAATATTGGATTAATCTCTTTTTCATACAATTTATTTCATTAAATTCTTAATTCTCTCTCCCTGTTTTACATTATTTTTTTCATGCAAAACAAACTCTTTACCATCTTGTCCTTTATTCATCAATTCATCTATAGACAAACCTAAAACATATTTCATAACATCATGATATGCGTCGGTAGTTTCATCGTTGAATAGATAAACATAATCATTATACTCTTTAGGCATACCTGGCAATCGTGTAGTCAACAATGGCGCACCCGATACCATATACTCCATATTTTTAGATGGAAATGAGTATTTGGTAAATTCCTCATGAGTTGGTCGTGGATTAACTAATAGTGCAGCATCTAATTCTGCCTCTACCACTACATCGTTAGGCACAACTCCATAGAATTTTATTCTACTATCCATTTTTTCATACTCCCTAATGCTATCAACCATGTCACCCATGCCATATAAAGACAATCGCACATCATCATACTCTAATCGCATAAATGCCTCTATCATCATCTTTATTCCATATTTTTCATATAACCCACCAGCATATATCACTGTCTTTATATCGCCATCTTTCATCGCCTTATGTTCAGCTTGTTGCATATCAACATCGACCAACCCCTCCATAACA
>JAEIGA010006344.1_pt1 | contig 18006 bp, 19 predicted proteins | sample 9270691 | NCBI WGS metagenome assembly JAEIGA01 (sample SAMN17057246, study PRJNA624740) | gut metagenome | biome: biome; isolation source: fecal sample | host: Bos grunniens | place: China: Xizang | collected 2019
CAATAGAGATGTGACTGCGCAAAATGAAGTCTTGTCAGACTGTATTTATGAGTACACGAAGGAATCTGGCAAAATCCGTAAAGTTCCGGAATCAGTTCCACAGGTTGAGAAGAAGAGGGGGATGGAAAGATGAATAACAGCGATATGATTAAGGCAGTTCTGGTTCGGCCAGGGGAATCCGCAGAAACGATTGAGTTTGAGCATACGCTGGAAGAAATGCAGCGGCTCGTGGGAGGTGGCCTGATTCAGTGCATTTATCCATTTGAGGATGATGCTGCGCTGATTTGTAACGATGAGGGGAAACTCCTTGGGATGCCACTTAATCGAGCATTATATGATGAGCAAGGACGAATGTATGACATCATTGTAGGTGACTTTTTTATCTGCAGAGCGCCGTCAGACAGTGATACTTTTACCAGTCTGACAGAGGATCAGATAAAAAAGTATATGAAAGAGTTCCAGTATCCGGAACTCTTCAGGCGAACCTGGAATGGAATTGAAGCTGTACAGGTGAAACCCCACAGCAGAGATTATGAGAGATAGGGCAGGTTTTCTTGCCCTATCTTTGTCTTAGCAAGCAGACCCTTTCTACTCCTGGTGCGAAAGGGAAGACTCAGGGAGGACCCTGAAACCCCAGTTAAGATTATTAGTTATTAGTTGACTTAATCATAGAAAAAGGATATTATCAAAAAAGGTTAAAGTAAAAATTGTGATGAGGTAAGTTATGGATATTAAAAAAAGATTGCTAGAATGTATATATACGTATGAATCAAGACATATCGGCGTAGCTCTTGAAAAACTGGCATTTATTATGATACAGGATTATTTAAAGAAAGATGGAAAAGAGTGTATTAGACAAGGGCTTTTTTGTGATGGTCGTAGTTATGATTTTGCTTTGCCTAATGGTATTGATGATATCCAAGGTATAGTGGCTGTTGATGTAAAGGTTTTCCGACATAAGATTATTCATGAATCTTTTATTACAAATTCCATTGTACATGGCTTTATTGAAGGAACAAATTTTGATGTGTTTATGTACTTGTTTTTTAATGAAGTTTCATCGGATGTTAAACTTAAGGTAAAAGAAAAGCTTAGCTATTTTGAAAAAGAAATAGTAATATGGGATATTAATGACTTTGTGAGAATTTGTCAATCTAATGAAAAACTATTTGAAGAGTCGCTAAACGGGTTGAGTAATTTGTTTGTTAGAGAGGCAGTGTCCATTGGTGTTGAAAGAACGAAAAAAGAATCAAATATAAATCGAGATAATCATATTTCAAATCTTGGAAAGGCATATTCTAATGATAATGTAGTCTTATTTTTAGGAGCAGGTGCCTCAAAAGATGCAAAAATTGCTACATGGGATAAATTAATTTCAGAGTTATATTTAGCATTAATGGACAAAAAACTGAAAGAAAAAAATATCACATTGGATGATAAAGATAAAGAAATAATTCTAAAGGGACTAAAAAATCAAAATGGTTCATCACCACTTTTGCAAACAAGATTCTTAAGAAAAGGATTCCAATCTGATTTTGAAACTTTTGTAAAAGAAATATTATATAAGGAAGCTGTGGAATCATCAGAATTGTTAGAAGAACTCGGACAATTGTGTATTCCTAATCGGGGTAAATTAGGAATTAAGGCAATTGTGAATTATAATTTTGATGATTTAGTAGAGAAAGTTCTTACAAGATGTCGCATTAAATATCATTCCATCTATAGTGAGGGCGTGGTGGCTGATGCTGATGAATTAGGAATATATCATGTGCATGGGTTCTTACCAGAGAAAAAGGGCGAGTATGATAATCTTTCCAAATCATTATTAGTTTTTTCAGAAGAAGGATATCATAAACTTAGTTTGGACCCTTACAATTGGGCTAATATCTGTCAGTTGAATTTCTTAATGAATAATACTTGCCTATTTGTAGGTCTATCAATGACCGATCCAAACTTGAGAAGATTATTAGAAATTGCTGCTGCCAAAAGACAATCTGATAATGGAAAATGTAGACATTATGCGATAATGAGAAGACTGAAATTATCTGAAGTTGAAATTACCCCTTCAATTGACCGTTTCAAAATGGTTAATGATGTATTACAGGAGCATTTCTTTAGTGAACTAGATTTAAATATTATTTGGGTAGACGAATTTGATGAAATTCCCGAATTATTAAAAAAAATTAAAGGATAGTGATTAAATTAGGCTAAGATTAAAAGGCAGTATTAGTTACTGTCTTTTAATGTTTTTTTGAATGGAAAGCACTAAATATGGTATGTATTATGCGAAGAGTAAAAAAACAGATTTGGATAACAATCGATGAAGAAAAACATTTAAAACATTTTGCAAATGTGTCCTGTTTAACGGAGGCTGAATGTATCCGGATGTTATTACGAAACCGAGTACCCAAGGAAAAGCCAGATGCCGAATTTTACGAGGCTATGAATCAGATTACTGCGTTTTCGGATCAACTGCAGACGTTGGCAGTGATGTCGCGAGAAGCAGATCCTTTATATGTAGAACTCTTGCAAGCGGAAATTCAGCGTTGGCATCAGTTCCAGCTTGCCATTGAAGAGCGGTTCCTGGCTCCGGAGAAGGTACCATGGCTGTGACGAAGATATGGCCAGTGCGGGGACGGTTGGATCACTCCATCGACTATGCCATGAATCCGGAGAAGACCGATGCTGACCTTCGGCAGCCTGATTTGGACGGCCTAGAGGATGTGATGAACTATGCGGTGAACGAAGAAAAGACGGAGAAGAAGTTCTATGTTTCCGGTGTGAACTGCAATCCTGCCATCGCCCGGCAGCAGTTTCAAACGGTGAAGACGCAGTTTGGAAAAGAGGGCGGCATCATTGCGTACCACGGGTACCAGAGCTTTGCAGAAGGAGAAGTGACGCCGCAGGAGGCCCACGAGATTGGAGTGGAGCTGGCGAAGAAGGTTTGGGGGGAAGGGTTTCAGGTGGTTGTGGCCACTCATCTGAATACGAAGTGTCTGCATAATCATTTTGTGGTGAACTCCGTGTCTTACCTGGACGGGAAGCGGTGCAGACAGAAGCAATGGACGGATATTTCCAAAATCAATGATGAAATCTGCGGCAAATATCAGCTGGATGTGGTGGTTCGTCATGGCCGAGGGATTCCATACCAGCTGGCGAAGGCAGAGCGGGAGGGGGCACCGACCAGGCTGAACATTGCAAGAGATGCTGTCGAGGATGCTTTGTCGGTCAGCTGTAACCTGCGGGAACTGAAGTACCATCTGCAGGTCATGGGGTATATCTGCCAGTTTGACGAGAACCGGAAGTACTGGACCATCCGGCAGCAAGACTGGAAGCGTCCGATTCGCCTGATTCGTATGGGTGAGGAGTACAGCAATGACCAAATTCGCCAGCGGCTGCGGAGCAACCCGCCGGAGGTTCGAAGCGGGACGCTGCATCTTGACGAACGCAAGCATTATCGACGAAGCTATTCTTCTGGTCTCAGCAAAACATCCAGGCACCGCAAAATCTCCGGGCTCAGGGGTCTTTATTACCAATACTGTTATCTACTTGGCTATTTGCCGAAGCAGAGGCTGAAGCCTTACCAGGTGTCTCCGGCTCTGCGGGACGATTTATTAAAATTGAATGAACTTTCTATAGAAGTGAGGCTGCTTCAGGAACATCGGATTGATGACCTGCAGCAGCTTTTTGATTACCGGAAGGCTATGTATGAGAATGTATTTATGACAGAGGCAGAGATTCGAAAGCTTCGTAATCTGAAAATGAGAAGAGGAACGACAGCCACGCAAAAGACGGAATTGCAGTCTGAGATAGAGAAACTGAAAGAACAGCTGAAGGACAGCAGACGGCAAGTGGTAATCTGCGACCGGATTTCTTCGAGGAGTCAGAGGTTGAAGGAAAACCTACAGTCTATACGGGAAGAAGAAAAAACTAAAAATCAAAAGGAGTTGATAAAATGATGCATGGAGCAGATGCGGCAGAGCAGATGGTTCGCCTGTCGCTGGAAGGTATGGAAGTGGTGCTGCGTGTCAGCGGTACCGGAGCAAAGAACCTGGCAGTTCTTTTGGCAGCGGCTATCAGAGAGGAGAAACAGACTTTGGGAAGAACCAGTCTGACCAGCCTGATTAAGTCTGGCCGGGAACTTACCGTATTCAGTATTCCGGAGCAGGACCTGGATGTGTTCAAACGTGAGGCACGACGGTACGGTGTACTTTACAGTGACATCAAAGACCGGAGCAATTCTGATGAACCGGTTATTGATATTATTACTAGGGCAGAGGATGCACCTAAAATCAACCGGATTATTGAACGCTATCAACTTGCAACGGTGCGGGATAAATCATACCCAAACCAGTCAAGGACCAGAGAAGACCTTCGGTCCGAAAACAACTACAGGCAGCGCGATACGACCCGTATCAGAGAAGAAGCAGATAAAGCGAACAGATCATCCATTCGGGAGAAACTGAACGCAATGAGACAGCAGCGTACACGGGGAGGCATGGTTCTTCATGACAGGGAAAGATAAACGAACCGAAATGGTTCTTCTGACATTGGCCGGACTTTCAGCTGCAGTCTGGCTGGGACTGATTTTCGCACCGTATTTTGAAGATGGACTGATCTATTTTATAGCCGAAATAGCAAAAGGGAATATAGAACCACTGAGAGTTGAACTGTGTAACAACAGTCTGAAGTCAGTGGTTCTGTTTCTTTTTATATATGTTTTCGGGATGGCTCTGTATTTCAGCACCAGGAAGAATTACCGGCGGGGAGAGGAACATGGTTCTGCTCGATGGGGAAGTCCTGCAGAAATAAATAAGAAGTATCTGCAGAAGCCCAAGTCCGCAAACCTTTTGCTGACACAGAACGTAAAGCTTGGCTTAAACGGCAAAATCCATCTGCGAAACCTGAATGTACTGGTCATCGGCGGCAGCGGTGCGGGGAAGACCCGGTTTTACTGCAAGCCAAACATCATGCAGGCCAATACGTCCTTTGTGATACTGGACCCGAAAGGCGAGATTTTGCGGGACCTTGGCTATCTGCTGGAGGCAGAAGGATATGAAATCCGGGTGCTGGACCTGATAAATATGGATAGGAGTCACTGTTACAATCCTTTTGTTTATCTGCAGACCGATAACGATGTGCAGAGGCTGGTGACCAACCTGTTTAAGAGTACCACCCCAAAGGGCAGCCAGAGCAGTGATCCGTTCTGGGATACATCGGCGAGTATGCTTTTAATGGCACTTGTATTTTACCTGAAGTATGAAGCACCAGAGGAAGAACAGAACTTTACCATGGTGCTGGAACTGCTGCGTGCCGGTGATGTGAGTGAGGAAGACAGCGACAGGCCGAGTGATCTGGATAACCTGTTCTTCGATTTGGAGGAGAAAAAGCCAGGTCACATCGCCGTGAAGTATTACCGCGACTACCGCAGCGGCTCTGCCAAGACCCTGAAGTCCATTCAGATTACACTGGCATCCAGGCTGGAAAAGTTCAATCTGGATAGCCTGGCAGGGCTGACCATGACAGATGAGCTGGAGCTGCCGTCTCTTGGTGAGCGGAAGGTAGCACTCTTTGCATTGATACCGGACAATGACACCTCATTTAATTTCCTGGTAAGCATCCTGTACACCCAGCTATTTCAGCAGCTGTTCTATATTGCGGACCATAAGTATGGAGGCAGCCTTCCGGTACACTGTCATTTCGTCATGGACGAGTTTGCAAACGTGTCGCTACCTGATGACTTCGACAAAATCCTTTCTGTCATGCGTTCACGTGAAGTCTCAGTGTCTATTATCCTTCAGAACCTGGCACAGCTGAAGGCACTCTTTGAGAAACAGTGGGAATCCATCGTCGGGAACTGTGACAGTTTCCTTTATCTTGGAGGCAATGAACAGGGGACCCATAAGTATGTAAGTGAACTGCTTGGGAAAGCCACCATTGATACCAATACCTATGGTAAGACCAGTGGCCGGAGTGGCAGCTACTCCACGAACTATCAAAACAGTGGCCGTGAGCTTATGTCAGCAGATGAAGTACGTATGCTGGATAATCGGGATGCATTACTGTTTATCCGTGGCGAAAGACCAGTGCGGGACAGAAAGTACGATATTATGCGGCACCCGAATCTGAAAAAAAGTTTGGATGGCGGAATGTCAGCATATAGGCACGGTGAAGTAACACGTGCAGTTGGAACAATAAAAATTTCGGAGGTAGAAAGAAATGAAGAAAATGAATGAACCTGATTTTATGAAAAAACCTGGAAAGCAGAGATATCTGCTGTATGTAGTAGCAGTTGTAATTCTGGTATTGTGCTGGCCAGAGAATGCTTTCGCTGCGGGGGGAACGACAGACCCAATTGCAGTCGTAAATAACCTGTCCGATTTTATGTTTTCACTGGTGAAGGCAGTCGGCATGATTATGATTGGTCTTGGTATCGTGCAGGTTGGCCTGTCCCTGAAAGGCCACGATCCATCGCAGAGAGCCAATGGAATCTTGACGGTTGCTGGTGGGATTATTATTGCATTTGCAAAGGAGATAATGAATATGATTGCGGGGTAGTTATATAGATGATTATAAAACGTGTAGAAGTTTGTTTTAATTTGGCGAAAAATGCCGTAAAAAAATTACGGCTGAGACTTGCTCTTTTATCTTATTTTGAGTATACTAATATAAATATATTTGATTTAAGGTGGTAAATGCTATGCTGAAAAAGTTTGAAGTTAAAAATTACAAAAATTTTAATGAAAGTATATCAATTGATTTCAGTAAAGTTGGAGGATATCAATTTAGTTCAGATTGTATTACAAACCAGATGTTAGGGAAAATACTCATTTATGGGAAGAATGCAACGGGTAAAACAAATTTAGGCAATGCAATTACAGATATTAAAGAAACAATAATTCTCCCCGGATTTTTCAAACCTAATCTTTTAAATGCAGATTCAGATGAAGAGTATGCGGCGTTTCACTATTTCTTTTTAATTGATGGATTAGATGTAGAGTATAATTATCATAAAACAGAAAGCAATATTTTGTGTTATGAAGAATTGAAAGTTGACAACATCGTAGTTTTCGAAAATCATTTTGAATCAGAAGGAATACTGGTTAATGTGAATAGTGGTTTTATTGATGATATGACTAATATTGACAGGTATTTGGAAGCCTTAAATAGTTTTGACGATATTAACAAAGAAAGTAGGAACTTGCCTTTATTAAGATGGTTAGTAGCTCATAGTGCTCTTACTGAAGATGCGATTATATTAAAGCTTTATAATTTCATTCGCGGCATAAATTTTGTTCCATTATTAAGTGGCCCCAATTATACAAGCAGAAATTACTATGACAATTTCTTTAAGCTGTTGGAAGAGGAACAGAATTTAAAGGATTTGGAAGACTTCTTGAATGTAATGGGGGTAAAATGTAAATTAGCAATAGAAAAATTGCCTGATGGAGCTGTACAACTTTATTTTAAATATAAAAAGTTAGTACCTTTTTTGAGTACAGCATCAAGTGGAACCTTGTCATTGCTCAATATATATCGTAGATTTTTTGGACTAAAATATCCGTCTGTATTATTTATAGATGAATTCGATGCATTTTACCATTATGAAATGTCGGAAAAAATGATTAAATATTTAAAGAATAGATTTCCGAATTGTCAAGTAATTCTAACTACTCACAATACAAATCTTATGTCCAATAAAATAATGCGGCCTGATTGCCTGTTTATTTTGTCTACTTTTGGAACATTGACTTCATTTTGTGATGCTACACCAAGAGAATTGAGAGAAGGGCATAACTTAGAAAAATTATATATTAGTGGAGAATTTGCTAATTATGAATAACTATGATTTTATCCAGCAACGAGAGAGAAGTAAACATCTTTTGATTGTTGAGGGACATCATGAAAAGTACGAGTTACTGCCTTTAATTTTAGGATGTTTCCCTGAAATTAATATACACGAAGAAAATGTTATTCTCTTCGGAACAAATATCTATCAATTATACTTCGCTATTGTTGAAGAATACAATGCGAATTGGTATGAAGATGATGTTGATATTCCTTATGTTGTAAGCAAGATGAAGCATATAGAAAAAGCATGGAATAAAGATGACTTTATTGATATCTTTATGATATTCGACTATGAACGACAAGATCCTTTTTATTCTAGCGATATAATCAAAAAATTGCAGGAATATTTTGGGGATTCAACGGACGTAGGAAAGTTATATATAAATTATCCAATGGTGGAATCATATTGGGATACTTATGACTTACCTGATGATTCTTTCGTATGTAGAAAAGTGATGTTACCTTTGAAAAAAGGAGAGGAATATAAAAATAAAGTTAAGCATAGCTTGATTGCCAATGCATCCGAGTTTCCTCAGTTTCTCAATGATGTTTTAGCTAAAGAGTACGGAATAAATGATGAGACTATAAGGAAAGATTGTATTGAACAAATTTTAAAACTCCATTCTTCTGAGCATTTAAAGGACGATATTGAAAAAATATTGTTTGATAAGATGGAAAACACAAGACTGCAAACTGCCAAGTATTTCCTGGAAAACAAAATTATAAAAGTTGGATATACAGAAGAACAAAGTACATATTTTGAATTCATGAGAAGAATGTTAAGTGATATAATTTGCAAGAATATTAAAAAAGCAAATTATATTCAGGGAAATGAGTATGAAACAGTACCTGAAAAGTTAAAGTCAATATTTTATAATTTGGATTATGTTAAAATTATGGACAAGCAAAATACGTGTAGCCAAGATTCAGAGAACGGTTTTATTTGGGTACTTAATACCAGTGTTTTCTTCGTTCCAGATTATAAGTTTGATTTAATCGAAAAGTAAAATGGAAGTTAGGTAGTAAAGAAAATCGTCATCCCCGGATGGCGATTTTTTCTTTTGGGTGAAGATTTATCGTAGGAGGTGATTTTATGTCAGACAACTGGGTGGTGCAGAACCTGCAGAAGGCTCTGGCGACCTGGAATGAGAAACTGCAGGAGATATGGACGCTGCTGACGGTGTCACCGGAGGAATTCAAGGGCGGCAGAATATGGGCGGTGATACTGGACGTACACAGCGGGATTCAGGCTATTGGCCTGGCACTTCTGGTACTGTTCTTTCTCACCGGTGTCATGAAGACCTGTAGCAATCTGTCAGATTTGAAAAGGCCGGAACAGGCTCTGCAGCTTTTCATCCGTTTCATCCTGGCAAAAGGGGTGGTGACATACGGACTTGAACTGATGCTGGCAATCTTCAGCATCCTGCAGGGTGTGGTGGCGACTATCTTGCAGTCCTCCGGAATAGGAAGAACAGATCAGGCTATGCTTCCGCAAGAGATGATAACAGCTATTGAAGACTGTAGTTTTCTGGAATCCATACCGCTTTGGGCAGTGACACTGATCGGAAGTCTTCTGATCACGGTACTATCCTTTATTATGATTCTGACTGTCTACGGACGTTTTTTTAAGTTGTACCTGTACACTGCCATCGCGCCGGTGCCGCTGGCAGCTTTTGCAGGGGAGCCAACACAACAGGTTGGAATCAGCTTTATCAAATCATATACCGGAGTGTGCCTGGAAGGAGCCATCATCATGTTGGCGTGTGTTATCTTCTCCTATTTTGCATCATCGCCGCCGGTGGTGGATGCAACGGCCAGTGTGGTAACCATGGTCTGGTCCTACATCGTAGAACTGGTCTTTAACATGCTGGTACTGGTAGGCACCATCAAGATGGCGGATCACGTGGTCCGAGAAATGATGGGCCTGTAAGGAGTGAAAACAATGGAAATTAAAATGAATAAGGATATCCGTACCTATACGGAGAGTATGTTTTTCGGACTGTCACTGCGGCAGTTCTTTTTTTCTGCCCTGGGATGTCTGATGTCAGTGGCAATTTACTTTTTGCTGCGGGAGCAGCTGGGCACTGAGGCTGTATCCTGGGCCTGCATGCTGGGGGTCTTTCCCTTCGGCGTCATGGGCTTTGCAAAATATAACGGTATGGCAGCGGAGCAGATAATTTGGGCAGTTATCAAGTCGGTAGTTCTCACGCCGAAAAAGCTGCCGTACTGGGGCAGCAACCTTTATTATGACCTGATGGGAGGCAGGAAGAAATGCTGAAATCAATAAGAAATACTATGAAGAAAGATAGGGAACGAGTGAAAGTTCCCCGTTCAGTTCAAGACGCAGTGCCTGTAAGGGCAGCCTGGGAGGACGGAGTTTTTCAGGTTGCCAGGAACAAATACAGCAAATCCTGGCTGTTCTCAGACATAAACTATGATGTGCTATCTGATGAAGAACGAATTGAAACCATCAAATCATACGGTGCGTTACTCAACTCTTTCGACAGCAGTGCGACTACCAAGATAACCATAAATAATCGGAGATTCAGCCGTGGGGATTTTGAGGAGAAAATCCTGCTGCAGATGAAGGGAGACGAGCTGGATGCATACCGCCGGGAGTATAACGAGATGCTTTTGGCCAAAGCCGCGGGCAATAATTCCATCATCCAGGAAAAATATATCACCGTGTCGGTGCATAAGAATAGCATTGAGGAGGCCCGGACATTCTTCAAGCGAAGTGGAACAGAACTTACGGCAAGGCTTTCAAGGCTGGGCTGCAGGTGCCTGGAGCTGGACGGCCATGAACGGCTGAAAATCCTTCATGACTTTTATCGTGCTGGAGAAGAGGACCACTTTGAGTTTAACCTGAAGGATAGCAGGAAGAAAGGCCACAGCTTCAAGGACTATATCTGTCCGGATGGAATGGAACTGCACCATGACCATTTCAAAATCGGCAGTCGGTTTGGCAGGGTAATCTTCATCAAGGACGTAGGTGCCTATCTGAAGGACACGTTGGTGGCGGAGCTGACCGGGCTGAACCAGAATATGATGCTTTCCATAGACGTGCTGCCGGTGCCCATGGAGGAGGCCATCAAGGAAGCGGAAAACCGGCTCCTGGGGGTTGCAACCAACATCACCAACTGGCAGCGGAAGCAGAACGCCAATAACAACTTCGGTGCTATCGTGCCTTATGATATGGAGCAGCAGCTGAAGGAGAGTAAGGAATTCTTGGACGACCTGACTATGCGGGATCAGCAGATGATGCTGGCGGTCGCAACACTGGTTCACACTGCAGACGATAAGAAGCAACTGGATGCGGATACTGGCACTTTGCAAAATATCATCCAGGCACGGCACTGCCAGATGGGCGTGCTTCACTTTCAGCAGCTGGATGGTCTGAATACGGTTCTCCCTGCAGGACATCGAAAAATCGATGCACTCCGGACATTCACTACGGAATCTCTTTCTGCATTCATGCCGTTTCATGTCCAGGAAGTATCACACGAGCACGGCATCTATTACGGTCAGAATGCCATCAGCCAGAATATGATTGTGGCAGACCGGCGGCAGCTCTTAAACGGTAACTCCTTTATTCTGGGAGTCTCCGGCTCCGGTAAGTCTTTCATGGCAAAGAGTGAGTTGATTAACTTTGTCCTGGCGACTGATGCGGATGTAATCGTCATCGACCCAGACCGCGAGTATACCGACTTTGTAAAGGCATTTGGCGGTGAGGTTGTAGAAATATCGGCTACCAGTGAGAATCATATCAATGCCATGGACATTAACCGATATTATGGTGAAAAGGATCCGATTGCGGAGAAGTCTCAGTTTGTACAGTCACTATGTGAGCAGATTATAACCGGTAACCAGTTTAGCAGAGGGCAGAAGTCCATCATCGACCGCTGCGTAGAGCATATCTATCAGCCATATAGGATGCGTGGATATGAGGGAGAGCCACCGACACTGGATGATTTCAGAGAAGATCTTCTGAGGCAGCCGGAACAGGAGGCAAAAGACCTGGCACTGGAACTGGAGATTTTCACAAGAGGTTCTCTCAATACTTTCGCACAGCAGACAAACGTGAATACTACCAGTCGGTTTATCAGTTACGATATTCATGAACTGGGTAAGCAGCTCATGGGCGTGGGCATCCTGGTGGTCCTGGACAGCATCTTGAATAGAATTACACGGAATAGGCAGGAGGGGAAGCAGACCTTCATCTTCATCGATGAGTTTTATATCCTGTTCCAGCATGAGTATTCTGGACAGTTCCTTTCAACCTTGTGGAAACGTGTACGAAAGTACGGTGCTTACTGTACCGGCATCACGCAAAATCTGGAGGAAGTGCTTCGTTCACAGACTGCACGGCTTATGCTGTCTAATTCGGAGTTCATCATTATGATGAATCAGGCACCGACGGACAGGCAGGAACTGGCGAAGCTGCTGCACATTTCCGAAAGGCAGCTTTCGTACATCACCAATGTACCGGAAGGCCACGGGCTGCTGAAGGTAGGACATACTATGGTGCCTTTTGAGAATCACTTTCCGAAGAATACGGAACTTTACCGTCTCATGACTACCAAGCCGGGGGAAAGGAACACGTAAATGGACATTAAGGTAAGGGGTAAGTATGAAGATAAGCCGCTGAAGGTGAAAGACATCCGTCCTATGCTGAAAAATATTCGGATCAGAAGCAAGTCTGAACAAAAGGACGCCGAAGATGAAAACTGCCAAAATCCGCAGAATTATGCGGAGTATAAGACTTCCACCGCCAGTAAAAAAGTCGCTGAGAAGTCCATTTTGGCGGTCGCTTTTTCGGCAAAACGGCTGAAAATCAAGGAAAAACAGTATACTGCACCAACCTCTGAAGAATCGGGAAGCGCAACGGCTGCAGGACCGAAAGTAATGCAGTTTTCGGTGAAGAAACAGCAGGAAAAGAAGGCTGCAGAGACGGCTGCAGCAACCAGGAAGCATGCAGCACAGCAGACTGTAATGCGAACCCGAAGGCAGCAGCGCAGACGAAAACGTAACTATCAGATTAAACGAATCAAGAATCAAATACGAAATCAAACCATAGTCAGCAGCAGTGTCGTGCTTCTGGCTATGGTTCTTTTCGTGTTCACACTTTCCATGTTCTTCTTTCTTGCCGATGATGGCGAAGGAAACCTGGAGGCAGGTCAGCCGGCCCTGATGGTTTCCATCGCAAAGTCTCAGATAGGAACTGAAGGTGGAGAAAAATACTGGCGATGGTACGGGTTTACGGAGCCGGTGGACTGGTGTGCATGTTTTGTATCCTGGTGTGCCAATGAAGCTGGATTGATTGAAGCGGATGCTGTACCTATGTTTGCTGAATGCAATGAAGGAATTCGGTGGTTTCAGGAAGAAGGAAGGTGGATTGAAGTAAGTGAAAACCCTGGATTCAAACCATCGCCAGGAATGATTGTATTCTTTGACTGGGAGCAGGATGGTAATGCGGATCATGTAGGAATCGTGGAAACTTGCAAAAGAGGAATGGTTTATACCATCGAAGGGAACAGCGGTGACATGTGCCGAAGCATGTACTATCTTCTCGGCAGCAGTGAAATTATGGGATATGGGAATATATAAAAGTACAAAAAAATTTTTTGAATTTGTTTGATTAATGTCACAAATACTCGAGGACGATTGATTTTACAAGAAAATAGAAATAATGCTTCACGAATAATTGTGTTGCTAGATGTCGTTAATTCGAGCTAGATATTACTACTTTTATATAATGAAGAAAGGAGGAAACTAGAAATATTTAAATTCTTTTCAGGAAAATAAAGGAGGTAAAAAATGAAAAAACGAATTATGTCAAGCCTTATAGTGGCTGTTCTCATTTTATCTATGATTTTAGGAACAACTTCAGCCTATGCGGAATCTGCTACTACTAAGACAATTAATAACTTGAATGTTACTGTAACTGGTGAAGATTCTTTTATACTTGATGGTGTAGAGTATACTGCAGTACGAATGGTCGTCGAGGGAGCTACGGAGGCAGTTCTGATTGATGAATTTGGTACAATAACTGAACATATTCGTCTCGATTTCGAAGAAGGCGTTGTTACAGATATCAAGCGTAATCAAATTCAAAATTTAGTGGCAGCACCAAATATGTCAATCTATTCACTCAATGAGAGATGGAATGATGATGGTTCTCCGGATGATGAAGGATTTATGTATTTGTATGACTATGTATGGGAGGTAGGCACCGTAGCCAATGCTGCATCATTAGTGTTATCTTTATATGGTATTGGAGTTCCAATGCCAGATGGATGGGATTTGATAGATGAGGCATTATCTTTGTATGCAACTTCTATATATGCATGGGTATCTGTATGGAGAAAAACAGATACTGAATGGCAATATATCCGAAATAAGTCGGATCTTTATATGGATGAGAACTGCGTAAATTATTTGGCTGGAACCTTTAAAACGTTGCAGAAGAGACCGATTGACTATTAAAGTTGTGTATGATTTAATGGATACAGAGGTAATTCTCTGTATCCTTTTTTGAAAGACCGGGTTGAAATAACAATGAATAAAATACTGAAAGATGCAATTATCGATGATTTTAAAATTGTAACAAATGAATATCTTCTTCTGTTTATAGCAGCTATGGTAGGGAGTTTTTTCATTCCATTCACTATGTTATGGATTCCAATACTAGGTATAGTCTATATGTTGGTAGTATTTTCATTTTTATTTATCGGAATGAATAAACTGCTATATCTAAGTGTGTTCGATACTACATCACAACATTTTTCAGGATATTTCGAAAATATCCATGTGTCATTACTGAGTAAATCCATTGTTGCTGCTTTTGGTGTGGCTGAGGTATTGCTTATTCCTATTGGGACGGTGCTGCTACTGATTTCTTTAGATGCCATAGAATGGTATGAAATTTTGGATACATATACGACTGTTTGTAACACGAGTAGTCTAACCTTTTGGATGCTTGTTGCAGAACTTTTTAATTTACTTTTAAACTGTTTTTTCCTTGGAATATCGTTTATGTTCGTAAATGTTTGTATTGCAAGAATATGTGGAGCAAATATAGTTGATGCATTTCGTGAGTTGATACAGATTGTTACATATTTGATTTGCGGTGGATGTGTTATACTGATGAGTGTTTGGTGGATTATGCTTGACATGAGAAACAGCATAGAAATTTGTTTTTCTTCAATCATTATTAAAATAGTTCTTTCAGCCATAATGCTGTTCGTTTCTAAAAGACAAGTAATGAAAGCGTATGAGAAAATGTAATGTAGTGTACTTAGAAAGACAATATGAAAACGGGTATTTGCACAAGTTGGTGGGAACCATTCTCGAGATGGTGGGCTGCAATTGAAGTGTACCCTGTTCTCTGGAAAGATTCTGTGGGTATGTCCTTCTTCCAGGAATAAGACAGAGGTGTTATTCCTAATAACTGGACTCCTCCACAAAAATCATATGATAGTATTAAAGTTATGCCATCTCTCGGACTATCCGAGAGATGTGAGACTGTGAAAAAGTCTGTAAATTACCTTTTAAATCAAGAGAAATATCTCAGGGTCTTTCTGACCGATGCACAAATTCCACTGGACAACAACCTGGCCGAACAGGCAATCAGGCTATTTTGTGTTGGAAAGAAAAATTGGAAACTGATTGATACCGTTCACGGAGCTCAGGCCAGTGCGATACTGTACAGTATTGTAGAAACTGCTAAGGCAAATGATCTGAACATCTACCAGTATTTCAGACACCTGCTGACAGTGATACCGCAGCATATGGAAGATACTACTCTGGATTTTCTGGAAGATTTACTGCCATGGTCAAAGAAACTTCCGGAATGCTGCCATAAGAAAAAGAAAACTGAATCCAATTAAAACATGCCGTCAGAACTGACGGCATTACTTTTTTCAAGGAACGGATTATTTACCGTTTATATCAAAGTTGTGTTAACGTACACTTTAACATTGGTTGATTTTAGTGGGAGATAGCATTAGATAAACTACTAAATGTATGCATAAAAAATAATGCATACACTTTCTTTATTCTTGATGAAGTTTTGGTTAAACTAATGTTATGAAAAATACAGAAGAAGTAATTATTTTTAACCAAGCCTTAGGAAGAAGAATAGAGTCCCTTAGAAAATCCCGTGGTATGAGTAGGGAAAAATTTGCTGAAGCAGCACAATTGGCATCAGCATTTATTTATCGTGTCGAAAATGGAATTAATGGTATAAGTTTTTACAATGCCATTCAGATTGCAAATGCACTTAATGTGCCTCTTTCTTATTTAATAAGTGAAGACTTACTTTCAGATAATGAGGCGTTGTATGAGAGCTTTTTAATTACAACAGAATTATCTCCTGAAAAACAAAATATGGTGTCAAAGATAATTCAGGTAATCGCAGAAGAAACTTAGTATAATTAAAGGAGAACAAAATGTTCTCTTTTTTTGTCACAAAATAGAATTTAATATTGATTATGAATATGGTTAAATAGTTTACTTCTTGATTGTAACAAATTTTTGCTATAGAATAATATTTGGGAACGGTTGTTACTAAAAGAAGGAATATGGTACTTTATGAAAAAATTATCTTTTGAAGAGATTTACGCAGTCCATAAAAAAATAATTTACCTTGAAACTAGTCGTAAATTAAATCGTAAGGAACTTATTGAGGAATCAATGCAAGAAACGCTTGTTAAAATTCATTTACAGTATGAAAAAATATCCAAGATGGAGCCCGCAGCACAAGCTGTATATATAGGGAAGGTTGCCCGAGGTACCGCAATAAACATCTTTTATAAAGAAATTGAACGGCAAAATAAAATTGTATATATAGAAGACTATAAAGACGATTGCCCTGAGTTTTTAAAAGAAAGTGCGTTTATTATGGCCGATGCAGTTTTTGAGTCGGATATGAAAGAAATACTGGATGAATTGCCAGAACCTGATCGAGAAATAATACACTTGGTATATTTCGATGAAATGGAATATGTTGAGATAGCAGAGATTTTGCATATTTCACAGGAGGCGGCACGTCAAAGACTATCACGTGCAAAAAAGAAATTGAAATCTATCATTGAAAAATATCAAGTGACTTTAGAGGATGTAAAATGAACGAGAAAAATTTTCAGCAGCAAAATGCTTTTGAAAAACTTCTTACAGAAAAAGAAGAAGCTAATATGCGTTATATTTCAGAATGCATACATGAGGAATATTATTCCACTGCAGTTGAAGATATTGAGATCCCAGCTGACATTGATGAGAATTTGATTGCATTTTGTAGGGAAAAAGATAAAGAAGAAAAGAATAGAAAACATAGGCAGAAAAACGTGTATATCGCTATGAGGCGGTGTGCAATAGCGTTAATTTGTTTTGGACTTATTGGCGGGTTTTCAATTTCCTCTGTGGATGCTTGGAAATTACGTTTTCTGGATTTGTTTGTTATTGAAGAAGATGATCATATTTCAATTAAACCAACAGATATAGAAGAATTTGAAAAGTGGGATAATTATTATTGTTTGAGTCTTATACCAGATGGATACGAAGTATCTTATTGTGAAGAGCGAGGAACTAATCGACAGATATATTATTCAAATAATAGTGGTTTGATTGCAGTATTTCAATATGATGCCGGTGCAAGTGCCAATATAGACAATGAAACCGTGCAGTACGAAAAACTAACTGTACGAAATTTGGATGCGTATTATTTTGAGGACCATGTCAATCTAAGTCGGACTTTGGTATGGTTAGAAGGTGAATATTTGTTACGAGTATATTGCGAAGGCGACGAAAGTATTAAGAAAGACGATATATTATCCATGGCGGAAAATATTTTGTTTGTGAAATAAATTTGTGTCACAAAACCTCCCTTCAAAATGATTTTTATATAAAATCATTTTGAAGGGAGGTTTTTTTGATGAAATTTAAAAAAATGTCAGTTTTATTAATTGTCATTGTGCTGATTGTTTCGGCATCTAGCACAGCTTTGGCAAAAGCAGTTATACCTGAAGACGTTATATCACCACAGTATACTGCTACCGCATCAATTATAACATCTTTTGTTATTGATTCAAATGGGAATTCCACAAGCTTAATCGATTTGCAGACTAAAGCGAGCCATTCCTCGGTAGACACAGTAAA
>JAEIGA010006345.1_pt1 | contig 18005 bp, 17 predicted proteins | sample 9270691 | NCBI WGS metagenome assembly JAEIGA01 (sample SAMN17057246, study PRJNA624740) | gut metagenome | biome: biome; isolation source: fecal sample | host: Bos grunniens | place: China: Xizang | collected 2019
CCTAAACACCCCCCCCCCAGACTGCCACATTCCCACACTGTCACATCCCCGGAAAAAGTGTCTATATTACCTATTGACACAAACCCATACTTGTGATATAGTAAAGACACAGAGAGGAAAGGAGACAATGGTCATGAAGAACGTGGTAGCATATACAAGAGTGAGCACGGATGCGCAGGCGGGAGAGGACAGATTCGGTCTCGAGGCACAGAGGCGGCAGATCATCGAGTACTGTGAGAGGAACGATATGAACATCATCAAGTGGTATGAAGACGCGGGCGAGTCCGGCGCGAAGGAGAGGCCGGGCTTCGACGAGATCGTCTACGGGGAAGTCACGAACCCTCCCGTCGAGGCAGTCGTGGTCGCCAAGACCGATCGTGTGGCGCGTGACGTCAACGTGTACTTCTATTACAAGATGCTCCTGAAGAAGAAGGAGATGGAACTGATCTCCATCGCAGAGGACTTCGGTCAGCTGGGCGTGTTCGCACCAATGCTCGAGTCTTTCGTGATATGCGCGGCACAGATGGAGCGTGATAATATCACCAAGCGCATGTCCGGAGGCAGGCGCGTCAAGGCTGCTAAGGGCGGGTATGCCGGCGGGCGTGCTCCGATGGGATACAAGATCGTGGACGGCGCGTATGTCATCGAGGAACGCGAGGCGGAGCTCGTGAGACGCATCTTCGCTCTGAGGGAGGAGGGCGTGGTCATCCGCGGCATCGCGGACAGAGTGAACAGCGAGGGGTTCACCGGGAGGAACGGAGGTCCGGTAAGCTTTTCAACAGTGAAGAATGTATTGCAGAACGAGAAGACGTACCGCGGGCTCTACCACTACGGTAAGTCCGGCGAGTGGGTGCAGGGTGAGCACGAGCCCATCCTGAAGTAAAGAGAGAGTGCGCTCTGCTGAATGGAGCAGAGTAAGAGCCAATGATGTGATACCCTGTCAAGTGGGATAGGGCAGAAGCCAAGAGGGGCTTTGACTTGATAGTCAGAGCCCCTCTTTTGTTATGGAGAAGAGATATGCCAAGAGAATACGACAAATTCGATTTCGATAGGTATCATGCCAATCAGAAAATCGCAGAAAAGATAAAAAGGGCCTGCATGAACAGCGTGCTTGATATCGTGCCCTATCAGGATATGTTCGAGCACATACGCCAGATGGCGGACGATAGTAAGCATGAAGTGGTCAAGCATAATCTGAAGCTCGCGCAGGAGTGCAACGAGTGGCTGAAAGAGCGGTCGGAGCTGATGCTGCGGATCGCCGCGCCGGAGCAGGCAGGGCAGTTCTATGAGCAGTGGCGCAGGTGCATGCTGTTCGCTGCCACGTACGATTTCGACAGCTACCTGCAGTACGTGGAGCTGGACAGGGAAAAGAACAAGAAGTTCTATCTGCCCAGGCGGCATTACCTGCTGCCGGTCACGCAGGCGTACCAGGCCGTGGCCGACGGGAAGCTGGACCTGCTGACCATATCGATGCCCAAGCGCTGCGGTAAATCCCAGATGGGCATTAACTTCACACTGTGGCTGTCAGGCAGGAAGCCGAACAATGCCTCTCTGATGGAAGGGACCGGGGACAGTCTGGTGAAGAGCTTTTATAACGGGTGTCTCGAGTACCTCGTGCAGCCTTCGGATTACCTGTACTACGATATCTTCCCGCACGCCCCGCTGGTGCAGACCAACGCCGATGACAAGATCATCAACCTGGATCAGAGATCGAGGTTCCCCACGGTGATGTGTCGTTCCATAGATTCTCGGCAGGTGGGTCTATCTGAGGCCACTAATCTGTTATATTTAGACGACTGCGTGGAAGGCCACGAGGAAGCGCAGAACCGGCAGAGGCTCGAAGATAAGTGGGAGGTCATCTCCGGCGATATCATGGGCCGTGCTATCGAGGGCACGCCGATGGTCTTCTGCGGGACGAGGTACAGTCTGTATGATCCGATCGGGAAGGTGCAGGAGTATGCGAGAAGCCAGAACTGGCGCTGGCGGGCACTGGAGATCCCCGCGCTGGATCCGGAGACGGACGAATCGAACTTCGAGTACGTCAGGGACGGCGCGAAGGTCTTCACCACGGCCTATTTTAGGGCGCAGCGGGATCTGCTGAGCGCCGAGCAGTGGGAGGCGGAGTTCCAGCAGGAGCCGTTCGAAGCGAAGGGCCTGACGTTCGCAAAAGACGAGCTCAATTACTTCTACGAGCTCCCGGTGGACGTGGACCCGGACAGCATCATAGCGGTGGCAGACACTGCCGAGAAGGGCTCCGACAGCACGGCCATGCCCATCGCGTACATCTACGGCGAGGACGTCTACATCCCGGACGTGGTCTTTGATAACTCGCCGCCGGCCGTTACCCAGCCCCAGTGCGCGCGTAAGATCATCGAGCACCATGTGCAGAACGTCACGTTCGAGTCGAACAACGCCGGAAGCTACTACGGCAAGGACGTGGTCGAGCTGTGCCGCGCGGAAGGGTACCGCGTTGGCGCGAGGTATAAGCGGACGATCAGCAACAAGCAGACGCGCATCGAGATGTCATCGAGCAACGTGCTCAAGCACTTCTGGTTCCGGCACCCGAGCACCTACAAGCCGAACAGCCAGTACGCCGCGTTCATGCGCGAGCTGACCACGTACACGAGGACGGGCAAGGTGCAGCACGACGACGCACCGGACAGCGTGTCGCTGCTGGAGAACGAGACGCGGCGGATCACGACGCAGGGCGTGGAGATCGTGCGGAGGATGTTCTGATTGGGTGACGAATAAAGGGCGAAATGGGTAATAAATTACCTGATTCGGGGTGATATTATTACGCAAATCCGCTATAACCGTTGAAAAACTACAATTTTATGTAGAAAACCTATTGTCACCTTAGAAGATTTGTGGTATACAGAAGTAGAGTAGGAGGATTGGGCTTAGGAGATATCTATGAGCGAAGCTTCAAAAGAAAAACCGAATATCGCGCCGAAGCAGCGCTACGTCGGCCGCATCAAGATCGTGGTCGACGAGAAGGAGATCACCAGGGACAATCTTCTTGACGTGCTTCTGAAGGTTCTGCCTGTTCACTGGTTCAATGCGCAGCAGATCCAGTACCTGTACCGTTACTACCGCGGAGATCAGCCTATCTATCACCGCGTGAAGTCGGTCAGGCCTGAGATCAACAACATCATCGTGGAGAACCGGGCGAACGAGATCGTCTCGTTCAAGACAGGCTACCTGATGGGCGAGCCCGTGCAGTATGTGGCCAGAACAGACAGGAAGGACAAGGCCAAAGCGATCGGACGGCTCAATGAGCTCACTTTCGCCGAGGACAAGGCCGCTAAGGACAAGGTCCTTGCTGACTGGATGCATATTGCAGGGCAAGGGTACAGGATCGTCCTCCCGGACAGATCACCCGACGTCGACGAAGCCCCTTTCGAAATATTCGCCGGCGATCCAAGAGTCACCTTCGTGGTATACAGTTCGATGCTTGGCCAGCCGCCTCTCATGGGCGGATCTATGCGTCTTACGCGCGAAGGTAACTGGCTGATCTCGATCTACACACCGGCAAGGTACTTCGAGGTCCTGGATGACGTGATCGTCAAGGACGAGCCGCATATGCTCGGGATGATCCCGATCATAGAGTATCCTGCCAACGAGGCACGTCTCGGTGCATTCGAGATCGTCCTGCCGCTGCTGGACGCCATCAACAACGTGGACAGCAACCGGCTCGACGACATCGAGCAGATCGTGCAGGCCCTGCTTCTCTTCCACAACGTCGATATCGACAGTGAGGATTATAAGAAGCTGAGGGAGGAAGGCGCGATCAAGTACCGCGATGCGGACCCGACGATGCCTGCGGAGATCAAGTACATCGTCGCGATGCTGAGCCAGTCGGAGACGCAGACGCTGGCAGATCATCTGTACGAGACCGTACTGACGATCTGCGGCATGCCGAACCGCAACGGCGGCACGTCGACGTCCGATACCGGCGCTGCCGTGATCATGCGCGACGGGTGGTCCGCTGCGGAAGCCCGGGCGCGTGATACCGAGCTCATGTTCAAGCAGTCCGAGAAGGAATTCCTGAAGCTCCTTCTTCGGATCTGCCGGAACAGCACGGCCGAGGATCTCGGTCTGTCCCTTGCGGACATCGAGGTCCGGTTCACGAGACGCAACTACGAGAACATCCAGCAGAAGGCTCAGGTGCTGACGACGATGCTGGATAACGATAAGATCGCACCGCTGCTGGCATTCACGCACAGCGGCATGTTCTCCGATCCGCAGGTAGCGTATCAGCTGAGCGTGGATTATCAGAAGGAGCAGCAGAAGAATGGAGAAGCAGGAAACGCTGGAAAGAGCCCTGCAGAGGATGATCCCGCAGATGGCGAGGATCCTTCTGAAGGGACACAACGCGGAAGTGAAACTCCGTAAGGAGGATGTGATCGTACTGGACACATCCAAGCGCATAGCAAAGTCTGTCAGGATTGTACGATAGTCTTCATACTAATCTCCTTTCAATAATACAAGCATGGGGCCCCTCGAACGGGTAGGGGCCAACGACCAAATGGGGTCAAGGTGAAATCACCTTGGCCCTTTTTATATCGCCAGAGAAGGCACTAAAACGCAAACGGGCAGAGAAGCCCAAACAAATCGCAAGATATCGGTCAGAGAAGACCATAAAACGCAGGAGGCAAAATGGCAAAGATCGACACGTCCCAGATCGAGGGATACGCGGGTATGACCCCAGAAGAGAAGTTAGCGGCACTTGAGAGCTTCGAGATCGCAGATCCGGATTACACCGGCTACGTGAAGAAGGAGCAGTTCGACAAAGCGGCCAAGGACGCCGCGGACTGGAAGAAAAAGTATAACTCGAAACTGAGCGAGGATGATCAGGTTGCGCAGGCGCAGAAGGACCTGATGGAGCAGATGGAGACGGAGCTCAATGCGCTTCGGTATGAGAAGAAGGTATCCGATTACACAGCGAAGTTCGCTGCTGCCGGATACGATGCAGAGCTTGCGAAGTCCACTGCGGCAGCACTCGCAGATGGAGACATGGAGAAGGTCTTTGCGAATCAGGCCAAATTCCAGAAGGCCTATGAGAAGAGCCTCAGGGCGGAGCTGATGAAGGAAACGCCCAAGCCGGACGGCGCAGGCGGTTCTGAGGATTTTGACAAGATCAAGACCAAGGAGGATTTCCTGAAGCTCACGACCGAACAGCAGATCGCCTATACGGCGGAACACCCGAACTGGAAATCGGAACTCAAATAGGAGGTAAACAATGGCAACTTATCTGAATTACCCGTTTGACCCCGAACTGTTTCTGTACAGATGGGAAAACGAAAAAGACATGACCCTGACCCGCATCGTCGAGTCCGGCGCCGTTCAGCAGAACGCTACGCTGGCCGACCTGATCAGCAAAGGGTCTGACACATTCACTCTTCCGTTCTATGGTCTGATCGGCGGAACTCCGGTCAACTACGACGGAGCAACGAACATCACCTCGAGCTCTCCGCAGGGAAGCTCCCAGAACGGTATCGTCTACGGACGTGCTGCCGCATGGACGAAGAAAGACTTCGTGTTTGACTTCAACAGCGGAGCAGATCCGATGGCGCAGATCGTTCGTCAGGTCGCGAAGTACTGGAGAAAGCATGATCAGAGCGTCGTTCTGAGCATCCTGAACGCCGTCTTCGGCATCACCGGAACCAGCACTCAGGCATCCTGGAACAACCACACCACTGATATCGCTTCGCAGAGCACCACTGTCACTGCGGCCAACAAGATGGGCGCTACCACGATCGGTGAGGCTATCCAGAAGGCATGCGGCGATGCGGCTGACCAGTTCAGCATGGCCATCATGCACTCCAAGGTAGCTACCGGCATGGCAGGCCTGCAGCTGCTTGACTTCGCAAAGTACACCGACGAGAGAGGCATCGAGAGACCGCTGAGAATCGGATACGCGAACGGCCTGCTGGTCATCGTCGATGACGGCTGCCCGGTTACCGCTGCTACTCAGAGCGTAGCTGAGAAGTACACCACGTACGTTCTCGGTACCGGCGCGATCCAGACCGCGAATGCTCCGGTGGAGAATCCGGTAGAGGTCTCCAGAGATCCGGCCACCAACGGTGGACAGGACACTCTGTACACCAGAGTCAGAAAGACCTACCACCCGAACGGCTTCAGCTTCACTAAGCCGGCTTCGAACTACACCGCTTCCCCGACCGACGCACAGCTTGCAGCTACTGCGAACTGGAGTCTGGCGACCGGCGTAGATCCGAAGAGCATCGCTCTGTGCAAGATCGTAACTAACGGCTGATCGGAGGAGTAAATGTTTTACATCATCGATGGAAAGACATACCTGGAGGAAGGCGCGAAGCTGGTCCCGGTAGACGTAACAGTCACCGAAGAGCAGACATCGTACCTTCCCGCCGGGAAGGCGATCGACAGACCTGCCGTCGTAGGGCTTCCCCTTACGCTGGCGGAGGTCGCCGCAAAGGCGCCGGCAAGACCGGAGCCAAAGCCTGAACCGGAGAAGAAAGCACCGGCCAAGAGAAGACCGGCGAAGCGTGCACCTGCTAAGAAAACGTCTAAGTAAGGAAAGGAGGCAGACATGACGGAAGCCGAAAAAAGAGAAATGCTGACAACGATCACAGGCGAAACTGCGGACAACGTCTTGTCTGTCTACCTTGAGCTTGCAAGGGACGCTATCTTAGGGCGGCTATACCCATTCGGGTACGACAAGGACACCATTATCGAGGTCCCATCCCCCTACGAGGTGACCCAAGTCAATATAGCCGCCTATCTACTCAATAAACGCGGCGCAGAGGGCGAGAGTGCTCATAGCGAGAACGGCGTGAGCCGTACTTATGAGGATGGGGGAGTGCCGGCGTCCATGCTGCGTGGAGTAGTGCCGATCGCGAAAGTGCCAGGAGGGACGGTATGAAGCTGCAGAAACGCAATACGCGGGGGATCTGGTATCAGCTTTATGAGTCCGACACCACGGTGACGGTGCTTGATGAGTATGGCAACGAGCTGGAGACCGGAGAGCGCAGTGTGACGTATGCGGATCCCGTGTGCGTCCCCGCGAGCGTCTCGACGGCGACTGGCACGGTCCAGGCAGAGCTGTTCGGAGGATTCACGGATTACGACAAGGTCATCATCGTAGATGACATCTCGTGTCCGATCGATGAACATTCAGTCCTGTTCGTGGACACGCCGCCGGTATGGTTGGATGGCGTGCTTATCAGTAAGCATGACTACATCGTGAAACGCATCGCCAAGAGCCTGAACTTCATCGCTTACGCGGTCAGTAAAGTGACGGTGAAGTGATATGGAGATCAAGGTTACCTTAAGCGAGGCGGGGATCGATAAAGCGATCCGGGAGCTGGAACAGTACGAGAGGCAGGTAGAGGACCGCTGTCAGAGACTGGTCGACAGACTGGTGCAGATGGGGATCCCTATCGCAAGAGCTAATTTCTCTTCTGCGCAGTACGATGGCACAAACGACGTGACCGTCAGGTCCGAGACCGATGGAACGTACACGGCCATCGTTGCTGAGGGGAACGCAGTACTGTTCATCGAGTTTGGTACCGGCGTCTATTATGCCGAGGCTCACCCGGAAGCGGGTGTGCTCGGTATGGAACGCGGCACGTACGGACAGGGCAGAGGCTCCCGCCGGTCATGGCGCTACTACGGCGACCCCGGCACGAACGGCGAAGAGGTGAAGACCAACGACAAAGGTGTTCTCGTTCAGACCCACGGTAACCCGGCGAACAGAAGCCTGTATGACACCGGAAAGTATCTGGAATCCGTAGTCAGGCAGGCAGCGAGGGAGGTGTTCAAAGCATGATAGATCCAGTATTCGAGTCGAAGATCTTTACGGCTCTTGCGACAGCGCTTCGCGCGGATTTCGAAGGGATCTACGTGACCGGAGAATACGTTCCTGCACCGCCGAGGTTCCCCGCGGTGAGCATCGAGATGGCCGATGATTACACTTCGACTGATCATCTGTCGAGCTCTGACAAAGAGATCTACTCGACGGTGATGTTCGAAGTGACGGTGTACTCAAACCTTCAGACCGGACGCAAAAGACAGGCGAAACAGATCCTTTCCACGATCGATGAGCTCTTTTACACGATGAATTTTACTAGGCTGTCGGCCACGCCGGTGCCTAACCTCGCTGACAATACGATCTATCGCATCGTCGCAAGGTACCGCGCGGAAACTGATGGCGAACTGATATACAGGAGGTAAATTATGGCAACTTCTACCTATAACACTTTCCTGATGTACAACAGCGGAACTTCCAGCAGCCCAACCTGGACGAAGGTCTGCGACATCAAGGAATTCCCGGATCTGGGAGGAGAGCCCGAAACTCTTGAGACCACTACCATGACCAACGCGATGCAGACCTTCATCATGGGTCTTCAGAGCAATGAGGCTATGGAGTTCGTGGCGAACTACGATCCGACGACCTACAGCACTCTTGCCAATCTGGCAGGATCCACGAAGAAATACGCGGTATGGTTCGGTTCGGACGACAATATCAACGTGTCTGATGCTGTTGCATCCAGCGGCGGAGACCTTGGTAAGTTCAGCTTCGACGGACAGCTCTCTGTCAGAGTCAACGGCGCGAGCGTGAACGAGGTCGTAGAGATGACCGTTTCGATCATCCCGAACAGCACCATCACTTTCGCTTCTGGAAGCTGATAACTCGCTGGTAGATCACTCGATAATTAAAAAGTAGGGGGAGAAAATCATGGGAAAACACATCACTATTACCGACCCGGTAACAAAGAAGGAATACACACTGGAGTATTCCAGAAGAACAGCGCAGCTTATGGAAGCACAGGGATTCGTCGCAGATGATGCGGACCGCATGCCGCTCACTATGATCCCTCTGCTTATGCAGGGCGCCTTCCTGATGCATCACCGCAACCTGCCTATGGCAACGGTGGACGAGATTCTCTCAAGGGTCCCGGATAAGGAAGGGCTTCTGGAGGCTCTGATCGAGCTCTACGGAGACACGTATACTACGCTGACCGCTGAGCCCGAGGGGGATGCCTCAAAAAACTGCGCCTGGACGAAGAGCTGGTAGGCACTGTCTTTTCGTCCAAAGAAGATCGTAAGGGGGTGGGTCGGGAGACTGCACCCCTTTCGCGGTTATTTGAGGATGCTTTTCCATATCATCTACACTGCGGCATGAGCCCGGAGCAGTACTGGGACCAGGATGTTCAACTCGCACCGGCCTACCGGAAGAAGCACGATCTGGATTACGAAGAGAAGAACCGGTATGCGCATCTACAGGGTCTGTATATCTACGATGCCCTGTGCGCGGTATCTCCGGTCCTGCAGGCGTTCGCCAAGGCGGGCACCAAGCCTCTGCCTTATCCGGAAGATCCTTACAAGCTCTTCATAAAGGGCGAAGCTTCGGAAGATGCGCCGAGCGATGCAAAGACGGAACAGACGAAGAAGGCTATGCAGATGTTCCACGCTGCGGCCATGAGTTGGAACGAGAAGTTTAAGAAGGGAGAGACCGATGCCGGATCTCGAAGCCTTAAAACTGAAGATATCATCGGACAGCCAGCAGGCGTCGAAGGGGATTCGGGAGCTCTCAGCGGCACTGACGGAGCTGAAGACATCCGCTAAGGGGAGCACCTCAGGTCTTGCCACGACCGCAAAGAAGCTCTCTGAGCTCAACAGCGCTCTGAATGGCGTGTCCAGTGGAAATGCTACCAAGCTTAAGAACCTCGCAGAGGGGCTTAAGCATCTTTCTGATGTCGGAAAAATCGGCATCACTGCAACTACCATCAAGAACATCGCAGGCCTCTCAGAAGCCGTCAAAGGCTTTGAGGGAGCGGATGTGGCGGGCTTTGCAGGCCAGATGAAAGAGGTCTCCGGGGCACTCAAGGATCTCTCCGCCGCGAGCACCACGTCGGTCAAGTCCGTCAACCAGCTTGCCGGAAAGACCAAGTATGCCGCAGCCAATATGCGTGACCTGAAGTCTTCGACGGGGATCGCGTCGATGGGTCTCGGGATGCTGAAGTCCGGTCTCGGTAAGACGATCCTGTACTTCGGAGGTCTGTACGGCATCTCGAGAAAAGTGTGGCAGTTGTTCTCGGAAGGATTCCGGAACGTATCGAGCTACATCGAGAACGTCAACTTGTTCAACGTCGCTATGGGCGAAGGCGCTGTAGCGGCAGGCGAGTTCGCTGAGAAGGTCCAGCTCGCTATGGGCATCGATGCCGGCGAGTGGATGAGGAACCAGGGTGTGTTCCAGTCTTTGGTAACAGGCTTTGGTGTATCAGCGGACGCGGCATCCAAGATGTCTAAGAACCTCACCCAGCTCGGATACGATCTGGCATCATTCTATAACTTATCTACATCAGACGCGCTGCAGAAGATTCAGTCCGGTATCTCAGGCGAGCTTGAGCCTTTGAGAAGGCTCGGTTTCGACCTCTCATATGCCAGACTGCAGCAGATCGCATATAACAACGGCATCAACCAGTCTGTACAGGAGATGAGTCAGGCAGAGAAGTCTCAGCTCCGGTACATCGCGATCATGACGCAGGTCACCCACGCACAGGGTGATATGGCCCGTACGATCTACATGCCAGCCAACGCCATGAGAGTGCTGCGGCAGCAGGTCGCACTGCTTTCAAGGGCGTTCGGTGCGATGCTGATCCCTGCCATGCAGAGAATACTGCCGGTAGCGGTCACGGTCGTACAGGGCCTCGTTAAGGTCTTCAGCGCCATCGCAAGGCTGTTCGGCTATAAGCCTCCGAAGCTCGACGTGAAGAATTACGCGGCGGCTGCCGGGGCTGCGGGCAAGGCAGCAGAGTCTACCAGTAACCTTGGCAAGGCGGCCAAGGGAGCCGGAAAGAAGGTCAGAGGTCTTTCCAAGGCACTGAAGAAGTACTCCAGGCAGCTGCTTGGTTTCGATAAGATCAACAACCTTACCACCAATAAGAAGACCAAGTCTCCAAAAGGCGGAGGCGGCGGCGGAGGCGGTGTCGGTGGCGGCGGTATCGGAGGCGGAGGCGGAGGCGGCTTCGACCTCGACCTGCCGGAGTACGATTTCCTCCGAGGCATCACGGATGCCTTCGGAAAGAAACACCCGAAGATCAAAGCCTTCTTTGACTGGCTCGCCAAGCATATCCGTGATGTTGGTCAGATCCTGACCAGTGTCCTCGGAGCGGCCCTGCTGACGAAGGTCATCAAGAAGATCGCAAAGGCATTCGGCAAAACCTTAGGGAAGAAGAGCCTCTTCGGCATATTCCTTGTGGCGGCCGGTGCTATAGAAGCCTTCCGGACGCAGCTCAACATCCTCAAAGAGGGCCTGACGAAGGGTAACCTGATCAAGCTCCTCGGAAGTCTCGGCACAGCGGTAGCCGGTCTGTTCCTCGCCTTCGGCAAGACCGGAGGAGGGATCGGGCTCGTCGTGTCCGGCATCGTACTCTTCGCCAACGGCATCGTGGATGCCTATAAGAAAGGATTCAACAAGAAGAATCTCGTAGCCATAGGCGCGGGCCTTACGGCGTTCTCGGCAGGGCTGTTCCTGCTGAAGTCAGCAAAAGCCGGTCTTGCAGGGCTTGCCATTGGAGCTGCAGTCGTAGCGGCGCTGATGATCTTCAAGCACCGGAAAGAGATCGCAGCCTTCTTCAAGAAGCTGTGGGCCGGTATCAAGTCGAAGGCTAAAGATATTTGGGCAAAAGCAAAGAAGATCGGCCTCGATCTGTTAAAAGGCTACATATATTATCTGACGCATCCGTTCAAGTTCATCAAGGCTGCGATCAAGATCCTGCTGAAGGCGGTTATCAGCACCATTAAGAAGATCTTCGGTATCCACTCGCCTGCTGCTGAGATGAAACCTCTCGGAGTGGCGATGCTCGAGGGCATTGTGACCGGTCTGACCGATGGGGCGGAGAAGCTGTTCAAGAAGGCAGCAGAGGCGCTCGGAAATGCGGTATCGGATGCCTTTGGAGCTGTTACGGATCTAGGAAAACTGTTTGGAGACGGCGCGAAGAATTTGGTGCTTGATCTGTCGGCAAAGTGGGACAACACAAAGGATCAGTTCGTCGAATTCGTAAGTGCGAAAGGCGCTACGATCAAGAAGACACTTACGTCCGCCTGGAACAATAACACCTCTAAGTCGCTGTTCGCGGCATTCAAAGGCTACGTCGGGGGCAAGGCAAAAAAGACACTGAGCGTTCTGAAGGGCAAGTGGAATGCGGCCGCTCTGAAGACATTCAACAAGATCAAGAGCATGCAGATGTGGCGCTGGCTCGGTGCCAAACTGAGGAACTGGAAACAGAAAGCGGTAAATGCGTTCAATAATCTGAAAGGGAATCATGTCGCTACGCTCACGCTCAAATTTAAGAATCTGTTGACCGGAGCCTGGAACGCCATTGCGCGAAAGGTCAATAATGCGAGGCGTAACCCCGTTGTAAAGGCGATTACGGGGCCGTCTAATTGGCCGGTATTCGAACAAGGTGGATTCCCGGCGCAGGGCCAAATGTTCATAGCCCGTGAAGCCGGCCCTGAGATGGTAGGTACCATGGGTTCACGAACCGCGGTCGCGAATAACGATCAGATCATTGCCGGTATCGCACGAGGCGTCGCAGCCGCGAACGCTACGTCGAACGCACTGCTGAGAGAGATCGCAGCGGCAGTCGGCTCAAGTGGCAGTCAGACAGTGGTGCTGCAGATCGACAGCACGAGACTCGGCGAGGCGAGCATCCGATCGATCAACAAAGTCCAGAGGCAGCAGGGACGCACGCTGCTGGAGGTGTAAGGCATGAATATCACTAGATCCGGAGATAGATATCTCACTATAGGTGCCGCTGTAGAAGCCATACCGGCGGGCACGACAAACCCGGAAGTGTCGCATGGCGCGTTCCTGATCGGTCAGTTCAATGATCTTGAGGACGTGCAGGACCCGAACAGCGGTGCCATATCGTTCAGCATGAGTAACGTCACCTGGAAGGTCAGAGTCCATCCTGCCGAGCTCAAGATAGGTCTGCAGGATGTAGACTACGATTCCGGACGAACCTCGGACGGGTGGATGAAACGGAACAAGAAGGCCATCAAGAGGACGATCTCAGCGGAGCTTCCGCCTATGACGAAGGACGAGCTCTCCCTCGTCCTCAAGGCGATCGATCCGGTAGATTCGGGAAACCTCGTACCGATGTTCCCGGTCAAATACCTCGATCCATGGGAGGGAGGCTACCGTACCAGGGCCTTTTACTCAGGTGATAGGGTAGCACCGATGTATAACGGCGTGATGAATCTTTGGGAGAATCTCCCGCTGGAATTCGTAGAAATGTAAGGAGGCAAGATGTACAGCGTATCTTCGGGCTTCAGAACTGAATCTAGGTCGATCATCTCAAATGCGCAGTGCACGCTGACCGTAGACGGAACAGAGATCGGGGGCATCACGGATGTGACGATCATGGGATCTCTAGGCGATTCGGGAGCGCTGACAGTCGGCGCGTTCGTGTCGAAGTCTCTGTCCTTCACATGCCTTTCATCCAGTCTGCCCTCCCTCTCCATGACCGATGTGATCGAAGTTAGCCTCGGCTACGTCGTGAACGGGGAGAAGCAGGTGATACCGATGGGGCAGTTTTATACAGCGCCGAAGTACATCAGTCACAAGAACCTTCTGAGCGTGGTCCAGGCCTACGATCAGGCATGGACGCTGTCAGACACCTACACCTCAGGTCTTAGCTACCCCACCTCGGCTCTTGCGGTAATGACAGAGATCGCCGCGGGCGCGGGTATTACGGTCAAACAGAACTCTGCCTACAGCAGGCTGTCGCAGGTGACTGTTCACGAAGCCCTCAAAGGTCAGTACAGAGGCGTTATCGCAGGCGTTGCCATGCTGATCGGATGTAATGCGATGTTCGACAGGGAAGGCCTCTTGGAATTCATGCCGGTCAACATCAGCGAGACCCCGGTGGATTCATATACCGCGGCCCATTATAGAAACGACACGTATATCCTGACGTCTGATGAGCCGATCGTGTTCGGACAAGTGACCTGTACTTACACGCACGAGGAAGAGCAGGATGAGGAGTCTGAGATCACAGAAGAGAGCTGGACGTATTCGGCAGTGGCAGGCTCCAGAGGGCTCTCCATCGAATCGCAGAACATCAGGTCCCAGGCGGAAGTAAATAGACTCGGAGCCTACATCGTGGGAAGCGCCGGCGTGAGTTACTATGGATACTCCCTCACTCTTTTCGGTCAGCCTCAGCTTGACCTCGGAGATCGGATCACCGTACTGGACCCGGACGGAGAAGAGTATGAGTTCCTCATAGCATCTATGACGCACAACTACACCGGTGCTATGACAACGGCCATCACGGCAGTCATCCCGGAAGACGACGCGCTGGAGATCTCAGGGGACAATCCCACCGGCAGCCTCACCTATGCGGTATCTAACGCGCAGGCGGCGGCTGACAGCGCGGCCGTTGCCGCGAAGAACGCACATGCCGCGGCTGATGATGCGATGGGCGCTGCTCTGGCGGCCCACGCTGCAGCAGACGATGCGAGAGACGCAGCCGATGCGGCGCAAGGATCCGCTGACGAAGCCAAGGCCTCCGCTAAGAACGCAAATGATTACGCGGCGCGGGCACTTGGAAATCTTTCCACGGTGCAGTCTGTAGCAGAGACGCTTACGTGGATCGCGCAGCACGGCACCATGACATTAACTACCGATACCGAACTGGATCCAACTCACGTTTACTTCGTGGAAGACCCGGACGGTGACTACGAGATCAGCGGCAGAAGGTACGCTGTGGTACCGGATCCGGATGTGGCGGATCTGAGCTCGTACTACCAGCTGAGCATTGATGAGAGCTTGAACAATTATGTCGGGACGCATTTAGCGCTCACCGGCGAGGGTCTGTGGCTCATCCCGGACAGTACGGACGGGAACCGCGTCCTGATCAGTACGGGGTCTGCCGGACAAGCGGCGGACATGTCCGTAGACATTGCCGATAATGGCGAGCTGTCCCTTACGAATAATTCCAACATACCGGTGTCATTCGAACTGACCGAGAGCGGTGTGCTGAGCTACTCTACCGGTCCGTATGAGACTGCGGAGTTCACGATCAACTCAAACGGTGAGCTTGTTTTGGAGCGCGCTGACAGTCCTTACACGGCGGCTGGCACGTACATCCTCGACGGGGATGGTGTCATTGTCGGGGCATTTCTGAGTAATCTTGCGCAGATCGGACCGAGTAGTGCAGCGCACACAGAGATCGACTCGAACGGACAGAGGACTTACGGGGCAGACGGAAGCACCATCCTGTCACAGTTCACGCCTACTGGCTCACAGATCGGTAGGTTGGCAGATTGGCACGTCGAGCTGTCTCCGACAGAGCTCGCATTCACGCCTCCGACAGGAAGCGGGAGCGAGCTGGTCAAGATTCTGTCCGGAAGCAGCGGATATGCGCAACTGTTGTTCTCTTATGAGGATAGCGGATATTTATATGAGACGTATTTGTGCAACGGTGAAGTGTACATGCTTCGCTATAACCAGAGCAGCCAAGTAGATGCCTACAGTAGTCTTACTGTTGACGGTCTGGCTGTAAACGATGGTAACGGGGAAAGTGCATTCTATGGTGCAGGTAGCATCACCGCGGGCGGGCACCCAAGCGGTTTGCTTGCAGAGGAAGTGACAATAGCTAGTAGTTTATCGGTAGGACATGGCAATTACAAACTTACAAGCAAGAGCGTGGCGAAGACAGGATATACACCACTTGGAATTGTTGGTTTTCGTATGGGCGGCGCATACCAAAGTTTTGTCAATGTATACTCATCATACCTTTCGGGCACAACTGCCAATTTCTCCTTGCGTAATATGCATACGACAACGGACGCAAGTGTTGACCTATATGCCACGATACTTTATGCGAAAAGTTAGGAGGGACATAAACATTGAAGCTTATTTGACAATCATCCTCAGGATCGTTGAGGTAACCGCACCACTAGTCGTGGCGCTCGTATCCGTGTATCTGTCCAACCGGCTGATAGCGTACCGTGTGGACGAGCTAGAGAAAAAATTCGAAAAGCTGGATACGAAAGTCGAAAAGCACAACAACTTCGTGGAACGGATTGTTAAGCTCGAAGGGTCGGAAGCGGCTCAGTGGAAGTGGATCGATCAACTCAAGAAGTTATAAGGCGGAGGTAACGCAATATGAGAACGGTTTATATCGACGACAACACCAAGGGCGTACCGATTGGTAGACGTCAGGAGAACATCTACAACGTCGTCACGTATCGCTATCCGTCCGACTGGATCGGCGGGGATATCCTGGCGTACTTCCTTCGCCCGGGCGAGTCCGAGAGCTATCCTCTGGTGAACGTCGAACGAGGTGAAGGAGAGGTCACGGTGACATTCACCGCAAATGACCTGCACGTGTCTGGGCGCGGCGCTCTGGAGTTCAAGTGGGTGCAGGATGAGATCGTGGCCAAATCTATCGTCTTCCCTACTCTCGTGGCCGGCGATATCATCAGCGCGAATGGCGATCCGCCAGCCGGGTACGATGACTGGAAAGAAGCACTGGAGGCGATCGGTCTGCAGGCCACGCACGATGCACAGGCGGCTGCAGGAAGCGCAGAGGCAGCGGCGGCAAGTGCGGAATCCGCGCTCCTGTCAGCGACACAGGCAAGCGCATACGCACAGACAGCCAGCAGTGCTGCCGGAACAGCCTCGCAGGACGCGCTGAGTGCGTCTCAGAGCGCAGAAAGTGCATCAGCCGATGCTCAGAGTGCCAGTCAGTCTGCGAGCAGCGCCAGCGGATCGGCAGGATCAGCATCGCAGTCAGCTCAGAACGCGGCACAGTCTGCTCAGAGTTCTGCACAGTCTGCTCAGACAGCACAGGGAGCTGTTGAGAATATTACGAGCATGAATTTCTATATCGATGCGAGCGGGCAGCTCATTCTGGAACGGAGGTAGAAATGTCAACACAAAATTTAGGCATTGTGACCGCATACGGTTACGCAGTGGAAAAAGGATACACGGGCACGCTCGCGCAGTTTAAGCAGCTGATGTATGACGTGTCTCAGAGCCAGGGCGAGCTCAACCGTCTGGACGGTGAGGTTACTGATTTAAAGGAAGATTTTACAGATTTAGTAGATACGTTGGCAGATGGTGATGATTTTAAACTGTCCATGAATGATACATGGACACAAGGATACGTACACGGTACGAAATATTCAACACCAGTCGTGGACGCTATCACGTGTTTTGGTAGTATGCATAGTGCCGAATCGTCCGATCTTCATGTTGATATAGCATCGGGATACAAGGTACTATTGTCATATTTTGATACGACTACAGGGACTGCAATTGGAAATTCTCCTGTATGGTTGACTGGCAATAATACAATCGCCAAAAGCAGTATGACAAGCGGAACAAATTACTTTGTCATAGAAGTGCGTAAAACTGATGGCACAGCGTTAACACCATCGGAAGCAGATGGCAAGGTTGATGCGTATTATTTAAAGAAGTTAGACTATTACAACAAAGAAGAAATTGACAATATTGTTTTACCAATTAAGCAATCGCTTGGATTTGCTAATTCGACTAATACCGTTAATTTCGAATATGAAAAAACAAATTCAGACACAAGAATACATAATGTTGATAGGTTTAATTCGTCTGTGGGCGTGAGGAAAATATCCGTATCATCGGTAACTGGTTTTTTAACGTCAATAACCCTTTGGAACGGCATTGAAGGGGAGAGCATTGGAACACCTTGGAGCGCTGGTAGTGTGTACCAAGTTCCATATAAAAATGCCCGTGATTACTATTATATCTATGTAAAGAAAAGCGATGGTTCTACAATAACGGATAGCGACCTTGCGACATTTACAAGCAACGTGGTTGTAACTCTTGAGAAAACTATAAACACTACCGTTTATGTTTCCACTACTGGTTCTGACAACAATCCAGGTTCTGACAAATTGCCATTTGCAACAATTCAAAAGGCTATTGATTCAGGATCGCCAAAAAGTATTGTTGAGGCAGGTACGTATGC